>OLNS01000039.1_pt1 | contig 102934 bp, 79 predicted proteins | sample 1673031 | NCBI WGS metagenome assembly OLNS01 (sample SAMEA3136748, study PRJEB25190) | human gut metagenome | biome: human gut; feature: human-associated habitat; material: faeces | place: Austria | collected 2013
ATCTGTATCATCGCAGCTATCGCTGGTGATACTTCTCAGGACCTTAAGACAGGATTCCTTCTTGGAGCAACTCCTAAGACACAGCAGATCGGTGAGCTGATCGGTGTTGTTGCTTCCGGTCTTGCAATCGGTGGTGTTCTTTACCTTCTGGATGCAGCATGGGGATACGGCGGAGCAGAAGTTCCGGCTCCTCAGGCAGGACTTATGAAGATGATCGTTGAGGGTATCATGGGAGGAAACCTTCCTTGGACACTCGTATTCATCGGAGTATTCCTTGCAATCGGTATGGAAATCCTGAGAATCCCGGTAATGCCATTCGCAATCGGTCTCTACCTTCCAATCTACTTGAACGCAACCATCATGATCGGTGGTGTTGTTCGTATGCTGATGGATGGCAGAAAGAACGTTGATGAGAAGACAAAGAACGATCAGGTTACAGACGGTACTCTGTACTGTGCTGGTATGATCGCCGGTGAGGGTCTTGTTGGTATCGCACTTGCGATCCTTGCAGTTGCAGGTGTCAGCCTGGATATCTCTGGTGTTGCTAACTTTGGTAACATCGGTGGTGTTATCCTCATGGTTATCATGATCCTTACACTGCTTAAATTCTCCTTATGGAAAAAGAAAAAAGCCTGATGAAAAAACAGAATAAAAAAAGCAAAAAAGAAGTTTTGGATATCAACTATCTGGATCTGATCCCGGTGCGCGCAGAGGAACTTCAGTGGTTTACAGACCGCAGGGACCGTATCGTGCTCAAAGTCGAGAATACAGGGTTGTTCAACAAGATTGCCCAGAAGGTATTCAACAAACCGCAGTTCACCAAGGTACATCTGGATCAGCAGGGGACATTTATCTGGCCTCTGATCGATGGAGAACGTACCGTTGCTGATATCGCAGCACTGGTCAAGGACGAGTTCGGGGAGGCAGCAGAGCCGCTTTATCCGAGGATCGTCAAATATTTCCAGATCGTTGAGAGCTATCATTTCATAAAATTTGCAAACAAGCCTTCCAAGTAGGGCACACTAAGAACGGGAAACAGCCAAATCGCTGTATCCCGTTCTTTTGGGTTAAGGGATACTTTATTACAGTACAGCGATAGGAGAGTAGAAAGGAGAACTTATGAAAATTACGGGCAAAAAACCATGGTATATGGAATATCTGCTGATCATCGTTGGAACCGCACTGATGGCAACCGCGATCACTTCCTGTTTTGATGCGGCAGGATTGGTAACGGGAGGCTTTTCAGGCATTGCAATCCTGGTCAAAGCAGGAACAAAGAGTTTATACGGAAATGGAATTCCTCTCTGGGTAACAAACCTTGTATTAAACATTCCGGTGTTTCTTCTCGCGGCCAAAATAAAAGGAGTTGCCTTTGTAAAAAAAGCACTTCTGGGAGATCTCTCTCTGACTGTCTGGCTGGCAGTCCTTCCGGCATGGAAACTGTCCGGAGATTTTCTTCTCGTGGCATTATATGGAGGTCTTTTGCAGGGTGTAGGGATCGGTCTTGTGTTCCTTGGGGGAGGAACGACAGGCGGGACCGATCTTCTTGCGGCAATCATCCAGAACTTTATGAGACATTATTCGATCGCGCAGATCATGCAGTTTGTTGACGGAGCAGTTGTATTGGTCGGCATGTATGTATTTGGGGTAGAGCGTGCACTTTATGCGATCATTGCAGTATATCTCGTCACAAAAGTATCCGACGGCATCATCGAAGGTCTTAAATTCTCCAAATCTGTCTACATCATCACAGAGAAGCCGGATGAAGTTTCACGCATGGTAATGGAGGATCTTGACCGCGGAATTACCGGAATCTCTGCGAAGGGAATGTATTCCGGACAGGATAAACTGATGCTTTTCTGCGTAGTCGGAAAGAAAGAACTGGTACATCTCAAGGAAATGATCGATGAGATCGACCCGAATGCGTTCGTGATCGTTGGGGATGCGAGAGAGGTCCATGGCGAAGGATTCCTCGAAAAATGGCAAAAATAAACAAAAAGTTGTAAAAAAGTTGTGTTTTCCTCTTTTATTTTTGGTGATTTTGTATTAAAATATAGTAAATATTCAGGTTGATATGGGGATAGCAAGAGAAAACGCACAATAAGCGAGAAGGGATGTAGGCAGATGATATCAAATCAGGTACTTCAGAATACACTGGAAGGATTAAAGGAAATCTCCAGGACAGAATTCTGCATTATTGACACCGAGGGAAAGGTGCTCGCAACGACATTTTCAGATTTTTCAATACAGCAGGGAGACATCCAGGCGTTTGTAGAATCCCAGGCTGACAGTCAGCTCGTCAAGGGATTCCAGTATTTCAAGGTCTGTGACGACTATCAGTTGGAATATATTCTGGTCGCTCATGGAGACGATGAGGACACCTATATGATCGGTAAACTGGCAGCGTTCCAGATCCAGAATCTGATCGTTGCATATAAGGAAAGATTTGACAAGGACAGCTTTATCAAGAACCTTCTTCTTGATAACCTGCTCCTCGTAGATATTTACAACCGCGCCAAGAAACTGCACATCGATGCAGATGTACGCCGTGCAGTTATGATCCTGGAACTTCAGCAGGAGAAGGATCACAGTTCCATGGAGAGCGTGAAGAGTTTCTTTGGCGGCAAGAGCAAGGACTTTATTACTGCTGTTGATGAGAAGAGCATCATTATCGTCAAGGAACTTGAGGAGGGAGAGGGATATGCAGACCTGGACAAACTGTCTCATGCGATCCTTGATACTCTCGGACTGAACCAGAACGAAGAAACACATATCGCATATGGAACGATCGTAAATGAACTGAAGGAAGTTTCCCGTTCCTATAAGGAAGCAAGAATGGCACTTGATGTAGGTAAGATCTTCTTTGGAGAGAAGGATGTCATCGCATACAGCTCTCTTGGAATCGGCCGTCTGATCTACCAGCTTCCAATTCCGCTGTGTAAGATGTTCATCAAGGAAATCTTTGAGAACAAATCACCGGATGACTTCGATGAGGAAACTCTGGTCACCATTGACAAGTTCTTCGAGAACAGCCTCAATGTTTCCGAGACATCCAGACAGCTTTACATCCACAGAAACACTCTGGTATACCGCCTGGACAAACTCCAGAAGAGCACAGGCCTTGATCTTCGTGTGTTTGAGGATGCAATCACATTTAAGATCGCACTGATGGTTGTAAGATACATGAAGTATATGGAGACACTTGAGTACTAAAATCGTGAAAATTTTATGAATTCAACAAAAATACTTGCATTCTGCCAAAAGATATGTTACAACAATGTTACAAAAACATTAAACTATTTATGCAGCAGAATGTGTGAAATGCTGCCGGAGATTCTGGCAGCATTTTTTGCGCAAGAAGGAGGAACGGATGATTGATCTGATAGATGTGAGCAAATCATATGGCAAAGGGCTTCCGGCCGTTAACCATGTGAATCTGCATGTTGATAAAGGTGAGTTCGTGTTTGTTGTAGGAAGCAGTGGATCCGGTAAGTCTACCCTGATCAAGCTTCTTATGAAAGAACTGGACTGCACCAGCGGTCAGCTGATCGTAAGTGGTGAGCGTCTCGAGAAGATGAAACACCGCCGTGTAGCGAAATATCGTCGTAAACTGGGCGTTGTGTTCCAGGATTTCAGACTTCTCAAGGACCGCAACGTATATGAGAACGTAGCTTTTGCACAGCGCGTTATTGGAAGACCGACCAAGGTGATCCGCAAGCGTGTGCCGGAAGTACTGCAGGAAGTCGGACTTGCCGAGAAATACAAATCTTTTCCGGATGAGCTGTCCGGTGGTGAGCAGCAGAGAGTTGCCCTCGCGAGAGCACTCGTAAACCGCCCGGACATCCTTCTCGCAGACGAGCCGACAGGAAACCTCGACCCTAAGACTTCTGAGGAGATCATGAAACTTCTGGAGCAGATCAACGAGAAAGGCACGACGGTACTGGTGGTAACACATAACAAAGAAATCGTAAATGCGATGAAGAAACGAGTACTTACGATGCATGATGGTGTGATCGTCAGTGACGAAAAAGAAGGAGGATATCATGAGGCCTAGTACAATCTGGTATACTCTGAAACAGGGTATTATAAACATAAAGAGAAACTGGATGTTTTCACTGGCATCCATCCTGACCATGGCAGCCTGCATCTTCCTGGTAGGAGTTTTTTATTCAATGGTGACAAACGTCAATAATATTGCACATAAGGTGGAACAGGAAGTTCCGGTCACCGTATTCTTTGATGAAGGAACCACAGAGGAGCAGATGCAGGAAGTAGGCAATCTGATCCAGGCGCGTCCGGAAGTGGAGAGAATTGAATTTGAATCCGCAGACGAGGCATGGCAGAAATTTAAAGATCAGTATTTCCAGGGTTCTGATGCGGCAAATGGATTTAAGGATGACAACCCGCTGGTAAACTCGTCCAACTATCAGGTCTACCTCAATCAGATCGAGAAGCAGACAGAACTGGTTGCCTACATACAGGGACTGGATCATGTGCGTGATGTAGAGCAGTCAGAAAAAGCAGCCAACACACTTGGAAACTTTAACAAGCTGGCATCTTACGCATCTATGATCATCATTGCGATCCTTCTGGTCATTTCTATTTTCCTGATCAGCAACACGGTTTCTGTTGGTATTGCAGTCCGTAAGGAAGAGATCGGGATCATGAAGTACATCGGTGCGACAGACGGTTTTGTACGGGCACCGTTCCTGCTGGAAGGTATGGTACTTGGAGTGATCGGCGCGGCAATTCCGCTTACCGCCTTATATTTCATTTACAACACAACAGTAGAATACATTCTGACACGTTTCAATGTCCTCACAGGAGTGGTAGACTTTATTCCGGTATGGAAAATTTACCAGACACTGCTTCCTATGGGACTGGCACTTGGAATCGGAATCGGCCTGATCGGAAGTTTCCTGACTTCAAGAAAGCATTTAAGAGTATAAATATAAATATTTGAATATCTGATATGCGGCGTATGAAGCTGAGCCTCTTAAGCTGAGGACAGAACTCATAGGCCGCATATCTTGTTACATTGCATGTTGAGGAGCGCCAGCGGTGCGTTCTCTGATTCCGGGGAAAGGTGAATAATAAGATGAAACACGGGACATACATGAAGGGCGTGGCAACGGGAGTTGTTCTGACAATACTTGCAGGAGGCGGTATCAGGGCAGTACAGTTTTACCGTTCGGGAGAGATCCTTTCAGATGTATCTTTTACACAGAAAGTAAAATATCTGGAAAATATGATCGACGAGGAATATCTGGGAGATATCAGTACAGATGATCTGAAGGAAGGGGTGTATGCCGGACTGATCTACGGGCTGGATGATGTGTATTCCAGGTATTATACGAAAGAACAATACGATCAGGAAAATGCAACAACAGAAGGATCCTACGTTGGAATCGGAGTATCCATGCAGCAAAATGCGGCCGGTGGAGTGCAGATCGTGGAGTGTTATAAGGGAAGTACTGCAGAAGAAGCGGGAATCAAAGCCGGTGATGTGATCACCGCAATTGACGGAGAGAATATCACAGATGCAGAATTAAGTGATGTTGTTTCTATGATAAAGAAAAAGCAGGACGAAGACGTTGTCCTCACTGTACAGAGGCAGGGAGAGGATACACAGGAGATCACTGTCAAAGTAAGCGACGTGGAACTTCCATCTGTTTTCGGAGAGATGCTGGACGAAAATACCGGATATATTCAGATCACAGAATTTAAGGGCGTGACGGCGCAGCAGTATGAGGAAACGTTTGCAGACCTTAAAGATCAGGGAATGACCAGACTGATCGTTGATCTTCGAGACAACCCGGGAGGCCTTCTGAATATTGTCTGCGACATTCTGAGAGATATCCTTCCGGAAGGTCTGATTGTCTATACAGAAGACAAAAACGGAAACCGGAGCGAGGAAACCTGCGATGGCAAAAATCCTCTGGACATGCCACTTGCGGTCCTTGTCAACGGAAACAGTGCCAGTGCGTCTGAAATCTTTGCAGGAGCAGTCAAGGATTATGGAATCGGAACGATCGTAGGAACGACGACTTACGGAAAGGGCGTGGTGCAGTCGATCCGTCAGTTAAGTGACGGAAGTGCAGTAAAGCTGACCGTGGCAAATTATTATACGCCGAATGGAAATTCAATCAACAAGACAGGAATTGAGCCGGATGTGGAAGTGGAACTGGATGCATCTCTCGTAAACGAAACAGAGATCAGCCATGATGAGGACAACCAGCTTCAGGAGGCACTGAAGGTCCTGAATGACAAAAATTAAGTGGTGCAATGATGCCGGGTATGATAAAATAACAATGTAACCAGAGTCTGAAACATGGTGAGAAGCCGGAAAGGACCAGCTATGAACGATTATATGATCACAACAGACAATAATGCCGACCTTCCAGAGGATTTTTATAAGAATCATGAGGTGGGCTGCACATACTTAAGCTATACCCTGGAGGGAAAGGAATACACAGAGGGAAATTTCCTTCCGGTGGAAGAATTTTATAATAAAATGCGTGCAGGAAGTATGCCGACAACATCACAGGTCAATCCAGAGAGTGCCAGAGCACTTTTTGAGCCGTATCTTAAAGACGGGAGAGATATTCTGCACATTGCGTTTTCTTCGGGTCTTAGCGGTACGTTCAACAGCTGCCGGATCGCGGCAGAAGAACTGATGCAGGAATATCCCGGACGGCGTGTTCTGGTGCTGGATTCATTATCGGCATCTCTTGGACAGGGACTTTTGGTTTATCTTGCACAGGAGCGCAAAGAGAAGGGCGGCAGTATAGAGGATGTTGCGAATTGGGTTGAGACACACAAAAGAAATATTGTGCATCTTTTTACGGTAGATGATCTGGATCATCTTTATCGTGGCGGCCGGGTATCCAGAACTACTGCGTTTCTGGGAGGAATGTTGAATATCAAGCCAATTCTCCATGTGGATGATGCAGGAAAGCTGATTCCGATAGGAAAAGTACGGGGAAGGAAAAAATCTCTTCTCGAACTCGCAGATCTGATGGATCGTAAGATTGGAAGTTATGCAAAATCATGTAATATGATTTTTATCAGTCATGGGGACTGCCGTGAAGAAGCAGAATTTCTTGCCCGTAAAATCAAACAAAAATATCAGATCACAACAGAACTGATTAATGATGTCGGAGCAGTAATCGGGGCGCATTCCGGTCCTGGAACAATGGCATTGTTTTTTGTAGGCGATGTAAGATAAATGTAACAAATTTAAAAGAAATGTAAAATATACTTGCTTTTTTTATAGAAATTTATTACAATATTCCGTGGAGAAGTTGACAGACAGAACAAAAACCAGTGGGGTATTGGAAAGGAACAGAATATGAAAAGAGCAAGGTTACATAAACGATGCAAGATGTATGGACTTTCAGTGCTTTTTATGCTGACACTGCTATTGGGAAGCGGAGTATCTGTAAATGCGGCATCCAGCATTACGAATCAGACAGTTAAGACATCTATAACTGCTTCAGGGACACGTGCACTGAAAATTCAGTGGAACAGGATTTCAGGTGCCAGTGGCTACACTATATATCGAAGAGAGTCTCTGAGAAAACCTTTTAAGATTTACCGTAAGGTAATATCAGGAAGTACAACATCTTACCTGGACAGAAGTCTTCCGGTGGCAAAAACCTATCAGTATGCAGTAAGAGCATACCGCAGAGAAAATGGAAAATACGTTTTCAGTAAATATACTGCCGTTCTCGGAGCAACCAGACCAGATGGAACATCATCAACAATTAAAGCGGCATCCAGCAGCCAGATCAATATTGCGTGGAAGGCTGTAAGCAGAGCAGACGGATATCGTATTTACCGGAAGGCAAACAACGGAAACTGGAGTCTGGCAGCAGATGTCGGTTCTTCAAAAACATTTTACACAGATAAGAAAGTATCCGCAGGTACAAAGTACGTATATACGGTAAGACCTTACAAAAAAGCCGGAAATGTAAAATATCTTGGTACTTTAAAGCAGAGCAATACAGTGACAACTCCAAAAAGCTCTTCTTCTAATTCAAAGTTCAGCAGCAGCCAGAAGGAAGTCATGAAGAAAATCCTCTATGCTGTAGAGACTGGCGGACAGGTGTATGGAAATCAGGATTACAGTGATTTTACAGAGGCATTTACAAACAGTAAGACAGAATATGCGATTACGATAGGAGCCGGTCAGTGGTATGCAACTGAGGCACAGAGACTTCTGAAACTGATTCATACAACGAGCCCGAAGACATACAAGAAATACGATTCCAAGAATGAAGTATGGAATGATGTTGTAAATGCAGACTGGTCAAAGTATAGACTTGAGAAAAAAGACAAAAAAGATAAAAACAAAATACAGATAATAATAAATCTGATCAGTTCACCGGCAGGAATTAAATGTCAGGATTATCTGATGTATAAGCAGATTGAGGAGTATGAAGCAGAGGTACGAAATCTTGGGGTTAAAGATGCAAAGGCAGTGGGTGAATGCATTAATATCCGGCATCAGGGCGGTTATGGAGCAGTAACCAGAATTCTTGGTAAAACCCGGGGTGAGTATACCCTTGACAATATCTACAAGGCTATGAGTACAGATACAGGAGGTCAGGTAGGAACATATAAGACCCGTCAGCAGAAAGTATATACCTGGCTTAAGACATACATGAAGTAAATAAACATCCGAAGTGATCGGCTCTGCAGGGAGCCGGTCATTTTTTTCGACAAATATCGTTGCATGAATGAGAAAACCGATGCTATAATATATGCAGACTAACTGTCGAAATGGCAGGAAATCATAGGTTCGGAAAGAGCGAGGAAAATACAAATGATCTTGACAGAGGACAAAACATATACCATGTCACTGGAGACCGAGGATAACAGCAGTGACAGTGTACTGACAAACAAAACCGTTGAACTGGAGTTTTCAAACAAAGAACTCCTTCATGCGATCATCACCTGTGGAATGCCGATCCAGAGACTGACTGCGGCATATCCTGAGAAACGCAGACTGGAAGTCCTTTATAAGCTGTTTCTTGTGGAGACTGCACTGGATACAGAGGGAGACAGGCTCAAGAAGGCCAGGAAGATCGCTTACCTGGATTCTTCGGAGAAGAGTGTTATTTCCTATTATATGGGCATGTTTTTTACAAAGATGATCAGCAGCCGGCTGTATGGAACAGATTATCTTACACAGCTGAACCTGATCCGTAAGCCGGATGAGAAAGAGTTTATTGATTTCTTTGCAAGCGAGTGGAGACCGGAGATGATCGGTTATCGTCCTGGCGCACAGACCTGGAGCGTGTGGGAAGCCAAGGGCGGCAGTAACCGCAGGGAACAGGCACTCAAGAAGGGTGCACAGCAGCTGGAAGCGATCGGCACGGTAAATGGAGCCGGACCAGATCCGGGAGTTGTCTGCATGACATATTATGATCATGGATATTTATGTGGGATCTTAAGAGAACCGGAAGGTGATACTGAGGGCGAAAAGATTGTATTTACACCGGAAGAATTCTACAGATCTTACTATAAACCAATCTGTGAGTTGTTCCTTGATAAAGAGAGTGGACTGAGATTTCATGATTCCAATGCGGAGATTGCGGTGACGATCCCATATTTCTCAGAGAAGTATGAAGAACCGGAGGAACGTAAGGTGCGTGTCGGGATTTCACGTAAACTTCTGCAGGCACTGATGGAAGAAGACTATTCCCGTGTTGCAGAGCTTGCGGGAGAACAGAACCTGACAGAATGCCCGGAGGGAGCATACCTTGGGGCAGACGGAATTTATATCAGATAAAAATATTTCCCAAAAGAAAAGAGGACTTTGCTTTGTGCAGAGTCCTCTTTGTGTTACAGTTAATCTTTCTTTTTCCATTCTCGCCATTTTTTCATGGCCTCCGGATTCTGCTGTTCCAGGCGTTCTTCCAGACGTTTGCGGTTCTGCTCCAGCTTGGAAGCAAGTTCCGGATGTTCTTCCAGGATCTTCTCACGGATACGGCTTCGGCGTTTCTCGATCAGTTCCAGGATATGTCCATGTTCTTTGTGCAGTTCTTTTGGAAGTTCATCGATATGCAGTTCGATTCGGTGCAGGATCTCATCTTCGTCCAGAGCACCAAAGGCATGCCAGTTTTCGAAATGCTCCCGGAGACCCTCGTCGGATAATTTCTCAACGTCAGGCATCTGATGGAGATGCTGGATGATCTGGTGAGTAGCTTCTTCCAGTTCCCGTACAGTATCGCTGCCAAATGCCCAGGCAAATTCTTCCAGTGTATTCTCTTCTTCGGCAGGAAGATGGGACTGGCTGCGGATCTGAGCCAGTTTTTTCTCCGTTTCCGGAATTTCCAGATCATATGGTTTCTGGATGCCGGCATCGTTAAGTGCGGCCAGGATAGTCCTGCGGACACAGCCTTCTTTGATAAGATGACCGATTCCGAGAGAGCGCATCTGTTCATTCAGATTGGAAGAATGTTCCGTAATGTAGAACTGGATCCCTTTTTTCCTCATGCTTGAGGCAATGGCTTCCAGACGGTCAGCGGCCGTGATATCGATGGAGTTGATGGAAGATGCATCCACAATCACAACTTTTGTGTCTTCTTTTATGCTGTTTTCAAGGTCTTCCTGAAAAATCTTTACGTTGGCAAAGAAAAGATTTTCGCTGAAACGGTAGATCACGACATGCCGGATTGGGTAGGCGTGCCGGTTCCTCTGAAGGTCATAGTAGGCTTCTTTGCCCGGGATCATGCCTCGGAAAGAGCGCGGCGGGTTGGTCGCTTTGAGGATCACGGAAACGAAGGAAAGAAGGATTCCAATGATCACGCCGTAGATCGTGCCGAGGAACAAAACGCCCAGGCAGGCTGCCATGAAGATATAAAATTCATTGCGGCTGACTTTGAACAGACGGACTGCCAGATGTGTTTCCACGACATCCATCAGGGCAGAGATCACGATCGCGGTCAGGACAGGAACTGGCAGATAGCCGATGAAACCTGTAAAACCGGCAAGGAGGACTGCCATGACAAGACCAGCAGTCAGGGAAACGGCCTGCGAGGTTCCTCCGTACTGTTCGTTCATGGAAGTACGGGAAATACTTCCGTTTACCGGGCAGCAGCCAACAGCGGAGGCCGCGATGTTTCCGGCCGCACAGGCAAGGATTTCCTGGCGGTCGTTTAATTTGTAACCATTTTTGAAAGCAAAGTTATTTTCGGCAAGGAGAGTTTCTGCCATGATAACGACAGCGACCATCAGACCTCTTCCGACAACGTGTGTGAGCTGGATTCCTCCAAACTGCGGAAGGACCAGGGATGGAAGTCCTGGTTCAACTGCCTGGAGAAGAACGACACCATGTTCGTCAACGTGAAAAAGGCGTGTAGCGAGGACTCCAAGGATCATGATCACGATCGCCATAGGAAACTTCGGGAAAATCTTCTTAAAAATACGGATCAGAAGCAGCGCGCCGATCCCCATGCCAAGAGAGAGCCAGCTTATAGTTCTGACAGCGTGAAAAATATGTATAAGCAGTTCCAGGATCTCGCCGGAACCGGCAGAACTTCCCATAAGTTTGGGAATCTGCATAAAAATGATCGTAAGCGAGATACCACTGATAAAGCCGCCCATGACCGGAGTGGAGATAAAATCCACGATACGGTCAGCATGCAGAAAATAAAACAGCAAAAGCCACAATCCTGCAAAAAGCGCGATCATCGGAACATATTTCATGGCATCCGGGGATTCCGCAGCGATCCCAAGGGTGGAGAGTGCACTTCCTACGATCGCAGCAGGTGCGGCATCCACGCCAAAGATAAACTGCTTCGAGGTAGAAAAAAGCGCAAAGAACAGAATAGGAAAGACCGAACCATAGAGCCCGTATATGGCAGGAATTCCGGAAATCTGTGCATATCCCATGGAAATAGGAATCGACACGGCGGCAATGATAATGCCGGAAAAAATATCCCTGGGAAGATTTTTGAAATTATAATTTTTCAGGGTTGCAAATAACTGCAGGTTCATAGAGTTTCCTCCTTATTATATGGAACATATTGCTTTAAATTTTTTTACAGTATAGAATCTGGATAAATTTTTGTCAATTGTTTTGAATAACAAAATGTTAAGAGGAAAACTTAACAACTATTTATTTGATGCGAGGTATCTGCTGTCGTATAATGAATGAGGAAAATCCAATAAAAGGAATCGAAATGCTCGTATGAAAGATACGAAAAAAATCAGAATACAGAGGATGGTACCCCCGGCAGTTTCCCTGAGTGTCGGTGTTGCCTTTGCAGACAGAGAAAATCCAGGAGAGAGCATTTTTAAGGATGCAGACAAGGTCCTGTACCGTGTAAAAGAAAATGGTCGAAATGGCTGTGATTTTTATTGATTTTTGACAAAAAGAGTCCTTCCGGGATCAGATCCGGGAGGATTTTTTTTGGTATAAAATTTAATCCAATGTTGTAATCGAGCCATGAGTATGGCATAATAAAAAAGGCAATGTAAAAAATGAATAAAAAGAAAGTTAAGAAAAGGTAAAAAAACAGAAGGTGTCCGTTCTGCACGGACGCAGGACGAAAAGACAACAGAGGAGAAAATTATGGCAATATTTTCAATGGTCTTATCTTTACTCTCAGGAGTAGCACTATTTTTGTTTGGAATGTCTCTGATGGGCGATGGCCTGAAACTGGTGGCTGGCAATAAGCTGGAGGCATTTCTGTACCGCATGACCAATACCCCGCTCAAGGGTGTTGCCCTGGGAACTGCTGTTACCAGCGTCATCCAGTCTTCATCGGCAACGACAGTCATGGTCATCGGTTTTGTAAACTCCGGTATGATGAAACTGAAACAGGCAATCGGTATCATCATGGGTGCCAACATCGGTACCAGTATCACAGGATGGATTCTCTGTCTTTCCTATATTCAGGGATCCGGCGGTATCGCAAGCATCCTTTCTACAGCAACGATCTCAGCAGTTGTGGCGATCATCGGTATTATCCTTCGTATGTTCTGCAAACGTTCTGTACATAAGAACATCGGAAACATCATGCTTGGTTTCTCGATCCTTATGACCGGTATGCAGACAATGAGTGGTGCAGTTGCACCTCTTCGAGAGAGCAAAGTATTTATTGACATGCTGACAATGTTTTCCAACCCGCTGGCAGGTATCCTAGTAGGTATCCTGTTCACCGCTGTGCTTCAGAGTGCATCTGCGACAGTCGGTGTGCTGCAGGCTCTTTCCGTAACAGGTATCCTGACCTTTGCAAGTGCATTCCCGATCGTACTTGGTATCGGTGTCGGCGCAGCCTGTCCGGTACTGATCTCTGCGATCGGTGCAAATAAGAACGGTAAGAGAACAGCACTCATCTATCTTATGAATGACCTGTTCGGTCTTATCCTGTGGTCTGTGATCTTTTATACAGCGAATGCGATTGTGCATTTTGGATTTATGGATACGATCATGACACCGGTAACGATTGCAGCTCTGAATACAGTATTCCGTGTGGCAACAGTTGTAGTTCTGTTCCCATTCATTCCGAAACTAGAGAAACTGGTGTGCATGCTCGTAAAAGACAGCGCAGAAGAACTGGAAGACGAAGCAGACTTTGACCTTCTTGAGGAGCGTCTGATTAACTATCCGGCACTTGCAATCGGTCAGTGCCATCGTGCAATGAACGGAATGTCCAAGAAACTCCGCAAGAATGTCAACCGTGCGATGAACCTTCTGAATGATTATCAGCAGGATAAATACGACAAGGTTCAGCGTAAGGAAGACCTGATCGACAAATACGAGAGCCGTCTGGGTGATTACCTGATCCAGCTCACCAAGCGTGAGATGAATACAGCACAGACAAGACAGGTTTCCCTGTATCTGCATACGATCAATGACTTTGAACGAATCGGGGATCACGCATCTTATATCGCACATATGGCAAATGAGATGCATGACAACCATACAAACTTTTCTCAGTCAGCCTGGGATGAGCTGAACATCGTCATGGGAGCTGTCCGTGAGGAGATCAATGTGACCTGCAATGCATTTATGAAGGATGACAGAGAGGCAGCGCAGAGAGTAGCACCGCTTGGAGCAGTTATCACCAATCTCTGTGATGAACTCAAATTACATCATGTAGCACGACTCAGCAAGGGCGAGTGCGGCCTGGAAGAGGGAACCGTATTTAATGACATCCTTAACAGTTTCGGACGTATTGCAGCCCACAGCGCAAGTGCAATGATGGCGCTGATGAAGAGCGGAGAAGAAGACCCGGATCTTCACATCCACGATTCCAAGGTTTATCCGACTGACACAATGGAGTATTATTCTTATTTCAATGAATACAGACAGAAATATGACATTGATGCTGTCAATGGCGGGGATCATGTAGTGAGTATGGAGCCGGAAGAAGTGGAGTGACCACGGGGGCGGTGTTTGCCGGCTTTTTGAGTGTCCCCGGTGGCTTTACAATAATAATCAAGTACAGAGCAGTTTCGCAGACTGCTCTGTGTTTTTTTGCATATATCTAAAAATATTTTAGGAAAATGCCGCTTTAGCGTAGAAATAAAAAAAAGTATATGCTATACTGAAACGAATAAAAATGAGGGGCAATGCATTTTTATGCAAAACAAAAGAAAAGGAGAGAGGGAATGTTTGCATTATTCGAAAACTTAACAAACTGGTTATGGGGGCTGCCATTATTGATCACAATTCTGGTAACAGGAATCTATCTGACGATCCGCTCCGGATTTTTCCAGTTCCGTCACTTTGGACATATCATCAAAAATATGTTCAGCAAAGAACGTCGTGAGGAAGGTGGAGACGACGGCAAGAGTCTGACGCCATTTCAGGCGATTTCCATCGCGATCGGAGGAACCGTTGGTGTATCCAATATGTCCGGTGTTGCAACCGCGATCGCAACAGGAGGTCCTGGTGCACTGTTCTGGCTGTGGGTTGCTGCACTCCTTGCCATGGTCATCAAAATGACAGAGGTAACTCTGGCTGTCTACTACAGAGAAAAACAGCCAAACGGCGAATATCTCGGTGGACCGACCTACTATATGCAGAAAGGTCTGGGCGATGAGAAGAAGCTTCCGTTCTGGAAGATCTTTGCGGTATTATTCGGTGGATGTATCTTTATGACATGGTTTATCACTCTTCAGAACTATACGGTATCTGAGGCAGTTGGAAGTACCTTCAAACTTCCATACATCGTACCGTCTCTGTTGTACGTACTTGCAATCTATGTGATCATCATTGGCGGTGTAAAGAAGGTCGGCGTGATCTCCTCTTATATGACACCGATCATGTGTCTGCTTTATATCCTGGGATCACTTTTTATCCTGATCACAAACTTTGAACAGCTGCCGGCAGCATTTGGTATGATCTTCAAAGGTGCATTTACCACACAGGCTGCTGTCGGTGGATTTTTGGGAGCTGGTGTCGCAACCTGTATGCGTCTTGGTTTTGCCCGTTCTGTATACAGCAATGAGGCTGGATGGGGAACTTCTCCGATGATCCACGCTTCCGCGAAGACAGACCACCCGGTAAAACAGGGTCTGATGGGAGCATTTGAAGTATTTGCAGATACCATTGTTGTCTGCTCTATGACAGGACTTGTTGTTATTGTGACAGGTTACTGGAATTCAGGACTTCAGGGATCCGAACTTACTCTGACTGCATTTGAATCCGGCATGGGCTCTGTGGCACGTGCACTGATCGCACTCAGCATCTTCCTGTTTGGCCTGACCACTTCTACAGGATGGTTTACATACTATAGTGTCATCCTGAAACACTGGCTCAAGGGAAATCAGAAAGTCCTCAAGGTTGCAGAAAAAGTATTTATTTTCGGAACTCCGTTATGGGGGCTGCTTGTAACTGTACTGACTCTCTATGGAAACGGAACACCGGCACAGCTCTGGGTGATCGCAGATTTCACGACTGTATTCCCGACATTCGTAAACGTAGCGACTCTGTTTCTCTTAAGCGGAACCTTTATCAAATTGCTTAAGGATTATAAGGCACGTTACATGGGAATTGGAGAGGTAGACAAAGATCTTGCGCTTTTTTACGAGGATAAAAAGGCAAAAGAAAACAAATGATTTACCAGAAATAATTCATAAAGGATGAAGAAGCAGTGGATAAGATTTTTTTTAACGGACGAATCCGTACATTAGATGATGCCGGCCACGTAGCAGAAGCGGTTGGCGTGGAAAATGGCAAAATTGTTTTTGTAGGAACCAACGAAGAGGCAGAGAAGATCGCCTGTGAAGAAAAAGTTGACCTTGGCGACAGACTGCTTCTTCCGGGATTTGTGGACACGCATCTGCACATGCTGCATTATGCATTTGTAGAGCGTTCCGTCAAACTGTTTGACTGCACCAGCGTGGAAGAAATGCTGGACGCAGCGAAGAAGCGTATCGAGGAGCATGCGGGCAAACCGCTGACCTGGCTTTACTGCCGAGGATGGAACGAAGAACATTTTGCGGAGCCGAGATATCCGCACAAGGATGAGCTGGATGCCCTGTCCAAAGAAATCCCGATCATCATGGTCAGAGTCTGTGGACATGTAGGTGTCTGCAACAGCCGCGGTTTGGAACTGCTTAAGACGATTCCGCAGTTCTCTGAGATCGAGAAGGATGTTGATCTGGAAACAGGTCTGATCAAGGAAAATGCTGTACAGTTTTACTATTCTCTGCTTGACACCCCGTCACAGAAAGAAGTAGAAAACTACATTACCTACAGCGCAAAAAAACTGAACGAATGCGGCTTTACCGGTGTACAGTCTGACGACCTCGCAGCACTTCCGGGCAAAAACTGGAAGCGTATCATGAATGCCTACAAAGCACTGGATGCGAGAGGCGAGCTGAATGTCCGCCATTATGAGCAGTGCCTGTTTGAGCGTTTTGATGACGCCAAGGCATTTGTGGAAGAGGGATATCGTACTGGTCAGAGGGGCGATCATTTTACGATCGGGCCGATGAAGCTCATTCAGGATGGTTCTCTTGGTGCGAGAACTGCAGCGATGAACGAGCCATATGAGGACAGCCCTGGAAACTGCGGGAACATTATCTTCACGCAGGAAGAACTGGATGAGCTGTTCGCATTTTTTGACCAGCATCAGATGCAGGCGGCAGTACACTGCATTGGCGACCGTGCGATGGATATGGTGATCGAGGCGATCGCGAAATCTCCATACCGTAAGGATAACGCCAAGGGCAGACATGGAATCGTCCACTGTCAGATCACAAACCCGCGGATCCTGCGAGCAATGAAAGAAAACGACATTCTGGCATACATTCAGCCTGTATTTGTCGATCTTGATATGAATACCGTAGAACCGGCGATCGGAACACATCGTATGGAAGGTATTTATGCATGGAAGACCATGCTGGATCTCGGCATCCATGCATCCGGCGGCTCTGATGCACCGGTGGTAAGTTTCGATGCAATGGAAAACATCTATTTTGCCGTGACCCGCAAGAATATAAACGGCGAGCCGAAAGAGGGCTGGATCCCGTCGGAACGCCTGACAGTAGATGAGGCAGTGAAACTTTTTACAAAATATGCTGCTTATGCGTCGTACACAGAGGATGAGAACGGTACGATCGAGACTGGAAAGAACGCGGATTTTGTTGTGCTTGAGAAAGACCTCTATGAGATCGACCCGGATGAGATCAAGACCACGAAGGTGGATATGACGATCCTTGGCGGCGAGACCGTATTTGAGAGGAAATAAGTATGTATGAGATCATGAATGCAGATGAAGCCATCCGTCTGATCCGGGACGGGGACTGTATCTGCGTGAATTCATTTGTAGGGATCGAAAACCCGACTGAACTCCACGAGGCATTATACCGAAGATATCAGAAAATGCAGTCGCCGACGCATCTGACGATCGTATCCAGTGCCGGATTTGGTGTCTGGGATGACGAACATAATGCGGAAGGATATATTCGGGAAGGTGCGGTGGACAAGCTGATCTGCGGTCATTTTGGCGCGATGATGAGCACCAAAAAACTGGTGCTGGAGGACAGATTTGAGGCGTATAATCTGCCGCTTGGGTGTATTTCTCATGCAATCCGTGCACAGGCAGGCGGTCTTCCGGGAGCTTTGTCCAAAGTCGGACTGGATATTTTTGTTGATCCGAGGAGAGAAGGACCGGGGATCAACAGAATTTCCATCGATGATTCACTGGTGAAGCATGTGGAAGTGGATGGGGATGAATTTCTTTATTATAAACTTCCAAAGATCACGATTGCCATGATCAAGGGAACTGCTGCAGACAGAAAAGGAAATATCACCTTTGATGATATGTTCATGTCCGGCGACGCACTGTCCATCTGTCAGGCAGTCAAAGCAAACCGTGGAAAGGTCATCGTACAGGTGGATCGTCTCGTAGACACGCCGTCCCGTCCGCGTAACGCCATCATTCCGGGTTGTCTGGTCGATGCGATCGTTGTGGCAGAGCCGGAGGAGCGAAATGAAGCATACACGGCACTTACCGGAAGTTTTGAGATCCCGTACAAAGAATGGCATACCTGGAATGAGAAGATCAATGACCTCTCCCAGAAGCAGCGTAAAAACAACGTTCCGGCAAATATCATAGGAAAAAGAGCCGCTAAAGAGCTGCGAGTGGATGATATTGTAAACATAGGAATCGGAATTCCGGAAATGGTATCCAGATATGCGCGAAAGAGTGGGATGCTCGATATGATCACGCTCACGGTGGAGTCCGGAGGAATCGGGGGATTTCCTGTTTCGGGCGAAGCATTTGGGGCAATGATTGGTGCCGCTTCCGTTTATGATATGGCAAACCAGTTTGACCTGTATGACAACGGTGGGCTGGATATCTGCTTTATGGGCGGTTTGGAGGCAGACCGTTACGGAAATATCAATGCCCACAGAGGAACAGGGGCCTTTGCAGGCATCGGTGGCTTTGCCAATATCACAGCCAAGACCCCAACCGTAGTTTTCTGCATGACTTTCAACGCCAAAGGTCTGGAAGTCACCCAGGAAAAGGGTGTCGTAACCATCCACAAAGAAGGCGAGATCCCTAAATTTGTAGAGAACGTCTCAAGCATCAGCTTCTCCGCAAAACGCGCGATCGAAAACGGCCAGAAAGTCCTCTACGTAACAGAACGCTGCGTCTTCCGCCTCACCCCCAAAGGCCTGAAATTGATCGAAGTCTACCCGGGAGTGGATATGCAGAAAGACATCCTCGATCGGCTGCCGTTTGAGGTGGAGGTCTGATAGAATAGAACTTATAAAAAGTACAGAACAAATATTCGCTTGTTCTGTACTTCTTTTATGTGAAATGATATACTAAAAATAGCAATGATGGACACAATTGAGGTAGATGAGAAGTGAGGTGAGATGTATGTCTAAGCTTATGCAGGATTTAATTGAAGAATATGTGGAGGCTATCAAAAAGATTTATGGCTCTCATGTACGCCAGATAATCCTTTATGGTTCTTATGCAAGGGGTGACTTCCGTCCGGATTCTGATGTGGATATTATGATTCTGGTGGATATGTCTGACCTGGAATTCAAGGCATATGCGCAGCAGCTATCCTATATGACGTATGATTTCAATATGGACAATGATCTGGATATCAAACCTATTGCAAAAAGTGAAGCACATTTCAACAAATGGATTGTGAATTATCCATTTTATTCCAATATTCACAAAGAAGGAGTAAAGTATCAATAGTCCATCCAAATGGAATCTCTTTTTTGAGAACTTCATTGTATAATAAGGCTCCACCTGAAGTTTTATATGGATTTCCGTTTCCATCAGGAAACTCAAATTGTACAAACCAATAGTCGTAGATGGTCTTTGCCATCTCCTCTAAATAATCATTTATGTGAGAAATATTTGGAAACACAAATGCAATAGAATTGCAAAAAGAATAGCATTGAGCTTTTTCAACATACAACCAGGAGGTGCTTTTGTGCAAAATTCACAACAAATCTTCAAACTACACTCCGAATATCACCCCACCGGCGATCAGCCGCAGGCAATCGAGCAGCTAGTCAAGGGCTTCAAGGAAGGCAACCAGTTCGAGACTTTGCTTGGTGTCACCGGCTCCGGTAAGACCTTCACGATGGCGAATGTCATCGCCCGGCTCAACAAACCAACCCTGGTACTTGCGCACAATAAAACACTGGCAGCGCAGCTTTACGGCGAGATGAAGGAATTCTTCCCTGAGAACGCAGTAGAATACTTTGTCTCCTATTATGATTACTACCAGCCAGAAGCATACGTCCCATCTACCGACACCTATATAGCAAAGGACGCTTCCACTAACGACGAGATCGATAAGCTCCGCCTCTCTGCAACGGCGGCACTCTGCGAGCGCAAAGACGTCATAGTGGTTTCCTCTGTATCCTGCATCTACGGTCTGGGTGCACCGGAAGAATTTTTTGATATGATGATCTCTCTGCGCCCGGGGATGGAGAAGGACAGGGATGATGTGATCAAAGAACTGATCGATATCCAGTATAACCGCAACGAGATGGATTTCCATCGAGGTACTTTTCGCGTGCGGGGCGATGTGCTGGAGATTTTTCCTGCCAACTACTCAGACCGCGCGATCCGCGTAGAATTCTTCGGAGATGAGATTGACCGCATCACAGAAGTAGATGTTCTGACAGGTGAGATCCGCAATGAACTGAAGCATGCTGCGATTTTCCCTGCATCCCATTACGTTGTTCCACAGGAAAAAATCCAGAAAGCAGCCGATGCGATCCTGGAAGAAATGAAAGAACAGGTTTCCTATTTCAAGAGCGAGGATAAGCTGATTGAAGCGCAGCGTATCGCCGAGCGTACCAACTTCGATGTAGAAATGATGAAAGAAACCGGCTTCTGTTCCGGAATCGAGAACTACTCGAGACACCTTACCGGGCTTGCACCGGGCCAGCCGCCATATACCCTGATGGACTACTTTAAGGATGATTTTCTTCTTATTATAGATGAGTCCCACAAAACAGTCTCTCAGGTCGGTGGAATGTACGCCGGAGACCAAAGCCGTAAGCAGACGCTTGTCGACTACGGTTTCCGCCTGCCATCTGCCAAGGACAACCGCCCGTTAAGCTTCGATGAGTTCGAAAACAAACTCGACCAGGTCCTGTTTGTCTCTGCAACACCGGGACAGTATGAGGCAGAGCACGAACTTCTCCGTGCAGAACAGATCATCCGTCCGACAGGACTTCTCGATCCGAAGGTAGAAGTCCGCCCGGTCGAAGGACAGATTGACGATCTGATCAGCGAAGTAAACAAAGAAGTGGACAAGGGCCACAAGATCCTGATCACGACCCTGACCAAACGAATGGCAGAAGACCTGACAGAATATATGAAGGATGTAGGTATCCGTGTGCGTTACCTTCATTCCGACATTGACACGCTGGAACGTGCGGAGATCATCCGCGATATGCGACTGGATGTCTTTGACGTACTTGTCGGAATCAACCTTCTCCGAGAGGGTCTTGACATCCCGGAGATCACACTGGTTGCAATCCTCGATGCAGACAAAGAAGGTTTCCTCCGTTCAGAAGTTTCCCTGATCCAGACGATCGGCCGAGCCGCCCGAAACAGCGAAGGTCACGTTATCATGTACGCAGATGTCATGACCGATTCCATGCGAAAAGCCATCCAGGAGACCGAGCGAAGAAGAAGCATCCAGGAAGCCTACAACAAAGAACATGGAATCACGCCGACCACAATTAAGAAAGCAGTCCGCGACCTGATCACAGTTTCCAAGGCGGTTGCTGAGACCGAAGCGAAACTCAAGAAAGATCCGGAGTCCATGAACCGCAAAGAACTTACCAAGCTGATTACCAAAGTCGAGAAGCAGATGCGCGAAGCAGCAGCAAGTCTGAACTTCGAACAGGCAGCAGAACTCCGTGACAAGATGATCGAACTTAAGAAAAATCTGGAAGAATTGGATGACTAGTGTACTTTACTCTTGTACAGTAATGGAGAGAGTGCTACAATAGAACGAACGGCAGGTATGATGCTTGAACAGAAACGAAAGAGGTAAATCGATATGCAGTTTTCCAAGAGATTAGACAGATTTGGAGAAGAAATCTTTGCAGCCCTGAATAACAGACGTATGGAACTGGAAGCACAGGGCATGAAAATTTATAATATGAGTGTGGGAACGCCGGACTTCAAAACACCGGAACACATCAAGAAAGCTCTGGCAGAGGCGGCCATGGATGACAATAACTGGAAATACAGTCTCAGGGATCTCCCGGAACTTCTGGAAGCAGTCTGTGACTATTATAAGAAACGTTTTGACGTAGAGCTGACACCGGACATGGTCATGACCGTTTACGGCAGCCAGGAAGGAATGGGACATCTTGGAATGGCACTCTGCGATGAGGGAGATGTTGTCCTTCTTCCGGATCCATGCTATCCGGTATTTGCAGCAGGAAGCCTGATGGCAGGGGCAGAGCCATACTACTACCCGCTTGTCGCAGAGCACGATTTTCTTCCATATGTAAAGGATATCCCGGAGGAAGTAGCACGCAAAGCCAAATACATGGTAGTTTCTCTGCCATCCAACCCGGTAGGAAGCATTGCCACACCAGGACTTTACGAAGAGATCGTAGCATTTGCGAAGAAATATGATATCCTGATTATCCATGATAATGCATACAGCGATATCATCTTTGACGGAGCACATGGTGGAAGTTTCCTCGCAACAGAAGGAGCAAAGGAGATCGGTGTAGAATTCTTCAGCCTTTCCAAGTCCTTTAATGTAACAGGCGCAAGGATCAGTTTTCTCGTAGGCCGCCCGGATGTGATCGCGGCACTCCGCAAACTCAGAAGCCAGATTGATTTCGGAATGTTCCTTCCGATCCAGAAAGCAGCGATCGCGGCACTCAAAGGACCTCTTGAAAGCGTTCAGGAGCAGTGCCAGATGTATCAGGAGAGAAGGGATGCACTCTGCAATGGTCTCCGCGAGATCGGCTGGGACCTTCCAAATGGCAAGGGAACGATGTTCGTCTGGGCAAGGATCCCGGGAGGACGTACAGACAGCATGGCATTCTGTATGGAACTGATGGAAAAAGCCGGCGTCATCGTGACACCAGGAGCAAGCTTTGGCCCGCACGGAGAAGGATATGTACGTTTCGCACTGGTACTCCCTCCGGAGAAGATCAAAGAAGTAGTAGAAGCGATCCGCAGAAGCGGTCTGTAAAGTAAAACAGATATATCATAATACAGGAAGATTAAGAGAATCACAGTGTCGAACACAGAGAAGGTCCTGCCAGAATTGTCGGAGTTTCCCTATCTGTGTCGGAACTGTGATTTTTATGTTTTTTTCAAAAAATTCGTAATTATCTGTTGACAAATAATAACGACAGTGCTATCTTAACACTATAGATGTTAGCACTCCTTAATGATGAGTGCTAACAGACTAAACGGAAAGGAGCTGGGAACATGGATGAACAACTGACAGATCGTAAGAAACGGATTCTCAAGGCGATCATCAGGACATACATGGAGACAGGCGAACCAGTAGGATCCAGGACGATTTCCAAGGACAAGGATCTGAATGTCAGCTCAGCAACAATCCGGAACGAGATGTCTGATCTGACAGACATGGGATATATCGTTCAGCCACATACATCGGCAGGAAGAATACCTTCTGATAAGGGCTACAGGCTTTATGTGGATGAACTGATGCAGGAGAAGGAAGACGAGATTGCAGAGATCCGTAATCTGATGATCGAGAAGACAGATAAGATGGAGAAAGTGCTTAAGAATGTAGCACGTGTCCTCGCCTCGAACACCAATTACGCAACGATGGTTTCGGTTCCTCAGTACAGCGGAAGCAAACTGAAATTTATTCAGTTATCCCGTGTCAATGAATTGCAGCTGGTAGCAGTTGTTGTATGCGAAGGCAACGTCATCCGAAATCAGATCATCGATCTGGATGAAGAGATGGACGATGAGACGATCCTGAAGCTGAACCTGCTTCTGAATACCAATCTGAACGGACTGCCGATCCAGGATATCAATCTTGGAATGATCGCCAGACTTAAGGAACAGGCAGGTATTCACAGTAAGCTGGTGGCCAAGGTGCTGGATGCAGTGGCAGCTACGATTCATGTGGATGAGGACGACATGGAAATCTATACGTCAGGAGCCACGAACTTCTTCAAGTATCCGGAGTTATCGGATACGACGAGAGCAACCGGACTGATCTCCACTTTCGAGGAGAAGCAGCAGCTGGTAGATCTGGTCAAGGAGCGGATGGCAGATGACAATACCGGAGTTCAGGTGTACATCGGAGACGAACTTCCGATCTCGACCATGAAGGATTGCAGCGTTGTAACCGCAACCTATGAACTGGGAGAGGGAATGCATGGAACGATCGGTATTGTAGGACCGAAGCGAATGGATTACGAGAATGTAGTAAATAGCTTGAAGACCCTCAAGGTCGAACTTGATCAGGTTTTCAAAAAAAATAAAAGCAATGAAGACGGCTAGCAGCCAGGCAGAAAGGCGGTAAAACAAAGGTGTCAGAAGAAAATAAAAACACGGCAAATGAGCAGGAAGAAACAGAGAAAGACATTCCGGAAACAGAAACTGTGAACGAGCCGACAGAAGAATCGCCGGAAGCAACGGCAGGACAGGACGCAGAAGCGGAGAAAGCCCCTGAGGCAGACGACGATAAAGAAACCAAATCCAAAACATCTTTCTTCGGCAAGAAGAAAAAAGACAATAAATTAGAACAGCAGATCGAAGAACTGACAGACAGACTGAAACGTAACATGGCTGAGTTCGATAACTTCCGTAAACGTACAGAGAAAGAGAAATCCAGCATGTATGTGATCGGAGCAAAGGACATCATCGAGAAGATCCTTCCGGTTGTGGATAATTTTGAGAGAGGACTTGCACAGGCACCACAGGATGATCCGTTTGCTGATGGAATGGAGAAGATCTACAAACAGCTTACCACTACAATGGAAGGCATGGGAGTAGAACCGATCGAAGCAGTCGGCAAGGAATTCAATCCAGATTTCCACAACGCAGTCATGCATGTGGAGGATGAATCTGTCGGAGAGAACATTGTTGTAGAGGAACTTCAGAAAGGTTACACCTATAAAGGATTCGTAGTTCGTCACAGCATGGTTAAGGTGGCTAATTAATATTTCATATATTTAGATATTTATCAGGAGGAATTTATCATGGGAAAAATCATTGGTATTGACTTAGGTACAACAAACAGTTGTGTAGCCGTAATGGAAGGTGGACAGCCGACCGTTATCGCTAATACAGAAGGTGCAAGAACAACACCATCCGTAGTTGCCTTCACAAAAACAGGAGAACGTCTTGTAGGTGAGCCTGCAAAACGTCAGGCAGTAACAAACGCTGACAGAACAATCTCCTCCATCAAGAGAGAGATGGGTACAGACTATCGTGTAACCATCGACGAGAAGAAATATTCTCCGCAGGAAATCTCCGCTATGATCCTTCAGAAACTGAAAAAAGACGCAGAAGGATATCTTGGAGAAACTGTTTCAGAAGCAGTTATCACAGTTCCGGCCTACTTCAACGATGCTCAGCGTCAGGCAACCAAAGATGCTGGTAAGATCGCAGGTCTTGATGTAAAACGTATCATCAACGAGCCTACAGCAGCAGCTCTTGCATATGGTCTTGACAACGAGAAAGAGCAGAAGATCATGGTTTACGACTTAGGTGGTGGTACATTCGATGTATCCGTTATCGAGATCGGTGATGGTGTCATCGAAGTTCTTTCCACAGCTGGTAACAACCGTCTTGGTGGTGATGACTTCGACCAGAAAGTTACAGACTGGATGATCGAGGAATTCAAGAAAGCAGAAGGCGTAGACTTAAGCGCAGATAAGATGGCTCTTCAGAGACTGAAAGAAGCAGCAGAGAAAGCTAAAAAAGAACTTTCTTCCGCAACAACAACAAACATCAACCTTCCGTTCATCACTGCAACAGCAGAAGGACCGAAGCATTTCGATATGAACCTTACAAGAGCTAAATTCGATGAGCTGACACATGACCTGGTAGAGAAGACAGCAGAGCCGGTTCGCCGTGCACTGTCTGATGCAGGAATCACAGCTTCCGAACTTGGTCAGGTACTTCTGGTAGGTGGATCTACACGTATCCCGGCTGTACAGGACAAAGTAAAACAGCTCACAGGCAAAGAGCCAAGCAAATCCCTGAACCCGGATGAATGTGTTGCACTTGGTGCTTCCGTACAGGGTGGTAAACTTGCAGGTGATGCAGGTGCCGGCGATATCCTTCTTCTGGATGTTACTCCGCTGTCACTGTCCATCGAGACAATGGGTGGTATCGCAACTCGTCTGATCGAGAGAAATACAACAATCCCGACCAAGAAGAGCCAGATCTTCTCCACAGCAGCAGACAACCAGACAGCTGTAGATATCAACGTTGTACAGGGTGAGCGTCAGTTCGCAAAAGACAACAAATCCCTCGGACAGTTCCGTCTGGATGGAATCCCGCCAGCACGTCGTGGTGTTCCGCAGATCGAGGTTACATTTGATATCGATGCCAACGGTATCGTAAATGTATCTGCTAAGGACCTTGGAACAGGTAAAGAGCAGCACATCACAATCACAGCAGGTTCCAACATGTCTGATTCCGAGATCGACAAAGCAGTCAAAGAAGCTGCTGAGTTCGAAGCTCAGGATAAGAAACGTAAAGAGGGAATCGACACAAGAAACAACGCAGACTCCATGGTATTCCAGGTTGAGAATGCACTCAAAGAAGCTGGCGACAAGATCGACGCTAACGACAAAGCAGCAGTTGAGACAGACCTGAACGCACTCAAAGATCTGCTTGCTCAGACAGCAAACGCAGAACTGACAGATGCTCAGATCGCAGACATCAAAGCAGCTCAGGAAAAGATGATGGAAAGTGCTCAGAAGCTTTTCGCTAAAATGTATGAGCAGACACAGCAGGCAGGCGGCCAGGCTGGTCCGAACCCGGGAGCAGGCGCAGCTCAGGGTGGAAATGAAGCAGGCTATGGCGATGATGTTGTAGACGCTGACTACAAAGAAGTCTAAATAAAAGTTACTGAGAACCAGACAGTAAAGTAAAAACAATAAGCCTCCGGCGCACACATTCCGTCTGCGCGGGAGGCATCTTGGATATAAGAAAAATAAAACTAATAACACATATAGGAAAGAGAAAAGATGGCTGATAAAAGAGATTACTATGAGGTCCTGGGTGTCAGCAAGACTGCCAGTGAATCAGAACTGAAGAGCGCATACCGAAAATTAGCCAAGAAATATCACCCGGACGTAAACCCGGGAGATAAAGAAGCAGAGGCCAAATTCAAAGAAGCAACAGAAGCATACAGTGTCTTAAGTGATGCAGACAAACGTAGACAGTACGACCAGTTTGGTCATGCTGCATTTGAGCAGGGCGGCGGTGGAGCCGGCGGCTACGGTGGATTTGGCGGTTTCGATGGCGCAGATATGGGAGATATTTTTGGAGACATTTTCGGAGATCTGTTTGGAGGCGGCGGAAGACGCCGTGCCAACAACGGACCGATGAAAGGTGCCAATTTACGTGCCCGTGTAAATATTACTTTTGAAGAAGCTGTATTCGGCTGTGACAAAGAACTGGAGATCGTGCTTAAGGACGAATGTACCACCTGTCATGGAACAGGAGCAAAACCAGGAACACAGCCAACTACCTGTCCGAAATGTAAAGGAGAAGGTCAGATCGTCTATACACAGCAGTCCATGTTTGGTATGGTCCGTAATGTACAGACCTGTCCGGACTGTAACGGATCTGGTAAGATCATCAAGGATAAATGCAGTGCCTGCCATGGAACAGGATATACTTCCGCACGTAAGAAGATCCAGGTTTCCATCCCGGCCGGTATCGACAACGGACAGAGCATCCGTATCCGTGATAAGGGTGAACCAGGAACCAATGGCGGACCGAGAGGCGACCTTCTCGTAGAAGTAAATGTAGCACGTCACCCGATCTTCCAGAGACAGGATATGAATATCTTCTCTACCGCACCGCTGACTTATGCACAGGCAGCACTGGGTGGTGAGATCCATATAAATACTGTTGATGGTGACGTTGTATACGAAGTAAAACCAGGAACACAGACCGACACACGTATCCGTCTCAAGGGTAAGGGTGTTCCATCCCTGAGAAACAAGAATGTCCGTGGTGACCACTACGTTACCCTGATCGTTCAGGTTCCGACCAAACTCAATGAGGAAGCCAAAGAAGCACTCCGCAAGTTCGACGAAGCCTGCGGAAACGTCAACCTCGATGAGAAAAAAGGCGGTTCCGAGAAATCCGAAAAGAAGAAAAAGAGTTTTATGGATAAACTCAAAGAAACTTTTGAGGACTAAAAAGTTTAAGGAAAAGAGGGTTTCCCTCTTTTCTTTTTTTGTGGTTTCATGTATATTAGATACCAGGGTTAAAAGAACAAAAGCTTGCTGCGGAACAATCCGTAAGTATCGTAAAATTGTCGCATATAATAGACAGGAGATTAAAATATATGAAGTGGAATCGTTTTACCATTAAAACAAAAACAGAAGCAGAGGACATGATCATCTGCACACTGGCAGAGATCGGCGTAGAGGGTGCTGAGATCCAGGACCATCAGCCGCTCACAGAAGAAGATAAAGCTCAGATGTTCGTTGATATCATGCCGGAAGGACCGGCAGATGACGGGATCGCATATCTGAATTTTTATCTGGAAGAAGATGCCGACAAGGAGAGCATTCTTCGTGATGTAAGAAACGCACTGGAAGAACTGCGTACTTTCATGGACATCGGAGAAGGCACGATCGAAGAATCCGAGACAGAAGATAAGGACTGGATCAACAACTGGAAAGAATTTTTCCATCAGTTCTATGTAGATGATATCCTGATCGTTCCATCCTGGGAAGAAGTCAAAGAAGAAGATAAGGACAAAATGATCCTTCACATTGACCCGGGTACAGCATTTGGAACCGGTATGCACGAGACAACACAGCTCGTGATCCGTCAGCTCAAGAAATATGTGACCCGCGGCGCAGAGATCCTCGATGTAGGAACAGGAAGCGGAATCCTTGGAATCACAGCACTTAAACTCGGTGCAGGACATGTTGTCGGAACAGACCTTGATCCATGTGCAGTTTCTGCTGTACAGGATAACAAAGAAGCAAACCAGATTGAAGATGATTCTTTTGATATGATGATCGGAAACATCATCGATGACGTTGAAGTACAGAATGAAGTCGGATATGAGAGATACGATATCGTAGCTGCAAACATCCTTGCAGATGTTCTCGTTCCGCTGACCCCGGTCATCGTTCATCAGATGAAAAAAGGTGCATACTACATCACTTCCGGAATCCTTGATGTCAAGGAAGAAGTTGTCAGAGAAGCAGTAGAGAAGGCCGGTCTTACTCTGGTAGAAGTTACAAAGCAGGGCGAATGGGTCTGCGTAACTGCAAGAAAGGACTGATTTCATGCAGAGGTTTTTTGTAGAACCGCATCAGATTGATGAGGAAGCGCACCAGATCCATATCACAGGGACCGATGTGAACCATATCGCCAATGTCCTTCGTATGAAACAGGGAGAGGAACTGTGGATCAGCGACGGCGGCAAATGTGAATACCGCTGTACGATCGAGGCTTTTGAGCCGGACGAGGTGCTCCTTCACATCATTTATTCTCAGGAACCGGATTATGAGCTCCCAAGCAGGATTTATCTGTTCCAGGGCCTGCCGAAAGCGGATAAGATGGAACTGATCATACAGAAAGCAGTCGAGCTTGGCGCATACGAAGTCATTCCGGTGGAGACCAGACGCTGTGTCGTCAAACTGGATGGCAAAAAGGCCGCCAAAAAAGTCGACCGCTGGCAGCAGATTGCAGAGAGCGCGGCAAAGCAGTCCAAGCGAATGCTGATCCCGCATGTACATGAGGTTATCACCTTTAAAGAAGCCCTGAAATATGCAGAATCCATGGATATCCGTCTGATCCCTTACGAACTTGCAAAGGGAATGCCAGAGACAAAGGAAATCCTTGCGGCGATAGAACCGGGACAGTCCATCGGGATCTTCATCGGACCGGAGGGCGGTTTCGAAGAAAAAGAAGTAAAAGCTGCGATCGAAGGAGGAGCGAAGCCGATCACCCTCGGACGACGGATCCTCCGCACAGAGACAGCAGGACTTGCGATCCTGTCTGTTCTCATGTTCCAGCTTGAAAATTAATACGGATACAATAATAAAGAGGAAATTATGGAAGTTTATTTTGATAATTCCGCCACCACCAGATGCTACGATTCCGTCAAAGACATCGTAGTAAAGACCATGACAGAGGACTTCGGAAATCCATCTGCCATGCATCTCAAGGGTGTAGATGCGGAGAAATATGTAAAAGAAGCAACAAAGACGATCGCCGGAATCCTGAAAGTACAGGAAAAAGAGATCCTGTTTACTTCCGGTGGTACAGAGTCTGACAACCTTGCACTCATTGGTGGTGCAATGGCAAACAAACGAAACGGAAACCACATCATCATCACATCTGTAGAGCATGCGGCGGTCAGCCAGCCGGCACTGTACCTTCAGGAGCAGGGATTTGAGATCACCTACCTCCCGGTAGACGTACAGGGCAGAGTGAAGATGGAAGCACTGGAAGCCGTTCTGAGACCAGACACGATCATGGTATCTACCATGCTTGTAAATAACGAAGTCGGTGCAGTGATGCCGGTCGAGGAGATCGCCAGGATGGTCCACGAAAAGAGCCCGAAGGCGCTCTATCACGTGGATGCGATCCAGGGATTCGGCAAATACCGCATCTATCCGAAAAAAATGGGGATTGACCTTCTCGCAGTCAGTGGACACAAGATCCACGGGCCGAAAGGAATCGGTTTCCTGTACATCAATGAGAAAGTCAAGATCATCCCGCAGATCCTTGGCGGCGGTCAGCAGAGCGGCATGCGTTCAGGAACCGACAACGTACCTGGGATCGCCGGACTTGGTGTGGCAGCCGGACAGATTTACAAGAATCTGGATGAGAATGTAGAGCATATGTATCAGCTCAAAGAGCACATTGCCGAGGGACTTTCCCAGATCGAAGACATCCGCATCAACGGAATGCCGCTCCGTGAGGGCGCACCGCAGATCTTAAGTATCAGCGTGATGGGCGTTCGAAGCGAAGTCCTGCTTCATTCCCTGGAAGATAAGGGAATCTACATTTCCGCAGGAAGCGCATGCTCCAGCCACAAGAGAAAACCAAGCGCAACTTTAAGTGCCATGGGAATGTCCAAGGACCAGATCGAAAGCACCGTCCGCTTAAGTTTCTGTGAAGAAAATACCATCGAAGAAGCAGACTATTTCCTGGAAACCATGAAAACTCTGGTTCCGATGCTCAGACGATATTCAAGAAAATAATCAGGAGGAACAGTATGATATTTCATGCATTTTTGATCAAATATGCAGAGATCGCCATCAAGGGAAAAAACAGATATCTTTTTGAAGATGCCCTTGTAAAGCAGATGAAACTGGCTCTGGAGCCGGTAGAAGGCGAATTTACAGTAACCAAGGAACAGGGCCGTGTATACGTGTTCTGTCCGGAGAAATATGATTTTGACGAGGCTGTGGAGGCTCTGCAGCGAGTATTTGGTATCGTAGGTATCAGCCCGGTCGTGATCTACGAAGATCAGGGATTTGACCAGATGGCAAAAGATGTCGTATCTTATATGGAAGCAAGATACCCGGGATATGCCGGAAGCTTCAAAGTCTACACAAGAAGAGCCAAGAAATCCTACCCGATCACTTCCATGGAAGTCAGCGCAGGAATCGGAGAAAAGATCCTGGATGCATTCCCGGAGGCATCTGTAGATGTACATCATCCGGAAATGACACTGTCCGTAGAGATCCGTGACAAGATCTATGTATATTCCGAGACTCTTCCAGGACCGGGAGGAATGCCGATCGGAACAAACGGCAAGGCAATGCTCCTTCTTTCCGGCGGTATCGACAGCCCTGTTGCCGGATACATGATCGCAAAACGTGGTGTCAAGATCGAAGCCGTTTATTTCCACGCTCCGCCGTACACCAGCGAGCGTGCAAAACAGAAAGTTGTAGATCTTGCAAAACTGGTAGCACGCTACAGCGGACCGATCCGTCTGCACGTGGTCAATTTTACAGATATCCAGCTTTATATTTACGATCAGTGCCCGCATGAAGAACTGACGATCATCATGCGCCGTTACATGATGCGTATCGCAGAGCATTTTGCACGCAAGGATAAATGCCTTGGTCTGATCACAGGAGAGAGCATTGGACAGGTAGCGAGCCAGACTTTACAGAGTCTTGCTGCAACAGATGAGGCATGCGAGCTTCCTGTATACCGTCCGGTTATCGGATTTGACAAGGAGGAGATCGTTCAGATTTCCAGAAAGATCAACACATTCGAGACTTCTATCCAGCCGTTTGAAGACTGCTGTACGATTTTTGTTGCAAAACATCCTGTAACAAAACCAAACCTCAAAGTGATCCGCAGATCCGAGGAGAAACTGAACGAGAAGATCGACCAGCTGATGGAAGAAGCACTGGCCACAACAGAAATCATCGAAATCCAGTAAAAAAGCAAAATAAAAACAGCTTCATATGTGGTCACACAATGAAGCTGTTTTAAAATCTGGTATGTCCGGTCAGAAACCGGCACGATGCAGAATCACTCAATAACATATGGCTCAACAACAGCCAGGATTGTATCGAGAGTACTTCCCTCTGCGTGGATGTTCAGGTTGATCGGTTTGGAAAGATCCAGACTGAAGATACCCATGATAGATTTGGCATCGATCACATATCTTCCGGAAACCAGATCAAAATCGCAGTCGAATTTGCTGATCTCGTTCACAAATGCCTTCACTTTATCGATTGAGTTCAGAGAAATCTTTAATGTTTTCATTATGATAAATCCTCCTTTATTATTAGTAAAGTAACTGCTCACCGGTAGTATCCCGCGAGGTGTTTTGCCATGGATATGGCAAAATCCCGAGACATACAGGGCAAAATGCTATCACCGAAGGTGATGTGGAATGCATTTTGGCCAAGTTACTGTGAACAAAGTGAACAGTAACTCTTTCAAGAGTAATCTTACCTGTACCCCCTGAAAAAGTCAAGGGAAAATATAATGAAATTTCAATGAAAAACATAACAAAGTCTGAAAAAATAAAACAACTAAAAGAATGATCGAGGTAAAATATGAGTAAAAAAGTTGCCCTTCACAACCTGGGCTGCAAAGTAAATGCATACGAAGTAGAGGCCATGCAGCAGCTTCTGGAAAAAGCAGGATATGAGATCGTTCCTTTTGAAGAAGGGGCGGATATTTATCTGATCAATACCTGCACAGTCACCAATATCGCAGACCGTAAATCCAGACAGATGCTCCACAAAGCAAAAAAAATGAATCCGGATGCCATTGTCGTGGCAACAGGATGTTATGTCCAGACAGATACACAGAAACTGGAGGCGGACAGTGCTGTGGACCTGATCCTTGGAAACAACCAGAAAAAACAGATCGTAGAAGCTCTCGAGGAATACGAAAAAGAACATGCCAAGAAGGTAAAAGTCATCGAGATCAACAAGACAAAGGAATATGAGGACCTTTCCATCGGTTACACTGCAGAACATGTGCGTGCCTATATCAAAGTTCAGGACGGATGCAACCAGTTCTGTACTTACTGCATCATCCCTTATGCAAGAGGCCGTGTACGCAGCAGAAAGATCGCAGAGGTCCTTGAGGAAGTACGTACTCTTGCAGCAAGAGGTTACAAAGAAGTTGTTCTTACCGGGATCCATCTGAGCTCCTATGGACTGGATTTCCCGAAGGAAGAAAGAGAAAGCCTCCTGTCACTGATCCAGGCAGTACATGAAGTGGATGGGATTGCCCGGATCCGTCTGGGATCACTGGAGCCGCGTATCATTACAGAAGAATTCATGGAGGGGATCTCCGCTCTCCCGAAGGTGTGCCCGCATTTCCATCTTTCCCTGCAGAGTGGTTGTGACAGGACCCTCAAGAATATGAACCGCAGATACAGCGCACCGGAATATGCAGAGAAATGCGAACTGATCCGCAGATTTTATCCGGCACCGGCACTGACAACAGATGTGATCGTAGGCTTCCCGATGGAGACAGAGGAAGATTTCGAAGATTCTTATGAATTTGTAAAAAATATTCATTTCTACGAGACACATATTTTTAAATATTCCAGAAGACAGGGAACCAAAGCCGCAGCTATGGATGGACAGCTTACAGAAGCAGTCAAGGCACAGCGAAGTGAAAAAATGCTGAAACTGCATGAGATTCGTGCAAAAGAATACGAAACCGCCATGATCGGCAGGACTCTGGAGCTGCTCCTTGAAGAAGAAGTGGAGATCGGCGGTAAAACCTATTTTATGGCACACAGCAAAGAATATGTACGTGCAGTCATCGAGAAGACAGATGCACACAAAGTCAACGATCTCGTAAAGGCAAAAGCAGTTGATTTTGCAGATGAGCATGTGCTTCTTGCAATTTGTGAAGATTTATATTAAAATAAAAAAGAAATCTTATTAAGGACGTGAGAGAAAATGGCAGAAAACAATTTAGGAAATACACAATATTTCAGAACCAAACCGGATCAGGAACTGGAAGTAAAGGAAGTCTTGGACCTGGTTTACAACGCAATGGATGAGAAGGGATATAATCCGGTCAATCAGATCGTAGGTTATATTATGTCCGGTGATCCGACTTACATCACCAGCCACAAAGGCGCCAGAAGCATGATCATGAAAGTTGAGAGAGATGAACTGGTAGAGGAACTGTTAAACGAGTATATCAAGAACAAATCCTGGGAACGTTAGTATGCGGATTCTTGGACTGGATTATGGATCTAAGACAGTCGGCGTGGCAGTCAGTGACCCTTTGGGACTGACTGCCCAAAGACTGGATACGATCTGGAGAAAACAGGAAAACAAGCTGCGTAAGACCCTTGCGAGCATTGAAGCTCTGGTAGAAGAATACGGTGTAGAGCGGATCGTGGTCGGTTATCCGAAGAACATGAATAACACCGTGGGGGAACGTGCAGAGAAAGCGCTGGAGTTTGGCGAGATGCTGAAGAGACGTACCGGGCTTGAGGTTGTCATGTGGGACGAAAGACTGACAACTGTAGAAGCAGATCGAACTCTCATGGAGGCGGGCGTGCGGAGAGAAAACCGTAAGCAGTATCTGGATGGACTTGCAGCAGTTTTTATTTTACAGGGATATCTTGATTCTCTGGTGATGAAATAAGGGTGACAAAATGGAAAAAATCAAATTTCAGTCTCCGGACGGAACAGTAGAAGAATTTTATATCGAAGAGCAGACGATGATAGGAGGAGTATCCTATCTTCTGGTATCAGACTCTATGGATGAGGAAGCAACTGCATATATCCTTAAGGATGTTTCCACAGGCACAGAGCCGGAAGCCTGCTATGAGATGGTAGAAGACGACGAAGAACTGCAGGCAGTTTATAAAGTTTTTGAGCAGATGCTTGATGACGTAGATCTTGAAATGTAAGCAAAATCAAAAATATAATCTGCAAGGTAAATTTGGAAGGAATGCCCACGGTATTCCTGCATTAGTGTGCACAAAATGCACGGAATAATATGGAGGTGCTTGATTGAAGAGTGAAAATAATGTAACTGAAAATACAGCCGAAGCAAAAGAAACTCAACGAAAATACAGTAGTTACGACAGAAGACCAAACGATAACAAAAGACCGACAAACAGAAAAAACAATTATCGTTACAATAAGCAGCAGAGAAATAACAGACACAACGACAAAAACAGCGACAGAAACGACAACAGAAATGACAAGACAGACAGAAGCGAGCGGAACAGCAGATCTAATTTCAGAAGCGGCCAGTCCAAAGCACCGGCAAAAGCTGCTCTCAAGGCACCTGCCAAAGTCCAGAACAGAAATACAGGCAAGCGAGGACGCAAGAGTGCTTCCAAACTCAAGATCATTCCGTTAGGCGGATTGGAGCAGATCGGAATGAACATCACCGCTTTTGAGTACGGTGACAGCATTGTGGTCGTAGACTGCGGTCTTTCCTTCCCGGAGGATGACATGCTCGGAATCGACCTTGTTATCCCGGATGTGACCTACCTTAAAGAAAATATTTCCAAGGTCAAGGGATTTGTGATCACACATGGACATGAGGACCATATCGGAGCCCTTCCTTATGTACTCAAGGAAGTTAATGTCCCGATCTATTCCACCAAACTGACACTGGGGCTGATCACAAACAAACTCAAAGAACACAATCTGGTGCGTTCCACCAAGCTCAAGGAAGTAAAACACGGACAGGTCATCAACCTCGGTGATTTTGCGATCGAATTTATCAAGACAAACCACAGTATCCAGGATGCATCTGCCCTGGCAATCTATTCTCCGGCAGGAATTGTAGTCCATACAGGAGACTTCAAGGTTGACTATACACCGGTATTCGGAGATGCGATCGACCTGCAGCGTTTTGCTGAGATCGGCAAGAAGGGTGTCCTTGCCCTGATGTGCGACAGTACCAATGCAGAACGTCCGGGCTTCACAATGTCTGAGCGTACCGTTGGTAAAGTGTTTGACAGCCTTTTTAACGAACACAGAAGCGCAAGGATCATCATTGCGACATTTGCATCCAATGTAGACCGTGTACAGCAGATCATCAATACAGCATACCGCTTCGGACGTAAGGTAGCCGTAGAGGGACGCAGTATGGTCAATATCATTTCAGTGGCGTCTGAACTTGGCTATTTACGTATCCCGGAGAATACACTGATCGAGATCGACCAGGTCAAGAATTACCCGGATGATAAGGTAGTCCTGATTACGACAGGAAGCCAGGGTGAGTCCATGGCGGCTCTTTCCCGTATGGCTGCAAATATCCACAAGAAGATCACGATCAAGCCAAACGATACGATCATTTTCAGTTCCAACCCGATCCCTGGAAATGAGAAGGCAGTATCCAAGGTTATCAACGAGCTCTCCATGAAGGGTGCGAAGGTTATCTTCCAGGATGTCCACGTTTCCGGACATGCCTGCCAGGAAGAGATCAAACTGATCTATTCCCTTGTCAAACCGAGATATGCGATCCCGGTCCATGGAGAATATCGTCATCTGACAGCGCAGAAGCATGTTGTAGAGGATCTTGGGATCCCGAAAGAAAATATCTTTATCCTGGCATCCGGGAATGTTCTGGAGATGGATGAATACAGCGCAGAGGTGACAGGTTCCGTACACACAGGAGCGATCCTTGTCGACGGACTTGGTGTTGGTGATGTCGGAAACATCGTACTTCGTGACCGCCAGCATCTGGCTGAGGATGGAATCATGATCGTAGTCATGACACTGGAACGTCACAGCAATGTGGTTCTTGCAGGACCGGATATCGTGTCCAGAGGATTTGTCTATGTAAGGGAATCCGAGGATCTTATGGAACATGCCAAGGAAGTTGTGGAATCCGCACTGGATTCCTGCCTGGAACGAAATATCACCGACTGGGGCAAGATCAAGAATGTAGTAAAGGATGCACTCAGCGAGTTCCTCTGGAAACGTACCAAGAGAAGCCCGATGATTCTTCCGATCATCATGGAGGCATAAACAATACAGATGGAAACAGTAAACAGGAATATTCATGCGCTTCTGAATTCGATCCAGAAGTGCCAGGTATACAAAGATTTCAAGAAACAGGAAGCAATTCTGAACAAAAATCCGGAACTGGCGCAGAGAGTACAGCATTTTCGTGCTGAGAACTTCAAACTTCAGAATGAGGGAGATCCGGAGAATATCCTGGCAAAAGCAGAACAGCTTGCCAGAGAATCCGAGGAACTCCGCAGCTTTCCGGAAGTAAATGCCTATCTGGATGCAGAGCTTGCTCTGTGCAGGATGATGCAGAAAATCTGCAGGACACTGACAGACGGCATAGAGATGAATATTCCCCGGATCTAAGAAAGGAGAACCAATATGGGAGACACGAGAGACCGGATGGGGGCGGCCGGCGTAGCAGTGGCAGGAGGATTTTTTAAGATCGCACTGTATGTCTGCGTGGCAGTTCTGATCATCTGGATCGGTAAGGTCACATATCAGTTCGGCTATGACATTTTTAACCAGCATGCGATGAGCCCAGGAGAAGGGCAGGAAGTAACGGTTGTCATCAAGGAAGATGCGACCAGTTATGACATTGCGAAGACTCTCAAGAGCAAGGGCCTGATCGATAATGCGCTGGTGTTTGTGGTCCAGGAGAAACTGTCTAACTACAGTGGCAAGATGAGACCGGGAACCTACCTTCTCAGCACTGCCTATACACCGAACAGGATCATGGGAATCCTGGCAGGGGATGCAGAGCAGGAGGGAGTTACTTCGTGATCGTAGAGGAGAGAATGCGTGCATATATCAATTCTCTCGATACGGGCAATACACCATTTCTTGAAGAACTGGAACGTTTTGCCCTGGAGAATGAAGTTCCGATCATACGTAAAGAAATGCAGAGTTTCATGAAGGTACTGCTTGCGGTCAAACGGCCGATGCAGGTTTTGGAGGTGGGGACAGCCGTTGGCTTCTCCACACTTCTTATGTGTGAGTACGGACAGCCGGATATGCATATCACAACGATAGAAAACTATGAAAAGAGAATTCCCATCGCAAGAGAAAATTTCCGCAAAGCCGGAAAGGAACACAGGATCACTTTTCTGACAGGAGATGCAGGTGAGATCCTTCCGACACTTTTGGGACGATATGACCTGATTTTTATGGACGCAGCCAAAGGACAGTATATTCACTGGCTTCCAGATGTGGTACGTCTGCTTGCACCGGGAGGGATCCTTCTGTCGGATAACGTGCTTCAGGAGGGCGAACTGATCGAATCCCATTATCTGGTAGAGCGTAGAAACCGCACGATCTACAAAAGGATGCGGGAATATCTCTATGAACTGAAACACCATCCACAGCTTCTTACCAGCATCGTGCCGCTGGGGGACGGGATTTCACTTAGTGTAAAACAGGAAAGAGGAAATTATGAGAAAAATTGAATTACTGGTGCCGGCGAGCAGCCTTGAGGTCCTCAAGATCGCAGTCATCTTCGGCGCAGATGCAGTATATATCGGCGGTGAAGCCTTCGGTCTCCGCGCCAAAGCCAAGAACTTTTCCCATGAAGATATGGCAGAGGGGATCGCTTTTGCCCATGAGCATGGAGTGAAAGTTTATGTCACAGTGAATATTCTTGCACACAATGGAGACCTTCCGGGAGTCAGAGAATATCTTCAGGAACTCAAGGAATTAAAACCGGATGCACTTATCATCGCAGACCCGGGAATCTTTACCTATGCGCGTGAGATCTGCCCGGAGATCGAGTGCCATATCAGTACACAGGCAAACAATACAAACTATGAAACCTACAGATTCTGGTACCGCCTTGGAGCGAAGCGTGTTGTAACAGCGCGTGAGCTTTCCCTCAAGGAGATCCAGGAGATCCGTGCAAATATCCCGGATGACATGGAGATTGAAACTTTTGTTCACGGTGCCATGTGCATTTCCTATTCCGGACGCTGCCTGCTCAGCAACTATCTGGTAGGAAGAGATGCCAACCAGGGAGCCTGTACACATCCATGCCGATGGAAATATTCCATCGTTGAGGAGAAACGCCCAGGCGAGTACATGCCAGTCTTTGAGAACGAGAGAGGAACCTACATCTTTAACTCCAAGGATCTGTGCATGGTAGAACACATGGATGATGTCCTGAACAGCGGTATCGACAGCCTCAAGATCGAGGGTCGCATGAAGACAGCTCTCTACGTAGCGACTGTTGCAAGAACCTACCGCAAGGCGATTGACGATTATCTGGAATCACCGGAGAAATACAAGGCAAACATGTCCTGGTATCAGGAGCAGATCTCAAACTGCACCTACCGTCAGTTTACGACAGGATTCTTCTACGGCAAGCCAGATGAGAATACGCAGATCTATGATAATAATACCTATGTTAAGGAATATACTTATCTTGGATATGCAGAGGAAGTTGATGAAAACGGCTTCGCACATATCACCCAGAGAAATAAATTTACTGTAGGTGAGACCATCGAGATCATGAAACCAGATGGCAGAAATATCGAAGCTACGGTGAAGGCGATCTATGATGAAGATGGAAATTCCGTCGAGAGCGCACCGCATCCGCAACAGAAACTCGCGGTGGATCTTGGAGTTGAAATTGAGAAATATGATCTCTTGAGAAGATCTGAAGCATAGGAGATTTTGAAGCTTTCAAACTGTAGAGTAAGCCCATGGCAAATGCTGTGGGCTTATTCTATGTTCTGAATTATGCGTCGATGCATCGGAACTGGAAGTTAGCATATTTTCCGATGTGGAAATCTGTTATGAATGTTGTTTTGTGCTTCGTTTATCTGAGCGGCTGTGAATGAGCTTTGTGTTATTATCTGTAGTTGAACAATTTCTTTAGCTTCTCCAACGCATTCTTCTCAATTCTAGATACATACGACCGGCTGATCCCGAGCTGTGTGGCAATCTCCCTCTGCGTCTGTTCCTCAATCCCAAACAACCCATATCTTAAACAAATAACCTGATATTCTTTCTCAGAAAGCGTATCTTTCAAAACAGAAAGCAAAAACCTGATATCCTCTCTTGTAGAATACTCCTCTACAATATCTACCGGCGGGCTTTCGATAATGTCGAGCAGGCTGATCTCATTTCCTTCTTTATCCGTCCCGATCGGTTCATGCAGCGAAATTTCCCTGGAATGTTTTTTCTTGGAGCGGAACATCATCAGAAGTTCATTATCAATACAGCGCGCAGCATAGGTGGAAAGCCTTGCGCAGCGTGTATGGTCGAATGTGGAAATTGCTTTGATAAGTCCAATAGTTCCTATAGAGATCAGATCTTCGAGGTCTTCCCCGGAGTTCTGATATTTTTTTGCAATGTGGGCGACCAGGCGGAGATTTCGTTCGATAAGAATGTTTTTTGCATCCAGATCCCCCTCCTGACAGCGGTGAAGATATATTTTTTCCTGAGCGGAAGTCAAAGGTTTCGAAAAAGTCTTCAAATATCCACCTCGAAAGGGGTGTTCCTTATAGTTTATGTCTGAGACAGGTTCTGCGTGCTTTTCCCACAAAAAGAATATAGAAGCTTTAGCCGCAGATATGCTATAATGGTACAAAAATAAATAACATGTGGGGCGTGCAAAACTTATGAAAGTATTAAATTTTGGTTCTTTGAACATCGATTATGTATATCAGGTAGAAAGCATTCTGATTCCGGGAGAGACACAGGCTTCTAAGGACCGACAGATTTTTTGCGGCGGCAAAAGTATCCGCGGTCGCAGTTTCCCGCCCCGGGGCAACCGCATCCATATCACTGCGTCAGGAAGTACTGGACAGGTAAGGACAGATAAGAACATCTGTCTTTTCTTGCGCAACAAACTGATGTAGTGTATAATACCGAGTATGTGAGCCAAAAATACAATTTTTAGGGATAAATCAGGTGAACCATATTGAAAAAACAGATTGAACAATTACTCAGCGGAAAATTCAAATACGATCAGCCGCAGCTCCTTTTTTCGAAGGAAAAGCTGTCTGTCACTCTGGAAGCGGGGAAGACGGCGCGGGGAGAACTGTATCTTGGAACCGAAGATAATGACAAGATCAAAGGATATATAACTTCATCCAACCGCAGGCTTGTGCCGGGAAACAGCCGTTTCTCAGGAACGACCGTGTGCATTCCATACGGAGCTGACGGAACCGGGATGCAGCCGGGAGAAGTATGCACAGGATGGCTGTGTGTAACTTCCAGTGTTGGAGAGTACAAGATCCCATTCTCAATTGAAGCGAAGCAGGGCGAAGAGCAGAATTTTCTGGAAGAGATCAAGGATATTGAAGCATTCAAAAAAATTGCAAAAGAAGATTTCAGAGGAGCATATCATCTTTTCAAGGATCCATCTTTTGCAGCAGTGATGGAGAATGCAGACGAGAAACAGAAAGCTTTATATGCAGGACTTTCAGCAGCTCCTGTTACATATCAGAATCTTGAAGAATTTCTGATCGGTCTTGGAGAGAAGGAACCGGTATCGGTTTCCCTCAAGACAACAGCGAATGAGTTTTATGGACTCCGTGAGCCGATCCAGGAATCTTTTGACATCCACAAGACAGGGTGGGGGCATCTCCGGCTTGAAATTGAGTCTACCGCAGATTTCCTGGAGCCGGAGAGACATGTGATCACAGAGGAAGATTTTATCGGAAGCAGCTGCCGTATCAATTATGTGGTCCGTACAGAAAAACTCAAAAAAGGAAACCAGCTCGGCGAGATCATCGTGAAGAGTCCGTATCAGGAACTTGTCTACCATGTGACTGCTTCCAGAGGAGCGCGCATCCGTATTGATCTTAATACAGAAGAAAAACGCCGCAAAGCAAGTCTGGTTCGTGATTATATTGATTACTGCGAAGAAAAAACAGATTTCAGGACCTGGGCGGAGAAGTCACACAGAATTCTGGAGAGACTTCACGAATCAGGAAATGAGTATCCGGAATACCGGCTGTTTGAAGCCTATCTTGCTTACCTGGAGGATAACCAGGCACTTGCGAAAGAAATTCTCAAGAACTATCAGAGTAAAGAATTTACCCGTGATGAACTGGAAGAAGCAGGGGTTTTCCTTTATCTGTGTACGCTGGTAGGCCTTTACAGAGACAAAGGGCAGGCGGTCCAGAAACTACAGAACTTTTTCCGTCAGAAATCTGACAGCTTCCAGCTTCTCTGGATCCTTCTCCAGTTAGATCCGACTTATCAGAAATCACCATCCATGGCACTCTTTATGATGGAAGAGCTGTATGAGAAAGGCTGTACCAGCCCGATCCTCTATCTGGAAGCATGGAACTGGATCAGTAAGGATATTTCCAATCTGCACAGACTTTCCCCTTTCTGGATGCAGGTGTTCTATTATGTCGGAAGGAAAGGTTTCCTCACGGAAGAACTGGTGATGCGCCTTGCTTATCTTTCCGGTTATGAAAAGAAATTTTATGGATGTCTGTACAAGGCACTGGCGGCAGGATATGAGAAATTTCCATCCGACGATGTGCTGGAAGCAATCTGCAAATATGTGATGAAGGGAGATCCGCGTAAACCTGCATATTTCCGATGGTTTTCCCTTGCAGTACAGAGGGGGCTGCGTATCACGAGACTTTACGAATATTATATGGAAACAATGGATATTTCCTATCGCAGACAGCTTCCGAAACCGCTTCTGATGTATTTTGCCTATAATGATAATTCTCTGGGAGATTCAAGAAAAGCGTATGTCTATGCGAGTGTGATCACATATAAGGATAATGACCCGCAGACTTATGGAAACTATAAGGAAACTATGGAGCGTTTTGCACAGCGCAAGGCAGCAGACGGACAGATCGATGAGAATTACGCTGTACTTTATCAGGAATTTCTTCTTGGACCAAAGCAAAAAGAAGATGCTGACAAGATTTCAGGGAAACTTTTTACCAATCGTCTTTACTGTGATGACCGAAAGATCCGGGAAGTGATCGTCTGCCACAGTCAGCTTGCCACGCAGGAGGTTTATCCATGTGTGCAGGGTGTTGCATATCCACGGATCTATACAGAAGATGCTGTTCTTTTGTTCCGCGACGACAAACAGCGCTGCTATGCATCCACGGTACATTATAATATCAAAAAACTGATGAATGAATGTGATGCGCTGGAGAGGATTCTGAAGTGCGGTGTGGATGATACAGGTGTCCTTCTGCATTACTGTGAGAGTCATGAACTGAATGGAGAAAATCTGGAATATTTCCAGAAACTGGCAGAAGCAGAAGAATGTACTGAGGAATACAGGAATTCTGTGAGAAAACAGATCCTGGATTTTTATGCAGGTCATGTGAACGGAGCAGATCTGGACAGCTATCTGAGCAGACTGGACTATCGCAAATATATCAAAGCAGACCGCAAAGTGCTTCTGGAAGTTTTGATCTCCCGCAGGATGTTCCGCCAGGCAATGAGTATTGTCGAGGAGTTTGGCTATGAAGGGATCGAACTTGGAAGTCTCCTCAAACTCACCAGCAGGATGATCCTCAAGAGCGATATGGCAGAGGACGATGAACTCCTGGCACTGGCATCCGAGGTATACCGTGAGGGCAAATATGACGAGGTGATCCTGCATTACCTGATGCTGTATCGCTTCGGACCGGTCGGAGAACTGATCTCCATCTGGAAAAGTGCCCGTGGTTTTGAGATGGATACGTATGATTTGGAGGGAAGGATCCTGGAACTTCTGATCTTCACCGCGGATTACCGCAAAGAAGGAGAGGCAGTGCTCGAGTCCTATGTGAACCAGTCAGGCAGGGAGCGTCTGATCGGGGCTTATCTGACACAGGTAGCCTATGGCGTTTTTGTTAAGGAATATACCATGAGCCCATTTATACGGAGCAGACTGGAGTATGCTTATATGAATGGATGGCCGCTGAACCAGGTATGCAGACTGGCACTTCTGCAGGAAATTTCCAGGGAAAAAGATCCGAAGCCGGAATATGTAGGAATGGAGCAGAAGATCCTGGAGGAATGTGCGAGGGACAACCTTGTTTTTGGATTTTTCCGAAGACTTTCACCGGAACTTTTGAGTCCATATCAGCTGGATGACAAGACATTTGTAGAGTGTCATGCGCATCCGGGGGCAAGGGTTACTTTGTTCTATGCGCTGGATACCGGCCTTGGAAAAGAACTGGAATACAAGTGTGAGCCTTTAAGAGAAATTTACGAGGGGATTTTTGGCAGGACTTTTACTCTGTTTTATGGTGAAAATCTTCATTACTATTTCCAGATCGACAGAGAGCGGAGTACCAGAACAACAGCGGAGCGCGTCCTCAACATGAAAAAAATCGAGGGGATCTCCGGAAGCAAATACCAGCTTCTCAACCAGATGCTTTCTGACCGGAGACTGGACAAGAAGAAAGAAGTAAAGGACGGACTCAAGAGTTATCTCCGCCAGGAACAGTATGTCAAAGAAATGTTTACAATAGATAAGGAAAACGGAAAATGAACGAAACAAGAGATTTGATGATCGGGATCGATCTGGGTAAGGATTCTTCACAGCTTTGTTATTATGACCGAAAAGCAGAAGAACCACGTTCGCTTCCGGTAAAGGTGGGCAGCAGTCAGTATGAGGTGCCGACCTGCCTGTGCAGGAGAGTAGAGCAGAAAGACTACTGCATTGGCATCGAGGCAGAATATTTTGCAAGAGAAAAAGGCGGTTTTCTGGTAGAAGATATCTATGGTATCTCCAAAAGCCGTAAACCGGTCCAGGTAGCAGGCGAGGAGAAACAGCCCTGGGAGATCCTTGCATATTTCCTGAATGGAATGCTGAAGCTTACCGGAGTTGCTGATATCAACAGAAACATCCGCTGTCTGACTGTGACAATGGAATCGCTGGACGATATCCAGGTAGAAAACCTTCAGAAAGCAGGAGAAGAACTGGAGATTCAGAATACCAGCTTTATCATCATGGATCATGAAGAAAGCTTCTATTATTATATCATGACCCAGAAAACGGAGACCTGGAACAGAAGTGTCGGCTGGTACAGTTTCGACAAAAATCATGTGACCTTCCGCAAGATGGTCATGAATTCTAATGCGAAACCGATTCTGGTGAAACTGGAAGATCCGGTGGAAACTGATCTGAATGACAGCGATAATGAGCAGAGAGACGCAGATTTCTATACATTTGCCAAGAATACACTGGGATCGGAATTGTATTCCAGTATACAGATCGATGGTGAGGGATTTGACCAGGAATGGGCGCAGAAATCTGTCAAGCTGCTCTGCTATCAGAAGCGTAAAGTGTTCTATGGCAATAACCTTTTTGCAAAAGGAGCCTGTGCAGCAGGAGCAGAACGCTTCCTTACACGAAAACTTCGGGATTACCGCTATCTGAGCAGTTCCCTTGTCCTTAAAGATGTGGGGATGGACATGCGTGTTATGGGAGCGCAGGCATATTATCCACTGATCGAGGCAGGAAGAAACTGGTATGAATGCAGGGCAGAGTGTGAACTGATCCTTGACGGAACGGATGAGCTGATATTTGTCGCATCTGCGATGGGAGAGAATGAGAAGAAATATATCGGCATGCGTCTTCCAGGGCTTCCGAAGCGTCCAAATAAGACTACCCGCCTTGATGTGAAACTGCAGTATATTTCTCAGGATGAATGCGAGATCATGGTAACGGATCTGGGGTTCGGTGAGATGTTCCCGTCAAGCGGCAAAGTATGGAAAGAAACAACCAGATGGTAAGGAGGGGATAGCATGAGCGGATATATTTTATGCCAGACAAAAAAAGCGAAGATTCCGTATTATATCGAGAATATCAGCACAAATGTTTATTCCCTGGAGGAACTTTGCTACTATTTTTATCATAATCTTTATCTTGTAGATGAGACCATCCTGAATGAAAATCTGTGCAGATGGCTGCAGGAGGAACTGGAACTTCCGAAACTGGCGGCGAAGCTCCGCCCTCTTTTTGAGAGAAATTACAGTATCGAGGAGTTTCTGTATCCGGTGTTCAAGGAGATCAATTATCTCACTTATGAAGAAATGAAGAGCCTGAACATGCAGATCCAGAAGCTTGCAGAAGAAGCTCCTTTTCTGAGAGAAAAGCGAAAAGGCGATGAACTGGTAGAGAATGGCATGTATGTCCATGCGATCCAGGTTTATCAGAAACTTCTGGAAGAAGAAACACTGGAAGAGGTCAGGGAAGGATTTACGGAGGATATCTTCCACAATCTGGGATGTGCCTACAGCTACCTGTTCCAGATGGAAAAAGCGGTCGAATGTTTCCGCAGGGCGTATGAGGGCAGCAGGAGTAAGGATGCACTGATCGCATATCTTCTGGCGTTTGGTGTCACAAAGACATCAGAAGAATATCAGAATCTGGTAAGGAGGCTTGGTGTCGAGAAGGAAGTTTTAAGGGAGATCAAGGAGAAACTTGCAGAATTCGGAAAGAAACCGGAAATCCCGACAGACTACGAAAATATAGACGAAACACTTCAGAAACTCACCCGGGATTACCACAGAAGCACCGGTTCATGAGCCGGTCAGCAGGTGATCGTCATTATTTTGTCAGATTAACTCAGGAATTTGTCCAAATAGACTGGACGAAACGAGAGGAATCTGTTAAACTAGACATATAAATTGGAAGTGGTAAGACCAACTTCCGATAAGATTAGGAGGAATTTATCATGTTAGTAAACGCTTCAGAAATGTTGAAAAAAGCAAAAGCTGGTCACTATGCAGTTGGTCAGTTCAACATTAACAACCTTGAGTGGACAAAAGCAATCCTGCTTACAGCACAGGAACTCAACTCTCCGGTTATCCTCGGTGTATCCGAAGGCGCAGGAAAGTATATGACAGGCTACAAGACAGTTGTTGGTATGGTGAAAGGAATGCTGGAAGAACTGAACATCACTGTTCCGGTTGCACTTCACCTTGACCACGGCAGCTACGAAGGATGCCTGAAATGTGTTGAAGCCGGATTCACATCTATCATGTTTGATGGTTCCCATTATCCGATTGAAGAGAACGTAGCAAAAACAAAAGAACTGGTTAAGATCGTTGCAGATCACGGAATGTCCCTGGAAGCAGAAGTTGGTTCCATCGGCGGTGAAGAAGACGGTGTTGTAGGTATGGGTGAATGTGCAGATCCTAAGGAATGCAAGATGATCGCTGATCTTGGTATCGACTTCCTTGCAGCAGGTATTGGTAACATCCATGGTAAATATCCGGCAAACTGGAAAGGCCTGAGCTTTGAGACTCTGGACGCTATCCAGCAGCTGACAGGAGATATGCCGCTCGTACTTCACGGTGGTACAGGAATCCCGGCTGATATGATCAAGAAAGCTATCGACCTTGGCGTATCCAAGATCAACGTAAATACAGAGTGCCAGCTTGCATTTGCTGCAGCTACACGTAAATACATCGAAGAAGGCAAGGATGAGCAGGGCAAAGGATATGACCCACGTAAACTTCTTGCTCCTGGATTCGAAGCAATCAAGGCTACTGTTAAAGAAAAAATGGAACTGTTTGGTTCTGTTAACAAAGCCTGAGATTTATTCAGCTTGAGTAATTTGTAAAGAGAGAGACCTGGAGAGGATTTTTCGGAATCTTTTCCAGGTCTTTTGTGTTCTGAAAAGCTGTTCAGTAGGGTTCCTGTCACGCAGAGGTTGCGGGATATTTCTCTTCGTGGTAAGATAGCTCTATGACAAAAAAAGAAGATATCATCATTATGAATTTTTCGGGAATCTACAAGGAGCAGCAGTTCTGGCAGAACGGAGAAATACAGAGAGAAGAAATTTCCTGGGTGGAGGTACAGGAACTTCCGGGAAGCAACTGCTACTGCGATGGAGATGCAATGGAGACTTTGCGGCAAAAGCTGGAGGAATTTGATGCAGATGGGATCCATTTCATTGATTCCGGCAATTATCACTATATGAGCCGTATCTGGCTTGAGAAACTGAACACACCATTCAGACTGGTCGTTTTTGACAACCATACCGATATGCAGCCGCCGACATTTGGAGGATTGCTTTCCTGTGGAGGATGGGTGGCGGCGTCCCTTGAGGAACTTCCACTGCTTAAAGAAGTGCTCCTGGTCGGACCGGATCAGGAGGCTTTTGACCAGACAGAACCGGTCCTTCGGGAAAAAGTACGTTTTTTGTCGAGGGAGAAGCTGGGAGAGATGACGCTGGAGGAGAAAGTTTCGTTTTTTGAGGAGCTGACAGCAGAACTTCCGACGTATCTCTCGGTTGATAAGGATGTACTCTGTCCGGAGGAGGCCTCAACGACCTGGAGCCAGGGAGAGATGACACTGGAAGAATTGTGCGAGTTTGTAAAGATCCTTTTGGAAAAACAGGACATTCTGGGAATGGATGTCTGCGGAGAATGTGATCCGGATGCCTGTGAGGGTGATCATCTGAACGATCTGGCGAACCGGAAACTTCTGGAACTATGGAGAAAGGAGCGATAGATTTATGAAAAATGAACTCCTGACGATCGGACCTTTGACGGTCTACGGATATGGTGCAATGATCGCACTTGGCGTGATCGCAGCCTGGGTAGTGACAGAACTCCGGGCAAAAAAGCTCCGACTCAGCAGTGACCATGTATTCGCCCTTGCCCTCTGGGGGCTTTTGGGCGGTCTGCTCTGTGCGAAACTTCTGTACTGGATCACAGAATGGAAATCCATCATGGCAGATCCGGGATTTATTCTGGACACATTGTCGGATGGATTTGTAGTCTATGGCGGGATTCTTGGAGGAATCCTCGCAGGCTGGATCTACTGCAAGAATAAAAAAGTCAATTTCTGGAAATATTTTGACCTCGTGATGCCGTCTGTTGCGCTGGCACAGGGATTTGGACGGATCGGCTGTCTGCTTGCAGGCTGCTGTTATGGAAAAGAAACGGACAGTATCTTTGCGATCACCTTTCATGAGTCAGAGTTTGCACCAAACAATGTGCCGCTGATCCCGACAGAGATTTATTCCAGCGTGCTTGATTTTGCACATTTTGCGCTGCTTTTGTTTATTGCCAGCCGTAAAAAGAAGAACGGACAGGTGGCGGCGTGCTATCTGATCTTTTACAGTATCGGAAGGTTTATCCTGGAATTTTTCCGCGGGGATCTGATCCGTGGAAGCGTGGGCGTGCTGTCGACTTCTCAGTTTATCAGTCTGTTTACCGGGGCGGCGGGAATTATCATATTGATCTTCCGAAGCAAGAAAAGCAATGCCTGAGCAGACTGGACTTACAGATGGAAATTGGATTCAGATTTGAGGAAAACGTAGATATGGAAATAACAGGAATAAAGAGGTTGATGTCTGCATAGCCTGTACAGAAATATGTGCAGGAGACCGATGACTATGCGCATACAGGAAGGCATTATCGTGCCGGCACAGGATCAGCAGTATCAGAACTTTATCGTCCGATATAACCAGAATCTTCATGGAGATTTTGATTATGAGTCTGATGATACGTTTCAGATCGTGAATGACCTGTTCGGGATCCTCTATGTCCCGGAGCAGGATGTTCCGGCACTGGAATTCAACAGTTATTCTTATTCTTCTATTCCCAAATGTTACACTTATATGGATCTTGGAGCGTTGAGCGCATCTGGCGTACTCAGGCTTCACGATCATCCATACCTCAGATTAAAAGGAGCCGGAACACTGGTGGCGGTCATTGATTCAGGGATCGACTATCAGCATCCGGCTTTTCGTAATGGTGATCAGAGCAAGATTCTGAGTATCTGGGACCAGTCCCTTCCGGGAGGGCGTTCCGGCCGGATCCCATATGGAAGAGAATTTACCAGAGTGCAGATCAACGAGGCACTTGCTGCCGAAAATCCGCTGGAGATTGTGCCCTTAATCGACAGAAACGGACACGGAACCAGGCTCGCTGCGACAGCAGCAGGAAATCGGATCCCGGAAGAAAATTTTTCCGGGGCGGCACCGGAAGCAGAGCTGGTGATCGTCAAGCTTAAGCCTGCCAAAAAATATCTGCGGGATTTTTACCTTTTTCCACGGGAAGCGGAGGTTTTTCAGGAAGATGATATCATGCTGGCGATTGCTTATGTGTTACAGTGCGCGGTAGAAAATCAGATGCCGCTTTCTATCTGCATAGGGCTTGGGACGAATATGGGGGCGCACCGCGGAGACGGACCTTTGAGTGAGTTTATCAACAGCACGGCAAGTTTCAGCCAGAACTCCATTTCGATCGCGGCGGGAAATGAAGGAACAGCCAGACATCATTATTTAAGTGGGGCGGATCGGCAGGAAAAAACAGATACGGTAGAACTCAAAGTAGGAGAGCAGGAGAGTACCAGAGGATTTTCGATGGAATTCTGGGGTGACTCTCCTAATTTTTATAATATCGTGATCCAGTCACCGACAGGTGAGAGACTTCCGGTGAGCACCGCCCTCAAATATGGAACCCAGGAACTTTCGTTTGTATTTGTGGAAACGAGGATCCTGGTCAACTACATACCGATCGAGCGAAGGACGGGAAAAACACTGGTTTTTTTCCGTTTTCTGCATCCGGCACCGGGGATCTGGAAACTTCTGGTGGAGGAACGGATGCCGGCCAATGGAGGATTTCATATCTGGCTTCCGACGAGGGGACTGATCTCCGATGAGACCTATTTCCTGAAATCCTCTCCGGAATTCACGATCACTTCCCCCGGAGATGCCCGTGACGGAATGACAGTAACCGCATACCAGTACCGCGACAACAGTCTTTATGTCCAGGCAAGCCGCGGCTACAACACTGAAAATGTCGTAAAACCAGACTTCGCAGCCCCGGGTGTCGGAATCCTGACTGCCTCGATCGGAGCCGGCCGGATCTTCGAACAGGCAACAGGAACCAGCCTTGCAGCTGCCCAGGCCGCCGGGATCGCCGCCCTACTGTTCGAATGGGCCCTGATCCGCGGCAACGAACCCTACTTCACCGGCAACAGCGTCAAAAACTACTTAAGCCGCGGCGCAGTCCGTGACGATATAATACAGTACCCAAATCCGAACTGGGGGTATGGACGTGTGGATCTGTATCATACGTTTGAACTTTTGACGTAAAATCTTGTTGAATATACAAAAAAATTTAGTGAATCTAATTGTTTTTTTGATAATAATTTGCTATAATATATGCACAATGACGATTATTCGGAGCGGTTAGGACGAATGATCTCAAAAACAAATGATTCCGGCGCACAAGAGGGCAGACAATTACAAACAGGGGAGAGGCGGCGGAACGGAAACAGGAGGAAACAATGAAACGAGGAAGTATTTTTGAACTGAATGGCGTTCCAAAATTCCAGGAAGCCATTCCGCTGGCCCTGCAGCATGTAGTTGCCATGATCGTGGGATGTGTTACCCCGGCAATCATCGTAGCCGGAGCAGTAGGAGGAGGCGGCTTAAGCGCCAAGGATCGAGTTATTCTGATCCAGGCATCACTGGTCATCTCAGCACTGTCGACCCTGATCCAGTTATTCCCGCTTGGCAAGAAAGGCGGCTTTACCCTGGGATCCGGACTCCCGATGATCATGGGTGTCAGCTTTGCCTACGTTCCAAGTATGCAGGCGATCGCAGAAGGCTATGGGATCTCGACGATCCTGGGCGCGCAGATCGTCGGTGGTGTGGTAGCATTTATCATGGGTATTCTGGTCAAGAAGATCAGAGTTTTCTTCCCGCCGCTGATCACAGGTACCGTTGTATTTACCATTGGTCTGTCCCTGTACCCGACAGCGATCAACTACATGGCGGGCGGCACAAGCAATCCGGATTACGGTTCCGGGCAGAACTGGCTGGTAGCATTCATCACACTGGCAGTTGTAACTGCACTGAACCATTTCGGCAAAGGAATCCTGAAACTGGCTTCCATTCTGATTGGTATCATCGTTGGTTATATCGTATCCATTCCGTTTGGCATGGTGAATCTCTCAAGTGTAGGTCAGGCGAAGATGTTCCAGCTCCCGCAGTTCATGCATTTTGGCATCCACTTTGAGATCTCAGCCTGCGTTGCCATCGGACTTCTGTTCGCGATCAACTCCGTACAGGCAATCGGAGACTATTCCGCAACGACCATCGGAGCAATGGACCGTGTGCCGGAGGATCGTGAACTCCAGAACGGTATCATGGCATATGGTATCAGCAACGTGATCGGCGCACTGTTCGGCGGACTTCCGACAGCAACCTACAGCCAGAACGTAGGTATCGTTACAACCACCAAGGTTATCAACCGCTGCGTCCTTGGCCTTGCAGCAGTCATCCTCGGCGTTGCAGGTATCGTGCCGAAATTCTCCGCACTTCTGACAACGATCCCACAGTGTGTTCTCGGTGGTGCGACCGTATCCGTATTTGCTTCCATCGCAATGACAGGTATGAAACTTGTAGCTTCCGCAGAGATGGATTACAGAAACTCTTCCATCGTAGGCCTTGCAGCAGCAATCGGTGTCGGCGTTTCTCAGGCATCCGCAGCACTTGCAAGCTTCCCGGACTGGGTAACTACGATTTTTGGTAAATCCCCTGTAGTTCTGGCAACACTGATCGCAGTAGTGCTGAACGTCATTCTTCCAAAGAGCCGCGTAGAGCGCAAGGAAGAAGAAAAACTCAAAAAAGAAGTAAAAGAAAAGATCAAACAGGATCACGAAGAGTTTGATCAGCAGTAAAACCTGAATACATAAAAAGATCCCTTTCTTATCTGGAACCGCTTCTGGCGGCCGCAGTGATGGGAAAGGGATCTTTTTTATTTATGGAAAAAATTATTTACGGTATACAAATGCCGGAAGTCCGTCCTCACCAAGAGGAACATTTACATTTCCCTGGATCAGCGGTCGGGCATAGCGGACAAAATCTTCGGTGACATCGTGACCGTCAGGTGTGATCCACTCTGCCGGAACGACCTTTTCCTGGTTACAGATCTCATTGACATCCTCAAGTCCACAGACCATCTGGTAATTACCATCAGCATCGGCCTCGCGGATGAAGGAAACCATCTTTCCAGTCTCACCGTTAAGGGCAGCCTGCACGCCAAACTTACCTGCAGCAACAGCTTCCTGCTGGTCGGTGGCAGAGATCATGGCTGCACTGCATCGCTGGCTGACGTTCAGTTCTACAGAACGGGCTTTGACACCGAGACGGCTACGGACAAGATTTTCAAGATATTTGCCGCATCCTGCAAGCATCTTGTGACCGAAAGTGTCGGTTCCTACAGAGCTGTCATATTCGCAGATAAAAGTTCCCTCAGCGTCGTGGATTCCCTCAGAAACACAGACGATAAGGTTGCAGTTTGTCTCGAATGCTTTTTCCAGATCTTTCAGAAAAGCTTCCTGGTCAAAATCTGTCTCCGGAAGATAGATAAATAACGGGTTGTCGCCATCATATTTACGTGCAAGGGCACTGGCAGCAGTCAGCCATCCCGCATGACGTCCCATGATCTCGATGATCGTCACGGATTTTTTCTCATAGACATTGGCATCAAGAGTGATCTCACGGACAGTAGATGCAACGTATTTGGCAGCACTTCCGAATCCCGGTGTATGATCGGTATGGATCAGGTCATTATCGATCGTCTTTGGCTCGCCGATCACACGGATGGAGCTTCCAATTTTGGCTGCATAGCGGGAAAGCTTGCTGACAGTATCCATGGAATCATTTCCACCGATATAGAAAAACCAGCCGATGTTCATCTCTTCAAACTTGCGGAAAAGCTCCGGATAGACCGGATCTTCGAGAGATTCCGGCAGTTTGTAACGGCAGGAACCAAGATATGCGCCAGGCGTGTGAGTAAGATACGCAAGCTTCTCGCCCGGAAGAGCTTCCTCAAAATCAAGCACACGACCAGCCAGGAATCCTTCGATCCCATTGACCATGCCGTAAACATGTCCGATTTCATCAGAATGGGCAAGTCCCTCAGAAACAACTCCATAAAGGCTGCTGTTGATCACGGCAGTAGGTCCGCCGGACTGTCCGACGATAAGATTTTTCTTTGACATTTGTATACCTCCGATTAGGTTAATAATGAATTCATTGTAGCATACGGGGGAGAAATTGACAAATGAAGATTCAGGGGCATGGCGTTTCAGATCAGCAAAAGGTTCCTGAACGCAAAAATCTCATCCTCATCCATCAGCCGTTCCATTTCATTCAGATTGAGATCAGAGTGTTCGAGCTCTCGTGAAAAGCGGTAGCAGATGGATACGAGGTCATCAAAGGTGAAATGGTGGTCATTTGCGAGGTAAGTACCCACGGCGAGGTCGTGGATCATGGCTGTGCAGACGACTGCCATTTTTATTTTGGCGAAGATCTGGTCATCGTAGACGGCTCCACAGAAGTAAGTGTAGATCCAATAAACGAGAAGCTGTTCTTCCTGGATCGTCCAGTCCGGGCAGGCTGCGAGGAATTCCTGACAGCAGCTGGTAAATTTTTCTTCGGAGTCACATGCCGTGTAGAGCGGGAGTAAGGTTTCGTGGAGATATTTCCGCCATCTTTTGCGCAGGACTTCCATCTCGGGAATGACAGCTTTCCAGACCTGTTTACGGTAAGTGACAGGATCTGTCCTGGAAGTTGTCCACTTCTGGATCTTTGCAAGAAAAGTATCTCCAACGCCGGAGCTCTGGTGGCGTGCGCGGATATCTTCCCACTGGTACAGCTCATTTTTGTCAAGAGCCAGCTGGAAATCATGTGTACAGGCAAGCAGTTTGCGGCGGCGCAGTTCCATGGGGAGGTTTCTGTCCTGAACGATGGAAATGAGGTAGTCCCTGGTATCCATCAACGCAGTAAAAAGCAGATAGTCAAAATCATCATACGTCTCTTCAGGAGTTTCTTTTTCTATTGTGACAAAAGTAGTTTTTTCCTTCCGGGAGAGAAAGATCCTTGCGGCCTCCGGGCAGGATAAAGAGAGGGAATATTCGCGCAGTCCCTCGAATTCTTCGATGTGGCGGGGATATTTCCGGCAGGTATCGCAGAGCATGTCAGGGCCAGCTTCGCTGTAGATATCGCAGAGATTTTCTTCATTTAAGAAAGCACATCGATGGTCATACTGGCGAAAAGCCTGTTCCTTCCAGTCAATATCATTATAGAGCCGGTTGCGGAAAGCACCCTTAAAGTGGCGGTATTTCTTAAGACTCCTGTCATCGATCATGATCTGCCATCCCGCACAGCAGGTGTCCGGACAGGCTCCTGCGATACAGGAAAATTCTTTATAAAAAGCAGGAAATGTAATCTGCATTTTTGATGTCTCCTTTGTAAAAAATTATACAATGAATTATAGCATCCTGACTTCTTCTCTACAAGATACTCATTCTTATAAGTATGAAATAACTATAAATTCACATCCGGTTCCATTGACGTAAAATGTGTCCTGTGCTAAGATTTTACAGAACAGACAGTTAAATCTGATAAAATGCAGGAAATAAGTCTGGACGAAAGGAGTGTATTATGAGTGGGAAAAACACAGAGAATCAGTCCAAGCAGAAGAAAAAAGGAGATATCCTTCTGACCCTGGTTCTTATTGTGGCGATAGCAGTTTTCTGTTATGCAGCCGTGAATCTTTTTCATATTTACACAGAATACAAGAAAGGAACAGATGAATATAACCACATTGAACAGATGGCAGTGACAGACCGTGCACCGGATTCGCAGGAAGTGGCAGGACCGAATGCACAGCCAAAGGCCCCGATCGACGTGGATTTTGCAGCACTTAAGAGCGTGAACTCAGATGTAGTAGGCTGGATTTATGTAGAAGCACTGGATGGTATCAGCTATCCGATCGTGCAGGGCAAGGATAATGAAACATACCTGCACCAGACATACGAGAAGAACTATAATTTTGCAGGAACTATTTTTGTGGATTATGAAAACAGTCCTGATTTCAGCGACTGCAATACTCTGGTTTACGGACACAATATGAAGAATGGTTCCATGTTCGGCCACCTCAAGAAATTTGCAGAGGATCAGGAGACTTATAATAAGAGTAAATATTTCTGGATCCTGACACCGGAGAAGAATTACCGCTATGAGATCATTTCTGCCTATACGACAGGCGTCAACAGTGATACCTATACACTGTTCAAGGGACCGGGAGATGAATTCCAGAAATACCTGGAGACGATCAGAGGTTATTCAGAGATTAAGACAGACGCAGAGGATCTGACGATCAAGGACAAGATCGTAACGTTATCTACCTGTACCGGAAACGAATCCACGAGATTTGTCGTACAGGGCAGGAGAGTTAATGCAGAGGATGCATACTGAGATACCTGACACGAAGGGGGAAACTAACATGGATGAAAAAATCATGAAATTGCAGGAACTGATCGACCAGCATGACAACATTGTGTTTTTTGGCGGTGCGGGAGTTTCCACGGAGAGTGGCATTCCGGACTTCCGTTCTCAGGACGGATTATATCACCAGAAATATGATTATCCGCCGGAAACCATTCTGAGCCATACGTTCTTTATGAGTCATCCGGAGGAATTTTACAAGTTTTACCGTGACAAGATGCTCTGTGATACTGCGAAGCCGAATGCGGCACATCTCAAACTTGCAGAACTGGAAGAGGCAGGGAAGCTCAAAGCAGTGATAACCCAGAACATCGACAATCTTCATCAGATGGCGGGTAGCCGCCGTGTACTGGAGCTTCATGGAAGCGTATACCGCAATCATTGTATGAGATGCGGGAAATTTTATGATTTTGATTATGTGAAGCACAGTGAGGGAGTTCCGAGATGCGAATGCGGCGGAATGATTAAGCCGGATGTGGTTCTTTATGAAGAAGGACTGGATAATCAGACGATACAGGATTCTGTCCGTGCGATCTCCGAGGCGCAGGTTCTGATCATAGGAGGAACCTCTCTTGCCGTCTATCCTGCGGCAGGTCTGATTGATTATTTCCGGGGAGATGCACTGGTGGTCATCAACAAATCATCGACTCCGCGTGACCGCAATGCAGATCTTCTGATCAAGGAGCCGATCGGTCAGGTATTTTCTCAGATTAAAGTAAGATAAGGGAGCAGACAGGGCATGGAACTTGTTTATGAAGTGGGGGATGTTGTAACCCTCAAGAAAGGTCATCCATGTGGAAGCAAGGAGTGGGAGATCCTTCGTGTAGGAGCAGATTTCCGGCTGAAATGCATGGGCTGCGGACACCAGATCATGGTGCCGCGCAAAATGGTAGAAAAAAATACAAGAAAATTGTCGAAAAAGATATGAACATTGACAGAAATGTGTAAAACTGTTATACTTTTCTGAAAAAGAATAACCAGGCGTGGTTTGACCAGAAAAGTCAATTTAATGTAATCCGGCGGGAATCCGGAACAGTTTATAAGAAACTGCTGTAAGTGTGCATCCGCATACAGAGTCAGCATATAGAACGCGTTGTGCAGAGGACAGAGACCCATCATGGCAATTATGGGGCTCTGTTTTTGTTGTCTTAAAGAGAAAAGGAAAGAGCGGAGAAACCATGGAAAGACAAAATGCGGAAAAAGGCTGGAATCAGCTGAGGTATGATGCACGGGTATACACGATACAGAATGAGCGAAACAGGAGAGTAGGCGCACCGGGGGAGATTCCGGATCAGTACAGATACATAGGGGACAAATGCTTCCTTAATAATGGCAAGGTACACAGTGTATCGCTTCCCGCTGCCTGTCGCGTGATCGGCAAGCAGGCATTTGAGGGATGCCAGTTTCAGAAACAGGTCAGATTTCCGGATACACTGATAGAGATCAAAAAAAGAGCATTCGCAGGGAACCGGCGTCTGAGGGCAGCAGTACTGCCGGACAGTCTTGAGAAGATCGGTGCACAGTGTTACCGGGAGTGCAGCAAACTGAAAAGAGTGGAATTTTCTTCCGGGAGCAGATGCAGGGTGATCCCGGAGGGGATTTTTGATTCCTGCCTGAATCTGGAGGAAGTCTGTCTTCCGCCACATACACAGCAGATTGAGAAGAGAGCTTTTTACCGCTGCAAGGAACTTCACAGCATTGCACTGCCGGATTCTGTCCGGGAGATCGGAGAAGAAGCATTTTATTTCTGCGGAATAGAGGAGCTGACACTTCCTTCGAACCTTCGGGTGATCGGAGACAGTGCCTTTTTCCGTTGCAAGAATTTAAGAACGGTATATGTCCCGGAGAGTGTCAGAGAGATCGGCCGGTGGGCGTTCCACGGCTGCAGCAGACTGGAGCGGATCGAGATCCTGCATGATCCGGATGAGATCGGACCATGGATCATCAACAGAAGCTGCACGATCGTCTGCCAGAAGGGCAGCAAAGTAGACGAATATGCACAGGAATTCGGCTTTACTACAGAATATGCAGAACTTTCAGAGGAACTTGATGGATAGGAACGGAAAGAAATGGAAGGATAATAAGATGTTCTTTGTAAAAAGTAGAACCAGAGTTACAGCAGCAGTCTGTATGGTGCTGTTTCTGTGCAGCTTTCTGTTATCGGGCTGTGGAGGCGGCACTTCATCAAAAGGCGGAAACTGCACGATCTCGATAGAATGTTCCACGATTCTTGACCATATGGAGGATCTTAAGGAGACCAAGAAGGAATTTGTTCCGCAGGACGGATGGATCCTTAAGGAAACGCAGGTATCATTTAAGGGCGGCGAAACTGTTTTTGATGTTCTGAAGCAGATCTGCGGAGAGCAGGGAATCCATATGGCATCCCGTTATACACCACTGTACAAGAGCTATTATGTTGAGGGAATCAATCAGCTTTATGAGTTTGACTGTGGCAAAAACTCCGGCTGGATGTACAGCGTAAACGGCAAGTATCCGAATTATGGCTGTTCCAGCTACAGGCTTGAGGACGGAGATAAGATTGAATGGAGATACACCTGCAATCTTGGCTCCGATGTAGGAGATCAGTATGCAGAAGATGGAAAGTGACAGTTTTTCCCGGTGCCACCCCCTGCTGAACTTTTTTTATTTCGGAGTGGTGCTTTTATTTACCATGTTTAATCAGCATCCGGTATTCCTGGGCATATCTTATGCCGGGGCTGTCTTTTATGCCGCGCTGCTGAATGGCTGGCGCAGGACACTCAGGCAGAGTCTGCTTCTGACCCTGCCGGGGCTTCTGGTCGTGGCACTTCTGAATCCGATGTTCAACCATTATGGTGTAACAATGCTTTATTATGTTGAGAGCAGCGGAAACTGGATCACACTGGAGGCTCTGGTATACGGCGTTGTGCTTGGTGCCGTCATGTTTGTCGTGATCCAGTGGTTCAGCTGTTACAATCAGGTCATGACAACGGACAAATTTGTTTACCTTTTCGGACGGATCATACCGGCACTTTCACTCGTGCTTTCGATGGCACTTCGGTTTGTGCCGCGTTTTTTGAATCAGCTTGGAGTTATCCGGAACGGACAGAAGGCAATGGGGCGAGATGTTTCAGAGGGAAGACTTCTGGACAGGATAAAATATGGCCTTCAGATGCTTTCGATCCTTGTGACCTGGTCGCTGGAAAATGCGATCGAGACTTCGGATTCCATGCGAAGCCGTGGCTATGGACTGCGGGGAAGAACGGCGTTTTCCGTCTATCGCTTTACAAAGAGAGACTGTTGCCTTGGAACCCTCATGGCAGGCCTTTTTGCTGTATTTACAGCAGGCTGTGCCAGTGGAGCTGCCTATGCGGTATATGATCCGAGGATCGTACTGGCCGGCTTTACCGTGCAGGGCAGTACAGCACCGGTAAGCGTTACGCCATGGCTTGCCGGAGCAACTTATCTCTGTTTCGGGATTTTCTGTTTCCTTCCGGTGATGCTGGAACTCTACGAGAGCCGGAAACTGAAACAGAGCAGGAAAAAAACAGGAACCGATATCGGAATGACTTACCGTCAGATTTATGAAGAACTGGAACAGGAAGGAAAAATCTTATGAATATAGTAGAGATACATGACTTTTGTTTTGCATACCCGGATTGTTCCAGTAAGGTGCTCGATCAGGTAAATATGGAGATTCAGGAGGGAACCCTGAATGTGATCTGTGGAAGGAGCGGCTGTGGCAAAAGCACTCTGCTCCGTCATTTCAAGAGCGTACTTATGCCTCATGGAGTTTCGAGCGGAACTGTTCTGTTCAAGGGAGAGAAACTTGCAGAAGTCGATCACAGGACGCAGAGTCAGGAGATCGGTTTTGTCATGCAGAATCCGGATAATCAGATCGTAACAGACAAAGTCTGGCATGAACTGGCTTTTGGGCTGGAGAGCCTTGGATATGACAACGAAACAATCCGGCTCCGGGTTGCGGAGATGGCGAGCTATTTTGGAATTCATCAGTGGTTCTACAAGGGTGTGGAGGAACTCTCCGGAGGACAGAAGCAGCTTCTGAACCTGGCGGCGATCATGGCAATGCATCCGTCGCTTCTGATTCTGGATGAGCCGACTTCTCAGCTTGACCCGATCGCGGCATCAGACTTTCTGGAAACGGTCAAAAAGATCAACCGCGACATCGGAACAACTGTGATCATTACAGAACACCGTCTGCAGGATATCATTCCTTATGCGGACAAAGTGTTTGTACTGGATAAGGGAACCGTTTTTCTGGAGGGAAGACCGTCAGAGATCGGTCAGAAACTGCGGGAGCAGAAGCACGGGATGTTTTTGTCCATGCCGGTTCCCATGCAGATCTACGGAGAGACCGACAGCAGTGCGGCCTGTCCCCTGACCGTCAGCGAGGGACGGCAGTGGCTGGCGGAATACTTTCATACAAAAGGAATTTCAAGGGAACTTCAGCAAAAAGCAAACGACCGGTTCCTGGCCGAGAAGACAGCACAGCAGAAAGAACAGCAGCCATCTTCCGGCAGAGAACCGGCAATAGAAATGAAGGATGTCTGGTTCCGGTATGAGAAGGACAGCCCGGACGTTGTGCGGGATCTGTCACTTCAGGTAGGAAAAGGCGAATTTTATGCACTGGTGGGCGGCAACGGAACCGGCAAGAGTACGACATTGTCACTCTTAAGCCGGGTGCGCCAGCCTTACCGTGGCAGGATCCGTCTGGAGGGCCGTGATATCCGTACCTATAAGGACAGAGAATTATACTGTGGCTGTCTTGGTGTGATGCCACAGAATCCACAGAGTATTTTTCTCAAAAAAACAGTGCTGGAAGATCTTTATTCCGTCATTGGTGGAAAGAAAGAGAAGCCTTCTCCGGAATATCAGGTTCACATGAAGAAGGAAAAAGCCATCGAGGGAATTGTAAGTCTGACACGTCTTGAAGGGCTTCTGGACCGACATCCCTATGACTTAAGCGGCGGAGAACAGCAGAGACTTGCTCTTGCCAAAGTACTTCTCCTGCGTCCGAGAATCCTCCTGATGGATGAACCCACCAAGGGCATGGACGCAGAATACAAGGAAGAAATCGGCAGAATTCTGAATAAACTGAAACAGCATGGACTGACGATCTTTATGATCTCCCATGATGTGGAATTTGTCGCAGAGTATGCAGACCGCGTGGGTCTGTTCTTTGAGGGAAATGTTGTGACAAGCCAGAATACAAGGGAATTTTTTGCAGGAAATAACTTCTATACAACAGCGGCAAACCGTATGGCAAGACAGCTCTTTCCGGATGCTGTCACCGGAAAGGATGTGATCACATGCTTACGGAACAGCAATTAGATACATTTATGGAAGAATTCTGGGAGGACCGGCATCCGGAGCATGCAGCAGATACGAAGGAAGAGCAGCCAGAGGAACCAGAAGAATACAGACTTCCCACAGACGGACTGATCATCCGGCAGATGACGAAGGAAGGCAGAGTCAGCAGGCGGACATGGTTTGCGCTGGGTGTGATGCTCCTGGTCGTACCGTTACTTTTGTATCTGTCAGTCAGGGTTTTCCACGGACGAAAATATCTGGTCTGCAGTCTGATCGTGATCGTTGCGGCGATGCTTCCCTTTTTTATGATGTTTGAGGGAAGAAAGCCGAAGGCGCGTGAGATCATGGTGATCGCAGTCCTGGCGGCGATCGGAGTGGCAGGAAGAGCGGCATTTTTTATGGTGCCGAGTTTCAAACCGGTTGCGGCGATCGTGATTTTGAGCGGTATTTCCTTTGGAGGGGAAGCAGGTTTTCTGGTCGGGTGTCTGATCATGATGCTTTCCAACATGTTCATGGGACAGGGACCGTGGACTCCGTGGCAGATGTTTGCATTTGGCATGATCGGTTTTCTTGCGGGAATCCTTTTTCAGAAAGGAATTCTCAAAGCACGGAAGCGGGATCTCTGTATTTATGGATTTTTGAGCGTGTTTCTGATTTATGGTGGAATCATGAATCCGGCAAGTGCGTTGATGTCATATGGACAGGTTACCTGGGCAAGTCTTCTGGCTTTTTATATTTCAGGAGCACCGGTCGATCTGGTACATGCCATCTCAACAGTGATTTTTCTGTGGTTCTTAAGTCGTCCGATGCTTGAGAAACTGGAACGCATCAAGAAAAAATACGGGCTGGTGGAGCCCTGAAAAGAGGCAGAAAGTGATCAATATCAGTCATCTGCTTCCGGATGAGGAAATGAAAGAACTGATCCGGGAAACAGGAATGGGAGTGGAGAGCATTGATTTTTCCATCTCCGACAATCTGGATCATCTGGAAGAGACGATACAGATATACAGGAAAAAATTAAATACATTTGGGAATCCGCCGCTGACACTTCACGGGCCTTTCCTGGATTTGAACCCGGCTGCGTTTGACAGCCTGATCCGTGAAGTAACGATGACCCGGTTTGCACAGTGCTATCAGGCGGGGAAGGAACTTGGAGCCAGAAAGATCATTTACCATTCCGGAATGATCCCCTGCGTTTATTTCAGGGAAGGATGGGCAGATCAGGTAAGCCGGTTTTTCTGCGAGTTTCTGGAACACAGAGAAGGACTGGAAATCGTGATGGAGAACGTTCTGGACGAGGACTGGGAACTTCTTCTGGATGTATACAGGAAAGTAGATCATCCGGACTTCCATCTGTGTCTGGATATCGGGCATGCGCACTGTTATTCAGAAATTCCGGTTCTCACCTGGGCAGAAGAACTTGCACCTTACGTCACGCATGTTCATGTCCATGATAACTGCGGTGACCGGGATGCACATCTGGGGCTTGGAAAGGGTACCATTCCCTGGCAGAAACTACAGAACCTGCTTCCACTTACCAAAGAGAGAAGCTGGACGATCGAATGTTCACGCAGAGAGGATGTTCTTCTCTGCTGGCACAGAATACGAGAGGGCAGAGTATGAACAGATTAAAACAAAGAGGACTTACATTTCTGGTACTGCTGACAACAGCAGGAATGATGACAGGATGCGGTGGCAGCAGTACACCGGATCTGGAGAAGGCACTTGCAAAAACCGCAGAATATGAACAGAAGACAGTGACGTCTCCCGCATCAGATTCCCTGGGCGGTGAGTGGACAGTGATCGCACTGGCGCGTTCCGGTGAAAAGGCAGAGGACAATTACTTCGAGAAATACCGTGCAAATCTGGAAAAGAAACTGAAAGAGCAGGACGGTATCTTAAGCGAAAACAAATATACAGAATATTCCCGTGCAGTACTGGCACTTTGTGCGATCGGGGAAGATCCGTCAGAGATCGGCGGCTATGATATCCAGAAGCCGCTGGAAGATTATGAGACCGTTGTCTCTCAGGGACTGAACGGAGCTGTTTTTGCCCTCCTTGCCCTGAATGCACAGGATCCGCAGGCGAATAAAGACGGTGAGATTCAGAAGAAATATCTCGATTATATTCTGGAACAGGAAAAATCCGATGGCGGTTTTTCTCTGGATGACAATGCCACAGAGGGAGATGTGGATCTGACGGCCATGACGCTGCAGTGTCTGGAACCGTATCAGGAAGAAGAAAGCGTAAAAGACACCATAGACAGGGGCGTAGAGTTCCTGGCAGATGCACAGGATGCGGACGGAGGCTATACCGCCTATGGAGACAAGAGCTCCGAGTCTGTTTCCCAGACGATCATTGCCCTGAGTACCTATGGCATTGACTGCAATGAAGATGAGCGTTTCCAGAAAGACGGAAAGGGACTCTACGATACCCTTATGACCTATTACCAGAAAGACGGAAGCTTCTCCCACACAGAGGACGGAGACAGCGATCCGATGGCGACAGACCAGGCATTCTGTGCGATGGTGGCATATGAGCGCTGCCAGAACAAAGAAAACAGTTTCTACAACATGACAGATCACAGATAAACGGAGGAAAAGACATTGCCGGAAAAAATAACACAGCTCCAGAAGGAACTCGAGACGATCATCAAAGGAAAAAAAGCAGTTACAGACAAGATCATCATGGCAGTGCTGGCCAGAGGCCACATTCTTCTGGAAGACGTGCCGGGTGTCGGAAAGACAACGACAGCACTTGCCCTGAGCCGCCTGATGGGAATGGAATTTAACCGTATCCAGTTTACACCGGATGTTGTTCCGTCTGATGTCACCGGATTTACCATGTATGAGAAACAGACCGGCCAGTTCATGTACCGTCCGGGTGCGGTAATGTGCAACCTCCTTCTTGCAGATGAGATCAACCGTACTTCCAGCAAGACGCAGGCTGCACTTCTGGAAGTAATGGAAGAGGGAAGAGTGACCGTGGACGGAGAGACCCATGAAGTGCCGCAGCCGTTTGTGGTTCTTGCGACAGAGAACCCGGTTGGTTCTTCCGGTACTCAGATGTTACCGGAATCCCAGCTTGACCGTTTTATGGTCAGTCTCAGCATGGGATACCCGGATCACCAGAGCCTGGTAGAGCTTCTCCGCGACCGTCAGAAAGTCAATCCGCTGGAACTTGCGCGGACTGTCATCACCAGAGAGGAAGTCCTGAAACTTCAGAGCGAAGTGCAGGATGTGTATGTGGCAGACGAAGTCCTGGATTATATAGCAAAACTCGCGGAAGCGACCAGAGAACATGAAATGATCGTCCTCGGCTTAAGTCCTCGTGGAACACTGGCACTGTGCCGTATGGCAAAAGCGGCAGCCTACATGAGCGCAAGAGACTATGTAATACCCAAGGACGTACAGACGGTATTCAAAGACGTGGCAGCTCACCGTATGGTCCTGGATTCAAGGGCGAGATATCAGGAAAAATCTGCCCGGGAGATCCTTGATGAGATTCTGGCGGAAGTACCGCAGCCGAAGGTAGAAGGATGATGAAAAGCAGGATCATGTGGCTTCTGTGGATCGTTCTGCTGGCAGGAGCCGCCGTATATACCGGCTCCTGGATCTTTGCAGTGCTTCTTATGATCTCAGGGATTCTCCTGGTTTTTTCGGCAGTCACAAATCTGTTCTGCGGAAAAAAAATGGAATGGAAACTGAAACTTCCAAGAGCGGCCCAGAGGACAGAATGTTTTAATGGAAACCTTAAGATGCAGAACAATTCCATATGGCCGGTATCCGGAAGCTGTACACTGCACTGGCAGAATCAGTTTACCGGAGAGAAGGGAGAGATCCCGCTTCCGTTTTCCCTCGGGACCAGAGAAACCGGAACTGTGGGATTTCAGGCGAAGAGTAACTGGTGCGGCTGTATTGAGTTTGGATTTTCACAGTGGAAATGCAGAGATTTCTTTGGTGTGGCGGCTGTGAAACGTGTGGCAGAAGTGAGCGGCTGTACCGTAGTGATGCCGGGGGAACACAGGCAGGATTTTTCTTTCCTTACCAGAGAGGGCTTTGATATGGAAAGTTTTCGCTATTCCGGCAGCCGTCCGGGAGATGATCCGGGCGAGACCTACGATATCCGCGAATATCAGCCGGGAGATTCCATCCGTCAGATCCACTGGAAGCTTACGGGCAAGCTGGATGACATTATGATCCGGGAAAAAAGCTACCCGGTCGATGATACCGTTCTGATCCTGGCCGAAAGCTGGCAGGAACACAAAGACCCGGGAAGGGCAGAGACTGTGGCAGAAGTTTTTGCCTCAGTTCTTCTGGACTTTATAGATAAGAAGATTCCCTGCCAGGCAGGAATCTACGACCATCAGACAGGCAGGTTCCGGATACAGAAAGTCCGGATACGGGAGGATTACGAAAACGTCCTGTATCTTTTTCTTCGCAGCAGCGGACAAAAACGAATGGCTGTACAGGGCTATCTTGAGAACTCCGGCACACAGAGCTTTGCAAACTATATTTACATAACCGGGGATCCGGATGACAGAGAAGCGGAGACCCTGAGACAAAAAGGACAGGTAACAGTCATAGGCTGCGGAACCGGCAGCCCGGACAACGGAGGAGAACACATAACATGGAAATATGGATCACAGAATCCGGACAGCACCCAAAAAGAGAATACAGAAAACAACTGTCAGGTATCCTTCTGCAGACTGCGCTGATCTGGCTTGTGGCAGGCTTTGGGCTGATCCTGTTTCTGGAGCTTTTTTCGGAGCAGGTGTACAGAGTGTCGGTTCTTTTAAGCGTTTTTGTGGTCACTCTGCTGGCACTTGTCACAGCCAGAATTCCCAAAACGGGACTGGCAGTCCGGTGCGGAAGCACACTGGCCGCTGTGCTCCTGCTTCTGCTGTTCCGCAGAAATATCCTGGACGGAGCTGCACTCTACTGGAATGACGCGGCAGATATCCTTGGCAGCAGAGCGGGAATCTACCTGAACCGGTATGACACGACAGCAATTACCTCGGGAAACAGCTCCCGGATAATGTTTCTGATCGTCCCCGGAATAATAGCGGCGGTTCTGGGACTCATCATTCTGAAGTACAGATGGTGTATACTTACCCTGCTCTGTGCGGCTCTGTACCCGGTGCTCCTTCTTTTTACAGAGGGCGTACCGGATCATAAGGTCTGTTTCCTTTTTTATCTGGGACTTCTTCTGAAACTGAACTTTATGCTGACACATTCCACGAAGTCAGATGGGAGGGCGCAAAGCTCCCGGGCTTTCTGGGAGGGCGGCATTCTGGCACTGGGCGTGATGCTGGTTGCAGGACTTCTGGCTGCACAGATCCTTCCGGAAGCAGACTATTCTTCCATGGAGATCGTGGCAAAGGCAAAAGAAGAAGTTCACACCGGCATAGAGAATCTGCGCTATAAGAAAGGTGAGATTAATTCACTCCCGAACGGCAGGCTCAAAGAATGTGCAGCCTGGACGGCTTCGGACGATACCGCACTGCGCGTGACGATGGAAAATCCGGATTCTCTGTATCTGCGCGGATTTGTGGGAAGCACCTATAACGGCTCCGAATGGAAAAGTATTTCCACCGGGGATGCCTATAAACAGAAAAATCTTTTTTACTGGCTGCATCAGGGTGGATTTTATGCAGAAACACAGCTGGCGCAGGGCGGAAATCTGGTCGGAGATGATACGCTTTCAGGGAAGATATCTGCACTGACGGTTGAGAATCAGAAGGCAGACAGCAGATACCTCTATACACCTTATGAACTGGCAGAGATCCCGGAGGGATATGACGGGGAAACCCCGCTTACCGACAGCACTCTGGGAGCAAAAGGACTGTTTGGACAGAGAGCCTATACACTCCGGACCGACAGAAACCTGGTCGGAAATTTCACGGCGCTGGGCGCGAGAGTTTACCAGACCCTTGCATCAGGCGAGGGAACCGATTACCGGGATGCGGAAAGCTACTATAATACCTTTGTATACAGTCAGGATACAGACCTCCCGGCTTCTCTGGAAACTCTTTTCCGGACAGAACTGGGAGACGGAGGAAACCGTGAGCAGGGACATACCGATTATTATACCGCGATTACAAGGATCCGCGCATACCTCGAAAAAAACATGACCTACAGTACGGCTTCAGATCCGGATACGAAGGATGGAGACTTTGTGGAACATTTTCTGACAGACACAAAGATCGGACACAGTGTTCATTATGCATCTGCGGCGGCACTGATGTTCCGCTACTATGGAATCCCGTCCCGCTATGTAGAAGGATATCTTGTCACACCGGAAGATGTCAGAGACAAAAAATCCGGGGATACCATAGAGATTCCGGGCAAAAACGGCCACGCATGGACAGAGATCTACATTGACGGACTTGGCTGGGTTCCGGTCGAAATGACACCGGAATATTACAACGTCATGAAAGAAGCAGACTTAAAGACAGGTCTGGAAGCTCAGGGCGCAAAGGCGGCAGCAATCCCTGAAACAGAGGAAGAACCGCCGATGGAAGAAAATATCCAGACACACTGGAGTCTCAGACTGGCACTGTTCGGGATCGAGAAATTCCTGATCCTGCTTCTGTCGGTATTTGACATATTCTGTCTGATCTTTATTCTGACAGTCTGGATCCTGAGATTCCGGGCAGGACAGATCCGAAAGCGCAGATTCCAGAGCGGAGACGACCGAAGTGCAGTCCGTGCCATGGCAGGATATGCAGAACTTCTCTACCGCCATGGACCGAAACTTTATTCACAGAAGACAAGAGAGACGTATCAAAAGATATCCGTGATCGGACAGCGGGCGGCATTCAGTCCGCATCCGGTATCAGGAGAAGAACGCCGGGAAACCGCAGCCTGCATCAGAACCATGCAGAAAGAACTTAAGGCAGCGACAGGCTGGTATGAGAAATGGATCATGAAGTATATCGAAAGGCTGTATTAAAGGGTAAGCATGAAAAAAAACAGTAAAAAAAATAAAAAAAGATTTTCCAGGATCATCCCGGCACTCTGGGGACTTGCCTGCCTTTTGATCTTCGCAGGAGTTCTTTTTGCCGGACTTGGAAACTATCACAGAGAAATACAGGAAAATCCGATACAGGGGATCAGTGCCGGAAGCTCCCTCAAAGGCTATCTGGGAACCGGTTATGCCTATGCCGGGCAGCAGGAAAATTCACAGAACGGGGACGAAGCCCAGGGAGAACAGGCACAGCTTCTCGATGAAGAAGAACAGCAGGAAGATTCCGAGACGGAAGAAGCCGGGGAGACTGAGAAAGCAGACCTGACAGACGGAGAGAGCGAACAGAACCAGAATGAACAGAGTCAGCAGGAACCAGATGTAACGGAGACACCGGAAACCTCTTCGGGAGATGACGGCATACAGAGCGATGTAGAGGAAAATACGATTCAGTATGACAATGACCAGGAGAATTCCAATGAATCCGACGAGGGCGAACCGGAGAGAGATGACAACCGGAACCAGGAAGGTGCGGAAGTACCTGCCACCCCGACTCCGCAGCCGCCGTCAGAGGATGAGGACGAAGACCGTTATCCGACGATCGCGACAGATCTGACAGACGGAGAGACCGTCAATGCCGCTTACCGTACCTTTTATGTACAGGCGAAAGACTGGTATGGAAACAGCCTTGGCTCTGCTTCTCTTGAAGTTTATGGCAACGGACAGAGACTTTCGGTCAGCGGCGAGCCTTCTCAGGGCGTGCTCGCGTACCGTCTGGATCTGGAAGAAGATGCGAATACCATAGATATCAAGGCAACCGATACAGAAGGCTGGAGTACCACACTGCCGACGTTTACCATCTACAAAGGCGAGGAAGGCGGTGCGGAACCGGCAGGCTCCGTCAGCATCAGTATTGAGGCCGGAAGTGTAGGACTTGGAACGATCCTTCCGTCGACTTCTGTCGACTTTTATCAGGGAGAACAGCTTTCTTCCGTGGTACTGAGACTGTTACAGAACAGTGGACTGGACTGGAGAAATGACGGAGATGCGACAGGAGGCTTTTACCTCAAGGCGATCGGACGTGGCGGGATCACAGCAGGCGCGGCGATCCCGGATGATCTGATGGCGCATCTTGAAGCGGTCAACTGTCAGATGTCAGGACACGATGCCAACTGGCTCGGTGAGTTTGACTTTACAATGGATTCCGGATGGCTGTATTTTGTCAACGGAGAATATATGAACGTCGGAATGTCGGCATATTTTCCGGCAGACGGAGATGAGATCCGGATCCGTTTCTCTCTGTACTCAGGTGCAGATGTAGGAGCCGGAACAAATGGCGAGACATGGGGGGACTGGTAAATGAACAAAAGATTTGTAATGGGAACACTTTCGGCAGTGCTTCTGGCAGGAACTGTGCCGGTCTGTGAGGCAGGTGCGGCGGAGGAACCTTCCGGAAGCCAGGTCGCGGAATTTTCTGAACTTTCCGATGATATAAATCAGGGAAATACAGAAGAAGTGGTGCCGACTCAGGAACCTCTGGAAACACCGGAACCCGAACCGACAGAAGAGCCGCAGCCAACGGAAGAACCACAGCCAACGGAAGCTCCGCAGCCAACCGAAAGCCCGGATCCGACCGAAGCACCACAGCCGACCGAAAGTCCGGATCCGACTGAAGCTCCGTCCCCGACCGAGGCTCCGGCTCCGACAGAGACACCGCCGCAGGAAGAATGTGCGCTGCATCTTACCGGAGTCAGAGCCATCCGGACAGCGGACAATCAGGTGGTTCTTCTGTATCAGGCAGACGGGGAAGGCAAGGTCTGTATTTCGGCAGTCCGTGAAGGCCAGCAGCCGGTATTTGATTTTGAAAGCACTGCCCGTCCGGTTGAGACCGGAGACAATCAGCAGTCTGTAAACGTTCCGGCAGATGCCGCCTGTGAGATATATCTGCTTGTACAGGATCAGAACGGCAACAAAATGACAGAAGCACTGAAACTTTCTCTGACGGCAGCCAGAAAGGTACATGCGGCAGTTCATACAGAACCGGCAGATGCCACCGTTGCCGTCCACAATGAACTGGGACAGGAGATCAAAGGTTCCAGTGGGATTTATGCACTTTATAAAGGCGAGAAGTACACGATCACTGTTTCAAAAGACGGCTATGAGACAAAAACAGAAACCATAACAGCAGATACAAAGACAACGCAGTACAGGATCTCTCTGACCGGGAATGATGCAGAGCTTAAGCATCTGTATGTTTCCAGCTCAGACACCTATGGCAAAGGAATCCTGAAGCTGGATCCGGCATTAAAAAAAGACCATGACAGATACAGCGCCACCTACGACGGAGAACGGCAGAGCCTGAACCTCTGGCTGGAATCTGTCTCCGGTGCCACAGTAAAGGTCTATGCGCTCAGTGGGATCAAAGCCTCGACCGTGCAGAAAGATGAGACCATCAAAGGTACACAGGACAAAGAAAAACATCCATACTGGAAGATTTATTTTGCTTCTCAGGAAAAAGAAGCAAAGGTCCGCATTCATGTGACTGCACAGAACGGAACATCCAGAGATTATTATCTTACCCTGAGCCTGACGGACAAAACAGCTCCGGTACTCAAAAAAGTCAGCGCCAGCAGGATTTCCGAAGATAAGGCCTCTGTGGTATACAAGACCAGCGAAAGAGGAATGTGTTACTACCAGGCAGGAGAAGCCGGAGCAAAAATCCCCACACCCGATACCAAAGGGGCAGGCGAGGAAGTTTCCGCTGGAACCAATACCATCACACTGACCGGACTTACCCAGGGTCAGAAAGACCTGGTGATCGTAGTCAAAGACACAGCAGGAAACGTCAGTGACCGTCTGGTGATCCGGATCCCGGATATTAAGAAAAAGGGGCAGACCCAGCGGAATAACGGTAACGGTACAAATGTCGCACAGAGACCGGGATACGGCGGCAACAAATCCGAAGCGGTTCTTCCGGGAGGCCGGAACAATGGAGAGGGCTCGCTGGACAAACTCAAAACAGTTCAGGCAAAAGAAAAGTCTTCCGGATCCAAAACGCAGAAGGACGGAGAGGACACAGAGCAGAGCGGCAAAAAGAAACTGACTGTCCATGAGAAACCAGCTTCCAAAAACAACAGCACAAAAAACACCGGAAATTCAGACAAACAGAGCAAAACCGCAAAAACAGACAAAACAGCCAAAAAAGCAGCCGCAGCCACAGCTTCTGCGCCAAAGGGCGGAGGGAAAGGCGGCACGGGAGACAGTTCATCGACCGGCGGGAAACAGGCAGGAAGCGCCATCGGCACCGCAGGAAAAATCTCCCACACCTGGAAGCACATGCGTCTTCTGACCAGGACACTTCTGGTATTTGCACTGGCAGGAATTCTGTATCTCGGATTCTTTGCCGGAGCCAGACGACATTACAAAAAACAGAAACTGAGTGATCCGATGATATGACAGAAACAAAGATAAGGAGGGATTTTATTTTATGAAGCCGATCATGAAAAAATGGCTGACAGGTCTTCTGTGTGCATCACTTCTGGCAGGAAGCGCGCCGGCCTATGGAGCAGATTTCAGTGCAGAAGCTGACTTTTCTTCGGAAATCTCCGTAGAAGAAACACAGGAAGAAGACCAGACAGAGCCGGAAACACCGTCTGAACCGGAAGCTCCGGCAGAGGTCGATCTGGAACAGCCGGATGATTTCAGTTCACAGGACGGTCAGGACACTGCGGAAACCCCGGATCCGGATGCACCTTCCGATGACTTCAGCGCCGATGATCTGATTTCCGATGACAGCGAAGCACCGGAAGTGCAGATCACAGATGAGACCGAAGATCAGAAAGAATATCTGACAGATTTAAACGTCTATACCGGAAACGGGGTAAAAGACGCTCTGAAACTCGACAGAAGAGGAGACATGGACGAAGAATTCGGCGGCAGAGTCTACACCGTAGAATATGGTTCCAACTATAACTCTTCCGCGCTCTGGATCAGTGCCAATCTTGCGAAAGACGCACCGGAAGGATCCACTGTGACACTCTCCGCATGGAATCTGTCAGGAAAACAGGAAACAAAAGAGATGTCCGCCACTGCATACACAGACGGACAGAGATATTCATTTTCGGATATTTTTGCTTCCGGCAATGGAAAAAGAGCCATCTACACCATCAAGGCAGGAACCGAAAGCGACAGCGTAACTTATAAACTCGTAGTGCTTCGAAGACTGGACCTTTCTTCGATCAGATGCTACCTGCCGACCGATACCGACATGGCAAAAAACCTGATCACAGATTTTGACACCTCCGGAGTGACAAGAGATTACGAAGTGTCTGTGACCGGAACGGACAAGGTGAAGATCAAGGCAGTACCTTTCGGGGAAAACTGGTATGGTCTCACCATAAACGGAAAGAGCATTTCATCTGGAGATCCGATCGAGATTCCTCTGATCGAAGATTCGACGGAGATCGCCTTTGAGATGAAAGAGGATGGAACCTATGCGGATCCGGACTGTCAGGGAAAAACCTATACCTCTACAGGAAGCTACAAAGTCACCGTTCAGAAACAGCTCAGCGATTCTGTGACATTTCAGGTGACACCGCAGGATGCAGTCATCAGCGTTTACGACAAAAACGGAGAACGCATGGAACCGTCACAGGATTCTGCCAGCACATTTGCTTCCCTGATCGAAGGCCAGGAGTATACCTGGAATGTTTCCCACTATGGCTATATTTCACAGAGAAATACCTTTAAGGCAGGAGAACAGGCTGAGATCACTGTAGAACTTAAGAAACAGGATGCCACCCAGCCGGAGATTACCGACAATGACTGGACTAATTTCCGGAACAGCGAGAGCAATAACGGAATTACAGGCACATCCACACCGACCGATGCATCTTCGACCGTGCAGAAATGGGCGATGCGCATTGGTGTCGGCCAGGAGGCATCGGTCACACCACCGCTGATTCTGGGAGGCTATCTGTATGTGGCATCCGGACAGTTTATCTACAAACTCGACAAAAATACAGGAGATATTGTAGCAACCAGTGAACCGCTCAACGGAAATATGATCTATGCGCTGAATCCGCTTACCTATGCAGAGGGAATGCTGTTCGCCCAGATCGGTGGCGGCCAGATTCAGGCAGTCAGTGCTTCCACTCTCAGATCCGTCTGGATCAGTGAATCGCTGGGTGGCCAGACTCTCTCTCCGATCACATACAAAGATGGATATATCTACACAGGAACCTGGAATTCCGAGACCACGGCAGGCTCTTATTTCTGCCTTTCCGTGACCGACGAGGATCCGTCAAAAGGCGATGAGACCAAGTACTGTACCTGGAAATACAACCACAAAGGCGGTTTTTACTGGGCAGGCTCCTATGCGTCCGGCGATTATCTCGTATTCGGCTCCGATGATGGTTCCGGAGAAAAAAACTATACCAGCACGGCAATCCTCTATTCTGTCAACACCCATACAGGTCTCCTTCTGGACAAACTGACAGGACTTAACGGAGACATCCGTTCCACCGTAGTTTATAACAACGGATACGTCTATTTTACAACAAAAGGCGGCTACCTTTACCGTGTGGCGATGAATACGGACGGAACCTTTGGCAGAGCAGACAGTTACAACCTCGGTGGCATGGCAACAGCAGCCCCGGTAGTATACAAAGGAAGAATCTATGTCGGCGTCTGCGGACAGGAAAGCCACCGGTTTGACGCCGATGCGGGACATCATTTCGATGTTTTGAATGAATCCGCTGCAGGACTTTCCCTGGCATATGAAGTTTCGATTCCGGGATATCCGCAGGCAGCGCCGCTTCTTTCTACTGCATACGAGAATCAGGATTTCAACGGGGACGGACAGGCAGACGGACGTGTTTACCTGTATTTTACCTACAATGCCAGACCGGGCGGACTCTATATGCTGGCAGACGAGCCGGGACAGACCTCCGGAAAAGCAGAAGAACTGTTCCGTCCGGGAAGTGATCAGCAGCAGTACTGCATCAGCACGATCTGCGCTGACAGAGACGGAACATTGTACTACAAAAATGACTCCAACTACCTGATGGCAGTCGAGACAAACGGTGCATATCTGGACAGTGTGACTGCACAGGCAGACAATGGAAAAGTAACCTGGGACAAAGCTTTCCAGCGTTCTGTAACAGAGTACACCATAAGAACCGCAGAAAATGCTTCAAAAGTAACACTGAATTTCAAAACCCCGGAAGGATGCACCCTGACGGTCAATGGAAAAGCTGCCGGAAATACATATACCGCAGATGTAAGCTCCGGAAGCGCGGAAGTTACGGTCGTGGCAACTCTGGCAGGAAAGAGCAGAACCTATACGCTCCATCTGACAAAAGACCAGGGAAATACAAACCTTGCGAACCTGACCGCCAGCACCAGCAACACTTATTCCGACAGTACGAAATGGCTGGCACTGACACCGGCATTTAGCGCAGACAAAACCAGCTACCGCGTCACCTATCTGGGCAGTTCTTTCCTGCGCATCTATGCAGAACCGGCAGATCCGTCTGCAGAAGTGACCATAGAAGCAGGAAAAGGCATCAGTAAGGTGATATACAAAGGAAAGGTGACAGGAAGTGGTTCTGCAGTCCGGCTTGATGCTTACTTTGACAGTGATGCTTCGATAGAAGAAGCGCAGGTAAAAATCGTTGTCACAGCAAAGACAGGAAAGAAAACAGAATACACTCTGACCATTCAGAGAAAAGAGACGATTTCCACACCGACACCGACGGTAACTCCCACACCAACGGCGACACCAAAGCCGACCCCTGTGCCGGAGAAATTCGGGGCATGGAAAACCGTATCAAAAGCAACGGTATTTGCACCGGAGAAACAGCAGCGAAAGGGAACAAAGGGAACTGTTCAGACCAGAACCGTCGGAAGGAAGCTGACCCCGACAATCCGGCTCAATACTACGAATATTAAATTACGGGTAAAACAGACGACAGCCCTGGTAAAAGTCAGCGGGCTTGCGAGAGGAGATTCCATCCGTTCCTGGACTTCCTCCAACCGGAATATTGCAACGGTAGATTCCAGAGGCAGGATCACCGGAAAACGTGCCGGCAGGACCAGAATCACAGTGACACTCAGAAGCGGCAAAAAAGCGTACATCAATGTCACAGTGCAGAAGTCCATAGTCAGGACCGAAAAGATCACCGGTCTTCGCTCTTCCCAGACCATGAAACGAGGGGAGAAACTGACCCTGAAACCGGTTCTGACACCACTCACTTCCCAGGAGAAGATCATCTATAGTTCTTCAAACAAAAACGTGGCAGTCGTTTCTTCCAGAGGTGTGATCACCGCCAGAAAGAAAGGAACCGCAAGGATCACCGTCCGGTCCGGAAGAAAATCTTATGTGATCAGAGTGACCGTCCGATAAAATACAGACAGACCGTGGATTTGCAGTAAATTCACCGGTCTGTCTTTTTATGGTAAAAAATCACAAAATCCGGCAGAAGAAATTGACGTAAGGATGCAAAAATGCTACAATACAGACAACAACATAACCAGGCGTGGTCTGACCGGAGAAACGGTCAGTTTGTGGCAATCCGGTGCGACTCCGGAACTTCTGTTTGCTGTATGAAAGGTTACGCGGAAACCATTTTAAGTCGGCAGTACCAGCGCGTTGTATAGGGCAGAGACTCATCGATATTATGAGGCTCTGCTTTTTGTTGCCAAAATCATTTCAAAAGGAGGAAGAAGATGAAGAGAAAAGAACTTTTCAGACGGTTATCAGCCATTTCCATGGCGGCGATGATGACCGTGACAGCAGTACCTTCCAATATTTTTGCGGCTGATATTGAGTTTACTGACAGCGAGCAGGAAACGACAGAAGCAGATGCGGAAACAGCAGAAGCAGACGTAGATTTTGCGGATGCAGAAGAAGAACCACAGGCGGATGTGGAGGAACCGGAAGTTGAGGATGCTGTGCAGGAAGCAGAAGGCGGAGCTGGCGAAGCAGATATATTTTCGGATAAAAACGAGACCGTAGAGGAAGATTTTCAGTCGGATGCAGCAGGAACAGCCACTCCGGCAGCAGACGCAACGGTACATATGACGATCAGCGTGGCTGGTGTTCTGGCAGCTGCCAAAGACGGTACAGCCATGGCACAGAGAGATGTTACCGTTAAAGACCTTAACAGCGACGGAATTCTGACATACGATGAGGCACTGTCCGCAGCACACGACGAATATTACGAAGGCGGTGCGGCAGCAGGATATGCCAGCGCAGACAGCCAGTACGGACTCAGCCTGACAAAACTCTGGGGAGATACCAGCGGATATTTTGGATACTGGGATAATGACAGATCCTGTAACAATCTCTCTGATGAAGTCAAAGCAGACGATTACCTGACGGCTTTTGTTTACAAAGACCAGTCGGCATGGAGCGATTCCTATACCAGATTCGGTCAGAAAGAATACCAGGCAACAGTGGGAAAAGCAGTTACAGTTTCTGTAGAAAAAGCATCTTATGATGAGAATTACAATACGGTATTTGCTGCTTATGACGCTGCAGGGCTGACCGCTTATGACAGCGAATATAAACCACTGGCAGCAGATGCTTACAGCGTTGACGGCAGCAACGTGACATTTAACCAGGCAGGAACCTACTACCTGGCAACCGCAGGAGACGACAGCGTAAACCTTGTACCGGCAGTTGCGAAGGTGACGGTGGAGGCCTGGAAAGCACCGTTCTCTAATATTCGCCTTTATGCGTCAGATATGGATTATACAAATGAACAGGATCCGATTGTATATACACCAGATTATGATGCAGATGTACATCAGTATGCAGTTACGGTGCCGGATTATCTTTCCAGTTTGTATGCAGCAGTTAATTATGCCGATGGAGTAAAGCACTATTCAGTAATGTATACAACTTCTTGGGGAAAATATGGAAGTGGACATTCAAGTACGATAGAAGATAATGTTGATACGGGTGAGGCATATTTCCCAAATGGATATATAGGTGTTTATTATCAGGATGGAAGTCCGGATGCAGAGGATAGAGCATATCATTTTAATGTAGATCAGTATACCACATTAAAAAGATTAAAAGTAGATGGGGTAATAGATCAAAAATTTAACAAAGATACAAGAACTTACCATGTCTATGTGGATGATACAAAAAATAGTATATCCATTACCCCAACAGCATATAAGTCCAACTATACAGTTACTGTAAATGGAACAAAAGTGACCAGTGGAAAAGCATATGAATTAGTATATAACTGGGATGAGAACGGCAGGATGGAAGTTAGTATTGAAGTTAGCAATGAAGGGATGACTTCTACTGTATATACACTTAATCTGGAAAAGACACTGCGTGAAGACAAGCCGTTTATTACTGCTCAGCCACAGAAAAATACAGATTATATTGTAAATGCTTCTACAAAAGAACTGTCTATTCTCGCAAGTTCTAATGGAACGATGACTTATCAGTGGTATATGAACACTGTAGATTCTAATGAAGGCGGTACACCGATAGAGGGAGCTACAGAGGAAACTTATAAGCCATCCTCAGATACCGCAGGAACATTTTATTATTACTGTGTAGTTACGAATACAGATAAAACCGAAAATAATACAACAGCGACAGATACTGCATGTGTGGTAGTAGATCCAGATCCAACTCCGGAAGCGATAATTACAACGATTGGAACGCAGCTTCCGGATGATTACTTGTATGCATGGAAGACAGGATATGTATATAAGCCAGGAGATGCAGCAACACCATTAGTAGTTAATGCTACAAGTGCGACAGATGGTGGAACGTTTTCTTACAAATGGGTATACTCAGATAACCCGAGTTTTTCAAATGGTTATTCTAGCTCCAGTAAGATGAATGTAGCAGCGGAAAGATGTACACCATCTACAGAACTGGAATGGGCAAACAATGACGGCTTATTTTATGGCTGTAGAGTATCTTATAAATATAAAGGAAAAACGTATACTTCTTGGGCAAAGACTGGAAAGACTTATACAACAGGAGAGGGAGACAGCGCGACAACGCAGGATGTATTAGGTGTATATGTTTTTGTAAAAGTAGACAGTGCAACAACTCCCGCGATTTCGACTCAGCCAGCAAGTGCAACTTATATGGTGGGAGATACGACAACAGCTCTCACAGTTTCTGCAAGTATTCAAGAAAATGTAGGACTTGCCTATCAGTGGTATGTGAATGATACAGAAAGTACAGAAAATGGAAATCTGATCGAGGGAGCAACAAAAAGCAGTTATAAATTTGATGCATCAGAAGCAGGAACAAAATACTATTACTGCGTTGTTACCAATAAGATTCAGGGATATACAGCAAGTACGACTTCTGAGATTGCAAAAATTGAGATTCGTAAAAAAGAAGATCTGATTCCGGAAAAACTGAAAGGATCAGGTACGCAGGAAGATCCTTATTTGATTAAAACAGCAGAGGATTACCAGAGTGTTGCGGAACTGGTAGCAGAAGGGATTCCTTTCAAAGATGCTTACCTGCGTCAGGAAAATGACATTACGCTTCCAGCTGGATGGAAACCAATTGGTGTTACCAAAGATGGCAGCAACGATATTAAAAGAGGTCAGAACCTGAATGCATTCAGTGGAATTCTGGATGGAAATAACAAGACGATAACCATTCCGGAGGGTGGACTTCCACTTCTGGGATATGTGCAGAATGCAGAAGTACGCAATCTGAATATCTATGGTACAAAGATTGCAGGTTATGGACTGGTAAATAATTTTGAAGGCGTTGGACTTTCTGGAAACGCGATTACTATTGAGAATGTAACATTAAAGAGCGGATCCAGCACTCTGAAATCCGGTTTCCTTGGTGCAAATGTCACTACAAATGGATATGCAGGTTGCTCTGCCGGTTTCGACGCAACACTTCGCAACTGTACAGTTGAGGAGGGCGTTGTAGTCGGTTATGACAAAGATCAGACAATGATCGGATCTTTTGCAGGTCGTATGCAGGGAACAGTAGAGAACTGTGTAAGCTATGCAACTGTTTATGGTAAAGATTATGTCGGCGGTATCATTGGAACCCGTGATAATGCAATGGGCAACTGTATCGTCAGAGGATGTGAATTCAATGGTACGGTTGAGGCGAGTGGACAGCATGCCGGAGGAATCGCAGGCGGTGGTTATGAAAACAATACAGCTCCAAACGGTATCAAAATTACAATTAATAACTGTAAAGTAGGTGGCACAGTTACCGGTGCAGACAAAGTCGGCGGTATCCTTGGTGGTGACAGCTATGAGGTACAGGCCTGGAATCCATATACCATGAAGGGCAACTCCTTCACAGGTAAAGTACAGGCGACAGCAGAAAATGCTTCTTATATTGGTGGAATCATTGGATTTTATGAAAGTCTGAACAAATTTGACGACATCTCAAACAACTACTATGCAAAAGACTGCGGTGCAGACAGAGGTATCGGTTTTGTTCAGTATGTAGATACAAACTGCACAACACATGAGACAGCAAGCGGAGCAACCTATTTCAGCACAGAAAAGAACACCGATGACTGCCCGGCAGTAAGTGGATGCAACTGGAGAGTACAGCACAACCGTACTGATGACCCGCTTGGTGCAGATGCAGCCAAACTTGCGAACACAGACGGTGTCAAGCTTTATGCAGAGAAACTGGAGATTTCCGGTGACTACCGCACAGAATTTTATCAGGGTGAAGATCTTGACCTGAAGGGAATGACTGTCAAAGCTCAGATGAGTGATGGAACCACGCGGGATGTTGCAGTATCAGAACTTACCATCGAAGGATATAACAAAGACAGCCGTGGAGAGCAGACCCTGACACTTTCCTACAGTGGAGCATCCACCCAGATTGTCGTCAAGGTCCTTAAGAAAGACGCACAGGACATCAAAGTGAACTTTATGCTGCTTGGTGACCAGAAACATGACAGTGATACTGACAAAACATATCACACCCTTCATGCGGATAATCTGGAAACATGGATCGCAGATTCCGAATATGAAGTAGGTGGAAATGCAACCGTACTGGATGTAGTCACAAAAGTCCTGACAGAGAATGAATATACCTTCGAAAATGCAAAAGGAAACTATATTTCATCTATTACAAAAGCAGACGGAACCAAACTTGCTGAGAAAGACAATGGCACAAACAGTGGATGGATGTATACTCTGAATGGCAGCCATCCGGAACTTGCAGTAAATGAGCAGTATCTGGAAGATGGCGATACAATCGTATTCCATTACACTGATGACTACACAAAGGAACATGACCATGTATGGAGCAGTGAGTGGACATTCGATGAAAATGCACACTGGCATGAATGCACTTACCAGTGGAGCAAATGCGACATCACAGACAACACAAAGAAAAACGGATATGCAGCACATACCTTCGATGAAGGTAAAGTAACCAAAGAGCCGACCTGCAAAGAAGCAGGAGAAAAGCTCTACACCTGTACGGTCTGCGGAGCAACCAAGACAGAGGAGATTGCAAAGACAGATAAACATACCTATGACAAAGGTGTAGTGACAAAGAAAGCAACTTATACAGCAACAGGCGTGAAGACTTATACCTGCGCGGTCTGCGGTACGACAAAGACAGAAACAATTCCGAAACTGAAACATACACCGAAATATGTATGGAAGACTGTTTCAAAAGCAACGGTATTCCAGCCGGAGAAACAGACCGGATACTGTGTATACTGCAAACACACACAGACCAGATACCATGGAAGCAAGCTCAAAGCAACGATCAAACTGAATGTATCTTCCATCACCCTGCAGAGAAAACAGGCAACAAAGAGAGTTAGAGTAAGCATGGCAAACGGAGACTCCATCAGATCCTGGGTTTCCACTAACACAAAGATCGTGACGGTGGACAGAAACGGCCTGATCAGAGCAAAGAACCGTAACGGAAGTGCGAAGATCATCGTAACCTTAAAGAGTGGAAAGAGAGCTACTCTGAATGTCAAAGTTCAGTCCGATAAAGTCACCACTACAAAGATCAGTGGTCTGAAATCTTCCATGACTCTCAAAAAAGGCCAGAAGACAACACTGAAACCAGTGATCAGCCCGCTGACCTCCACAGACAAAGTAACATATGCAACATCAAATAAAAACATTGCAGCAGTTTCTTCCACTGGCATTATCACAGCCAAAAAGAAAGGAACCGCAAAGATCACAGTAAGATCAGGAAAGAAATCTTATGTGATCAAAGTAACTGTTAAATAAACCAGTATATATAACGTCATTCAGACCGGAGCCATCTGCAGGCTCTGGTCTGTTTTTATCTGCCCAGAAGGTTATATTAAATATAGAAGAGATGAAATTTACATTTGATTTCTGCGGTTCTATAATAATGCTCGAAAGGGGCGGTATTATGAGTACCATATTTCCAAGAGAAGAAAAAGCAGAGCAGATTTTTGACAGAATTCTTACAAACCCAAATGCCTGCGAGCGGTTAAAAAACACCTTCTTTGAGGCGATACCATCCGCAGAAGAAAGCGAAGGTGCCGGGACAGACATTCCGGGAACGGTTTTTGCGGCGGCTTTGTTTAATGCCTATGAGAATAAGGATCTTTCCGCTTTTCTCATGGCAGTCTGTAACAACAGCGTTTTTGACCTTCTGAGGAATTCTTTTCTGATTCCGATACGGTTCAATGACAAAGGTGTGGAGAATCCGGTTCTTCTCACAGATGATAAAGGAAATCTTCTGAATGAATTCAAAAATCATCTTTACGAGAAAAAATACAAAATGTTCCACAAACTTTATGAAGAGCAGGATGAAATACCGGATTATCAGATGTATATGGCAGATGGATTCCGGGAAAATCACAGTTATACAGACAGTGGTGAAATCGTAACCGAAAAGATTTCAAAACACACAGGAATTCTACTGATGTTTCGTTTTCCGGAGTCCGTAAAGCTGGATATCAACGAGGACAGAATCTATGCAGTTGTGTGGGATTTCCTGATGCGTCTTCAGGAGGAACTGCCGCGTGCTCTGATGTACTATGGAGTCAGAGATGAGGAAGGCAGAGAAAAAAATACAGCCACGTTGGGAATTTTTCTCCCGTTTCATCATTTTGAGAGAAAAATGGAAAAAAATATCGAGATTGCAAACGGTATCGGATTGGGATGCCGGGAACACATTCTGGTTGAAATAAACAGACAGGCGGGGAAGTGAAAACGATGCAGCAGATCATCAGAAAAAATCATATGGATATCGCCTGGCATGAATACACAGATGAAAACGGGGCAGATGTTCCGGTAACAGAGGCGAGTCTTACAGAAAAAGCATCCATCATCGGCCGTGTGGGAATCATGCTTCTGTCATGCGGAACCGGCGCATGGAGAGTCAGAAGCTCCATGAATACGCTGGCAGAAACCATGGGGATCACCTGTACGGCAGATATCGGCCTGATGTCGATCGAGTACACCTGTTTTGACGGCGAAAACGGCTTTACACAGTCACTGTGTCTTACCAATACCGGAGTAAACACTTCCAAGCTGAACCGGCTGGAGCATTTTATCCGGGAATTTGAAATCGAGGGAAAAGACATGTCTGGAGAGAAACTGCATTCTCTTCTGGATGATATCGAAAGAATACACGGACTGTATTCACCGGTCACACTTGGATTTGCGGCGGCGCTTGCATGCTGTGGATTTACGTTCCTGCTGGGTGGCGGTCCGATTGAGATGTTCTGCGCTTTTGCAGGAGCCGGGATCGGGAATTTCCTGAGATGCAAACTGACAAAGCATCATTTTACTCTGTTTCTCTGCATCGTTTCTTCTGTCTCTATGGCCTGTCTGGTCTATGCCGGATTTCTGAAGATCGGTGAGATATTGTTCAGTATTTCCATTCAGCATGAGGCGGGATACATTTGTGCCATGCTGTTTATTATTCCGGGATTTCCGTTTATCACAAGCGGAATTGACCTTGCCAAGCTGGATATGCGCTCTGGAACCGAGAGACTGATGTATGCGCTGATCATTATTCTGGTTGCAGCAATGTCCGCATGGATCATGGCACTGCTTCTGCATCTGAAGCCGGTTGATTTTATTAAATTCTCCCTGCCGGCAGAGATGTGGATCTTATGCAGGCTTGTAACCAGTTTCTGTGGAGTGTTCGGTTTCTCGATCATGTTCAACAGTCCGGTCCGGCTGGCAGCATCAGCAGGAGTGATCGGAGCGGCTGCCAATACGCTCCGTCTGGAACTTGCAGATCTGGCAGGAATGCCGCCTGCCGCTGCCGCATTCATCGGTGCGCTGACAGCCGGCCTTCTGGCATCCATGATAAAAAACAAAGTGGGTTATCCGCGAATCTCCCTGACGGTTCCCTCGATTGTTATCATGGTACCGGGGCTGTATCTCTACAGAGGCTTTTATAATCTTGGGATAATGTCACTTGCCACAGCCGCTTCCTGGTTCGCCGCCGCGATTCTGATCATAGCGGCTCTCCCCCTGGGACTCATCTTCGCAAGGATCCTGACCGACAGAACCTTTCGATATTGTACCTGATTCGCCAAAACTCCCCCGGTCAGATACAGAAAAACGTAATAAATAAAACGAAAACGCATGAAAGTATCGCCCTTTTTTCGAAAAAAGCAAGAATTAATATAGAAAAAATTGACGCTTTCAGACAGAAATGCTATAATAGGCTCAACGACATAACCAGGCGTGGTCTGACCGGAGACGGTCAGTTTGTGGAAATCCGGTGCGATTCCGGAACTGTTTTTGCTGTGTGAGATATTGAAGCGGAAATATTTTAAGTCGGCATTACCAGCGCGTTGTATAGGACAGAGACTCATCTATATTATGAGACTCTGTTTTTTGTTGCCAAAAATAATTCACAAAAGGAGGAGCAAAGTGAAGAAAAAAGAACTTTTAAAGAGATTGTCGGCCATCTCCATGGCAGCGATGATGACAGTAACAGCGGTACCGGCGAATACCTTTGCTGCCGATATCGAATTCTCTGATGGAGAAGCAGAAACAGCAGAAGCACAGGAGGACAGTGCAGATATTTCTGTTGAAGAGGATACTGGCAGTGCAGAAGCGCAGACAGAGGACTTCCAGGCAGAAGAACCTTCTGAGGAAGCAGTAACTGTTAATGAGGAGAATGCGGACTTCTCAGCAGATGCGGAGGATGCTTTATTCAGCGATGGCGCAGAGGCAGTGGGAGATGCCGTTGATGATGCGAAAGTTGCAGCAGATGAGTATCTTAAAAACAATTATGTAGATAATAATAAGATTATCACAAGTGGTGGCGCCGGTGTTGTTAAAAGCCAGGATGGTCTTTCTTATTCAGTGGGACTTAAAATACCGACTAGTGGTAGTAAAATTAGTAGCCTGCGTTTTAAAACAGAGAGCTCTTCTTCAAATTACAGAGTGGGATGGTATATTAACAGTGACTGTCCATGGGTGAATATCGGAACAAAAAAACCTGCCAATCTTGGAAGTCTGCGTATTAACCGGCCAACAGCAGAGCAGGGAGCACAGAGCTTCCAAGCAACGCTGCGACTGTTTTCCGCTGATACATCCGCTGATGTGATCAACGATGAAACACAGGCAGCTTCAGCCGCTCTTGCAACCCAGGAATTTACCATTATCATAGAAGCAGCAGAACCGAACTATACTATGCGTATAAATGTAGTCGATGAGGAAGGTAATCTGATTCCGGATGCAATCGTAACACTGGAGAAAAACTGGAATGCAGTTGCTCCGAAAGCTGACGGCTCCTATGACATGGAAAAGGGTGCAGGATACAGCCTGACTGTCAAGAAAGACGGATACAACGACTACACAGAAAGCTATTTTACCTTCAATCCAACAGAGGTAAATACAGTAAAAACCGTTACACTGAAGAAAATCGTTACAAGAAACATCAGATTCAATGTGACCGACAAATCCGGCAATCCGGTCAATGGTGCCAAAGTGAGTGTCAAAAAAGGATACTATAGTACGGTAAATCCGGAAGCAGACGGAAGCTACAATCTCATAGATGGAACTTCCTACAACTATACCGTAGAAGCGCCAAATTACAAAACTGCAAGCAGCTCCTTCACACCGTCCGGGGACCAGACCATTGATATTCAGCTGGAAAAAAATATTACAGATTATAATGTAAAATTCAATCCGGTAGACAATGACGGCAAAGCCATCGAGAATGCATCCATCAAGGTAACCTATGAAGAGGAAGATCCGTGGGATGAGGACGAAACAGAAACAACAGAGCTGAAAGCAAACGAAGATGGAAGCTACACCATGAAAAAAGGCGTGACCTACACCTATACTGTCAAAGCTTCGGACTACAAAGATGTAACAGCTACTTATACACCATCCGGTGATGACGAGAATGTATCCATTGATGTCAAAATGGTATCAAGCATTGACCCGGCAGATGTAGAAACCGTAAATGCCATCAAAGAGAAGTTTGACAAAGAAGTGGGAACACTCCGTCCGGATTTTGCATCCTGCAAGAATATCTGTGATCTTGTTAAGACCAAAATCGAGGCACTTGGCATGGATACAACAGGTGTGACGGTTTCTGTCAAATCCAGTGATGACCCAGACACCGTTGCAACAGATGGAACTATTCATTACTATGCACAGGCACCGAATTCATTTACAGCAGTCAATTCCAAAAATATAAACCTTGTTTTTGTATTCGAGAAGAATGGTGCAAAGGCAGAAACAGCTGAAAGCAGAGCAACCATCGGCTGGGATCGTGACTACTTTAATACACAGATGGCAGCAGATCAGGAGAATCTTACCTGGGACAAGATCAAAGGTTCCAATACAGATGCGGCAGAAGTAACTTCAAATCTGACACTTCCACAGTGCATGAGCAGCAGTGTAAACACTGCATGGTCCAAGATTACATGGACATCCTCTGATGAAAGCGTAATCAGCTTCAAAGACACCGGCTGGGGTTCTCTGATTGATGCAAAAGAAGGTGTGGTTACTCCGCAGCAGGAAGATAAAGAAGTGACCCTGACAGCTACCTTTAATGCAAATGACAGACTGTTGAACGGATATGTAGAAAAAGTATCTGATTTTGCAACTCTGACAAAAGAGTTCAAAGTAACCGTCAAAGGAACCGGCATATCCAAACCTACCGAAAAAGAACTTCAGGCAATTCTTGACAAATATTATACAGAAGACAGGATTACTGATTTTAACACAAAAGGGGCAGTGGATCTTAAAAACTGTACCTCAGATCTTCAACTTCCAATATATACAAGGATTAAAGATGAAGCTGGCGAATATGTATTCGACAGGAATGAAATTAAAGTAACATCAGATAATGCTGCCATTACAGTCAATGGTTACAGAGCTGCTGTAGATCGTTTTGCTTCAAATGATGATATTAATGCAAATCTGATCTTGACCTTTACCCGCGATGGAGTAACTGCGATCAAGAAGATTCCGGTTACAGTCAAAGCAATCACAGAGGCAGAAGTTCAGGATCAGTTAAATCTGATGGAACTGGCAAAGGCTCATTATTTTGACGGAATCAATGACGGACAGTATGCAGACAAAGATTCCATCACAGGAAATCTACATCCATTCCAGGAAATGATTCTTGGAGAAGACGGAAATCCGAAATGGATCTATAATTTTGATGACAAGACCGGCAAGGGTATTATTCCGGACGATCAGTTTACAGATCCATGGGAAATGGAAGGTGCAGGATACAACAAATTCAAATCTTCCAACAATGCCGTAGTAGGCCATGAGAACCTTGTTGTAACAAGAAGAGAAACCGACACACAGATTACGATTTCTTCTGTACTCAGCAGTGAACTTTACAGAGAAGCTGCTGCAAAACATCCGGATAATGCAGTCCTTCAGAAACTTTACAAACAGCCGGTTTCTGTAACCGTTACCATCAAAGGTACCAAATCCGCAGCAGAAGGTCTTCAGAAACTGATCAGTGAGGCACAGACACTTCTGGATGGAATGACAGAGGGAACCGAAGCAGGTCAGTATCCGGAAGGAACAAAGGCCACACTTAAGGAAGCTATTGACACAGCAACAGCAGTTCTGAACAAAGAAAATGTAACAGAAGAGGAACTGAGTGATGCTACACAGGCACTTCAGAAAGCTGTTGATACAGCAAAAGATGCACAAAATACAGCCGTTGCCGAGGTTAAGATCAGAGTCAATATGGCAAACCAGCCAGCAAGCCTTCGGGATCTTACTGTCACAGCAAAAGACGCAGCTGCTTATGGATACGAAAAACCAGAAGCAATGAAGAATCAGGTAACTGTAGTAGATGCGTTATATACACTGCACAAAGCAATGTATGGAGAAGCATTTGATGCAGATTCGTCCAGATATCTCAACGTGGGAACAAACGGATGGATCAATACCGTTTTTGAAGATACAACAGGAAATGTCGGCTATTATGTAAATAACGAATATCCGGTAGATGAAACAGGTATGGGAACTGTCGCAAATACAACCGTACTGCATTCAGGTGATGAATTCAGCATTTATCTGCTTGCAGACACAACAAGCTGGAGCGACGAGTTCATGTACTTTAAGGATGTTCCGACCGAAATCTGTGCCGGAAAAGAATTCCAGGCAGTACTCTATGGAAGAAATATGATGTCAGCAGGTGCGTCTGCAGAAGCAGGCTGTACTGTGGAACTGAAAAATCTTGATACAAATGAGACAGCAGAATTTGTAACAGACGCAGATGGGGTAGCTTCCATCAAAGCAGACAAAGCCGGAAACTACCAGCTCACAGTAACAAAAACACCATACACATATTTTGTTGCTCCACTTGCCCAGTTTGAAGCAAAAGAACATGTCTTCGATGAAGGAAAAGTAACAAAAGAGCCAACCTGCGCAGAAGCAGGAGAAAAGACTTACACCTGTACAGTCTGCGGAACAACAAAGACAGAAGAGATCGCAAAGACAAATAAACATACCTATGACAAAGGTGTAGTGACAAAGAAAGCAACTTATACAGCAACAGGCGTGAAGACTTATACCTGCGCGGTCTGCGGTACGACAAAGACAGAAACAATTCCGAAACTGAAACATACACCGAAATATGTATGGAAGACTGTTTCAAAAGCAACGGTATTCCAGCCGGAGAAACAGGTCGGATACTGCGTATACTGCAAACACACACAGACCAGATACCATGGAAGCAAACTCAAGGCAACCATTAAACTGAATACAACCGCCATCACTCTGCAGAGAAAACAGGCAACCAGAATGGTCAGAGTAAGTATGGCAAACGGAGACTCTGTCAAATCCTGGGCTTCCACTAACACAAAGATCGTGACTGTAGACAGAAACGGTCTGATCAGAGCACAGAACCGTAATGGAAGTGCAAAAATTATCGTAACCTTAAAGAGTGGAAAGAGAGCAACCCTGAATGTCAAAGTTCAGTCTGGCAAAGTCACAACCACAAAAATCAGTGGTCTGAAATCCTCCATGACTCTCAAAAAAGGCCAGAAGACAACACTGAAACCAGTGATCAGCCCGCTGACCTCCACAGACAAAGTAACATATGCAACATCAAATAAAAACATTGCAGCAGTTTCTTCCACTGGCATTATCACAGCCAAAAAGAAAGGAACCGCAAAGATCACAGTAAGATCAGGAAAGAAATCCTATGTGATCAAAGTAACCGTAAAATAATATATGCAGCATTCAGACCGGAGCCTTCCACAGACTCCGGTCTGTTTTTGTCTGACTGTCCGCTGCAGGTTTGCCATTATAAAATGGACATTCATCCAGAGATGTCTATAGACGAGTCTTTCAAAAAACGGTATACTGTCTGTAGAAATCTTATTATCGGGATGAAAGGAGCATGGAAAGTCTCATGTGGGAAAAAATCAATAACTTTTTGAAAGGGCAGATTGTAACCTCGATCATATATATCGCCCTTGGAGCGTGCCTGGCGTTTATGCCTGTGAACACGATCAATGTAATCTGTAAATTTATATTTGGAATTCTGCTGATTCTTGTAGGATTTTATCATATCCTGATCTATATTCTGGAGAAACTGAATTCCACGATTCTGGATCTTTTTTCCGGCGGTGTTCTGATGGTTATCGGAATTTTCCTCTTCATGAATCCTCAGATCGTGGTCAAGCTCCTGCCGATCCTGCTTGGAACTTTCATCCTCGTAGACAGCATCTGGAGCCTTAAAGGAAGCCTGAAACTTAAGAAAAACGGAAGCGGATTCTGGAAGATTCTTCTGATCGGAAGCCTGATCTTCATCGGGCTCGGTGTTTCCCTTGTACTCAATCCGTTCACAATGGTAAAATACACGGTAATCTTTGCAGGATGGATCTTCCTCTGTAACGGAGTGGTAGACCTCATCTACCTGATCCTCCTCCGTCGCGGTCTGAAAGAACTCAAACAGGAAGCAGAAGCAGTCGATGCAGACAGCGAGATCATATCTGATGATGCAGAAAGTTCTGCACAGCCAGAAGAACCGGTCGTACCGGAATACGCACCGTGGAGCTCACGCAGGAAGGCAGAGCCAGCAGACGATTTATCTGACAGTGAGGAAGAAACTTCTGATAAAGAACCTTTCGACAGCAATGCTTATGACAGGGAAGTTTCCGGGATGGAAGAATCCCTCGATGTTGTGCAGGTGAGAGAAGAAGAGGTTCCGTTGGACGAGTCGACAGAAGAGATGACTGAGCAGGAGAATGATCCGCCGGCCGGCAGAGGAGCGTACGTAGTATCCAAGCCAACCGTAACCGATGATGATCTTTCCGATACCAAAGATGAGAACCTTCTTGGCCTGATCTCCCGTAAACGAAAGAAAAATAAGAGCGAATAAAAAGATGACGAGACATAGACGAATCTGTTGTATACTGCTCGCATGTATCTGCTGTCTGTGCTTTTCAATTACATGTTATGCGAGGGCCGGCGGCGGATCTTCAGGAGGAAGTTCAGGGGGAAGTTCCGGTGGAACATATCATTATAATAATGAATCAAACTATACGGATGACGAGAGTCCGGGTGGATGGTCGCAAACGATAGTTGGCTGGATGGCAATGGCATGTTTTGCCGGGGCTGGAACGATTGCATTTCATTGCTATATTCAAAAGGCAAAATACAAAAGTCTTCAAAAAATGAAGAAATTCGAAAAGCCGGGCGAAGACTGGAATGCAAAAGAAATGCAAAAATATGTGGAGAATGCATATTTTGTTATTCAGGAATGCTGGAGGCTCCTGGATCCATCTTATGCAGAAAAGTATCTGAGTAAAAGTCTTGCCCAAAGTTGGACTACAAAACTTGAATGGATGAAAGTTAAACATGAAAAGCCAATACAGAAACGAGTTCAGCTCCTGAGTGTGACTCCGGTATCTGTGTGGGATGATGAAGGTGAAGAAGATGCCAGTATTGTTTATCTGATTCATGGAAGAATGATTGGATATTATATCAATACAGATACATTAGAGGTTGTTCGTGGAAAAAAGATTCCGGAGTCGTTTTATGAATACTGGACATTTATACGTGAAGACGGAAGATGGGTGTTGAATGAAATTCAACAAAAAGATGAAGTTGATGTGCATGAATTGTAAAATGTACATCAATTTTTTTATATTTTTATATCTTGAAAAAACAACATATTTCTTGATTTTTTATCATAGTATAAAAATACTAACAAATCTATAATAAAGACAGGTTGAAAGAGAACAAAATCTACAAAAAAAGGAGAGACAAGTACTATGAAAATGAAAAAACTCACAGCAATGGCAATGGCAGCATTAACAGCAGCAACCATGATCCCGTCCGTACCGGTTATGGCAGCAGACGGCGGAAAGGTTTACTATCTGAACTTCAAACCAGAAGCAGATGAAGCTTGGCAGAACCTGGCAAAAGCTTACACTGAAGAAACAGGAACAGAAGTAACAGTTGTAACAGCAGCATCCGGACAGTATGAGACAACACTTCAGTCTGAAATGGCAAAGAGCGATGCTCCGACACTGTTCCAGGTAAACGGACCGGTTGGACTTAAGAACTGGAAAGATTACTGCTATGATCTGACAGATGCAGAGATCACAAAAGGACTTACCTCTGATACTTACGAGCTCAAAGACGGAGATGCTGTAGATGGTATCGCATATGTAATCGAATCCTATGGCCTGATCACAAACAAAACCTTACTTGAAAAAGCAGGATATTCTCTGGATGATATCAAGAGCTACGATGATCTGAAGAAAGTAGCAGATGATATTCAGGCAAGAAAGGACGAGCTTGGAATCAAAGGTGCTTTCACATCTGCAGGTATGGACGGATCCTCTGACTGGAGATTCAAAACACATCTTGCAAACCTTCCGATCTACTATGAGTACAAAGAAGACGGAATCGATGATACAGAGGCAATCAAAGGAACATATCTTGACAACTACAAGAACCTGTTTGACCTGTACATCACAGATTCTACCTGTGACGGAGCTGAACTCTCTGCAAAAACAGCAGATGACTCCAGAAACGAATTTGTAAACGGCGAAGCAGTATTCTATCAGAATGGTACCTGGGAATATGCAGAACTGTCCAAGACATACGGAGATGACGAGCTTGCAATGATCCCGATCTACTTTGGTGTAGATGATGAGAACGAGGGACTTGCAACAGGTACAGAGAACTACTGGTGTGTAAACAAGAATGCATCTGATGAAGACGTTCAGGCAACTCTGGACTTCATGAACTGGTGTGTAACATCTGAAACAGGAACAAAATCCATGGCAAACGATATGGGATTCACACTTCCTTTCAAAACAGCACAGGAGTCTACAAACGTATTTGTAAAACAGGATGCTGAATACACAGAAGCTGGAAAAACACCTGTTTCATGGAACTTCACAACAATGCCGTCTGAAGAGTGGAAAAACGGACTTGGAACAGCTCTTACCGCATATGCAGCAGGCACAGGTTCATGGGATGATGTTGTAAGTGCATTCGTTGACGGATGGGCTACAGAGAAAGCTCTCTCCGAGTAATCAAAATAATATGTGATCAATCATCAAGAGGAGGCGAGGTTCTTGCCTCCTCCTGTGGGTTCTATGAGAGGGAAAGAGGAGAATTATAATGGTAGGAAGAACGATCAAAAAATGGTGGCCGATTTTTGTACTGCCGACTTTTGCGGCATTTGTTATCGGTTTCCTTTGGCCTTTTATCTGGGGCATTTATCTTTCATTTTGTAAATTTACAACCGTAAATGATGTAACCTTTGTCGGATTTTCAAACTATTCCAAGATCTTACTGGATAACACCTTCAGTCATTCATTCTGGTTGACCGTTGTGTTTGCTTTTGTTTCAAGTATTCTGATCAATGTGCTGGCATTTTCCATCGCACTGGTACTCACCAAGGGATACAGAGGAACCAATGCATTCCGTACCGTATTCTTTATGCCGAACCTGATCGGTGGTATCGTACTTGGATATATCTGGCAGACACTGTTAAACGGACTGCTCTCCAAATGGGGACAGCCGCTGCTTTCACTTTCTGCAAGAAACGGATTTATCGGTATGCTGATCCTTCTGATGTGGCAGCAGATCGGATATATGATGATCATCTACATAGCAGGTCTGAACAACGTTTCTCCTGATCTGATCGAGGCAGCACAGATCGATGGTGCGACAAGCAGACAGATCCTGTTCAAGATCAAGATTCCGATGATCATGCCGTCTGTTACAATCTGTACCTTCCTGACTTTGACAAACGGATTCAAGATGTTTGACCAGAACCTCTCTCTTACAGGAGGAGATCCGGGCAAACAGTCACAGTTATTGGCTTTGAATATTTATGATACATTTTATGCAAGAAGCGGTGCTCAGTGGAAGGGTATCGGCCAGGCAAAAGCAGTTGTATTCTTCCTGCTGGTTGTAGCGATCGCACTGATACAGCTTCGTGCAACATCATCTAAGGAGGTGCAGCAGTAATGGAAAATAAGAAAAAAAATCCGGTTGCGTCAATTATTTTGACGCTGATCTGCATCCTCTGGATGTATCCGATCGTACTGATCTTAGTCAACTCTTTAAAGAAAGAAGTTGCGATTACAACTTCAGGTGTATTCAGTCTTCCTACAGCTGAGACATGGAATGGTGTTGCAAACTTTGTGGCAAGTGTTACACAGATGGATTTCCTCAAATCCTTCTGGTACAGTCTTGTGATCTCAGTGATGTCCGTTGTTCTGATCATGCTGTGCTGCTCTATGGCAGCCTGGTACATTGTTCGTGTAAACGGAACATTATCCAAGGTTTTCTATTACCTCTGTGTATTCAGTATGGTAGTACCGTTCCAGATGGTTATGTTCACACTGGCAAAAACAGCCGACACCTTACATCTGAACAATCCATACAACATTTGTATTATCTATCTTGGATTTGGTGCAGGTCTGGCGGTCTTTATGTTTACAGGATTTGTAAAGGGTATCCCGCTTGAAATTGAGGAAGCGGCTCTGATCGATGGATGTACTCCTCTTCAGGTATACTTCAAGGTTCTGATCCCGATCCTGAAACCAACAATTATCTCTACCGCGATCCTGGAACTGATGTGGGTATGGAATGACTATCTTCTGCCGACACTGGTACTGGATATCAAGAAATACCGTACCATTCCGATGGCAGTCCAGTATTTCCGCGGAAGCTTCGGACATGTGCAGATGGGACCGATGATGGCAAGTATCATGATCGATATCATTCCGATCATTGTTGTCTATCTGGTATGCCAGAAACACATTATCGAAGGTGTTGTAGCCGGCGCAGTCAAAGGCTGATAATTACATAACGAAAATTCAGTCTCCGGGAAGAAATATTCTTTCCGGGGACTTTGTGGTATAATGAAAAAGATAAATATAAGACACAGACAGGAGAATGCATGACAAACGTTTTAATTGTAGATGACGAAAAAATCGAACGAGAGGGGCTGAAATATCTGCTTTCCAGAGAGGAAGGAGAGCGTACCGTCTTTGAAGCGGCCAACGGCAAACAGGCGCTACAGGTTCTGCGCTCCGAGGATATCCAGCTTCTTCTGACAGATATCAAGATGCCGCACATGACCGGCCTGGAACTTTCAAAGAAAGCCAAAGAAGAAAATCCCAACCTTCAGATCATCATATTCAGCGGCTTCAGCGACTTCACCTTTGCGCAGGAGGCAATCCGCTACGGTGTGACCGAATACATCCTCAAACCGGTAAATCCGGATGATTTCCACAAAGTGTTGGAGCGCGCAGAGAGCGAGATCAGCAAACGAAGAAAAAAAGAAAGCCGCGAGATCAAAGAGAAAAACTTCCTTCAGCAGTATTTTCTCCAGAGCTATCTCTACTCCGGCAAAAAAGAGATCCTGCAAAAAGCCGGCGAACTCATTGATCTGGACAAGTGGAACAGCTGGCACTGCGCGATCCTGATCGAGTCAGATGTGGCACTTTTTGATACAGCAGAAGAAAATCTGGAACAGGAACTGCAGAAAGAACTCCACAGGATGTTTTTCTACATGAACCTGAATGCAAGACAGTCACTCATTCTGTTCCAGGATGTGTACTGCGATTATCAGCTTGTGGCAAATCATATCTATAATTTCCTTAAACGTGAGTACATGGAGCGGTTTTATCTTGCCGTGAGCAGGAAGTTTGACGGATGTGAAAGTCTTCCATCTGTTCTGGAGCAGCTGGAACAGCAGATGGAGGAGAAATTCTATCATCCGGACAAGCATGTGTTTACCAATGAGGATGAAGTGCTTGGCATGGAAGTCGGAGAAGTGCAGGATTCTCAGCTTATGCAGGCGATTTCCGAGGATATCACCCGCAAGGATATAGAACAGCTCTGGAGACATTTTGAATGTCTTAAGGAAAAATACCATGATAACACCCAGTATTCTGCGATGTATATCAAATTTGTATTTTCTAACGTGATCCAGGAGCTTTTTCAGGAAAACCAGTTTTCCGGTGAGCACAAACTGGAACACGAGATCGAACGCCTCTATAACTGCAGGAATATTATGGAGATCCTTTCTGTGACAGAGGACAATATCAAAGAGTACGAGGCTTTTCTGGAGCGTTCCATGAACAGTTCAAGGAATGAAGTGACTGCCGTCAAGAATTATATCTATCAGCATTATGAAGAAGACCTGAATCTGGAAATGCTGGCGGAAAAAGTATATCTGTCTTCCGGCTACTTAAGCTTTATCTTCAAAAAAGAGACCGGCATGAACCTCAATCGCTACATCCGTGTCTTCCGTATGAAAAAAGCCAAAGAACTTCTCTGCAGTACCAACATGAAGGTAGCACAGATCAGTGAAAAAGTAGGATTCGCCAACGTTTCCTATTTCTGCCGGAGTTTCCGGGAATATTATGGAAGCAGCCCGGAATCTTACCGGAAAGGAACAGGAGAGGATGAACAGACTTCGTAAATGGATCAAAAACATGAAATACCGGCACAAGCTGACGATTCTTCTGGTCGTGACTGCCTTGGTGCCGATGACAGTTCTTGCCCTTTATGCCCACAGCAGACAGAGTACGATGGTCCGAAGCAGTGATCTGGAGGATATGCAGTCGATCATCGACCAGACGAAGGAGAGTATTGACAGTCAGACTGCCGTTTACAGCAGTCTTTTGAATTATCTTACTTATTCGCCGGATATTGAGGAGATCATCAAGGAAAAAAACATCGATAATTACACGGCATATGAGAAATACACCGAGATCGCAGATCCTCTTCTGTCCGTGCCGAAATCCTATCACGATGCGATCAACCGCATTCAGCTTTTTGCCGAGAGCATTCAGGTAGAACACGAGTATACCCTGGTCCCGCTTGCCAAAATGCAGGAAGAGTGGTGGAGCAGTGAACTCAAGAACGATGTGCGGATTCAGTGGATGGTAGATGCAGACCGCAAAGAAGTTACCGCTGTCCGTATGATCTATAGTGGACAGAAACTGGATGCCGCAATCTGCATTTCGCTGGATTATGACAAGATCTTTCAGCCGCTGACCAATATCCTCACGGATGAGAATGGAGGAATGATCGCGGATGAAAATGGCACAGTCCTTTACAACAGAAGCAGCCTGGAAGGAACAGGTATCCAGAAAACAGACAAAGCAGGTACCGCTATCAAGAAACTCAGTGAAACCTGTGCATATACCAGTGCAGAAAGCGAAGAAAACAGCTGGACTTTTTATCTCTACAAAAGCCAGAAAGCGATCTCCGGTTCTGTCCGCAGGCTTCTTCTGGAAGAAATCCCCCTGATCGCGGCATGTGGTCTGATCATCCTGTTTCTGGGGATGGCTTTTTCCCGACTGTTTACACGTAAGATCGAAGAGCTTACCAGAAATATGGACCGGGTAAACCACGGAAGCAGGGAAGTTACCGTAAGCAGTGATTCTGAGGATGAAGTAGGAATCCTGATCAACAGTTTCCACAGCATGATGGATGAGATCAACCGTCTGATCGATGAGGTCTATGTCAACAAGATCGCATTGAAGGAATACGAACTGAAGGCACTGCAGGCGCAGATCAACCCGCATTTTCTCTATAACACCCTTTCCATGATGAACTGGATGGCGATCCGGAGCAATCAGATGGATATCAGCAAGGTTACACTTGCATTGTCGACGTTTTACAGGACGGCACTCAGTAAAGGCGAGGACATGGTCACGGTCGAAAACTGTATCCGGAATATGGAGGCATATCTGGAGATCCAGCTTACCATGCATGACAACAACTTCACCGTAGAATGGGAGACAGACCCGGAGATCAAGAATGAAAAAATGCCGAAACTTCTTCTCCAGCCAGTTGTAGAAAACGCGATCGAACACGGCATTGACGAAAAAGAAGAGGGAGACAAAAAGATTTCCCTGTCGTTCAAAGGCGTAGGAGATGATGTCGTGATTACCGTCCGTGACAACGGAATGGGAATGGAACAGGAAAAAGCAGAGACACTTGTCGCTTATCAGGCGAAGGGGTATGGGCTTAAGAATGTCAATGACCGTATCCGACTGCTCTACGGGGAGGGATACGGGATCCGGATCTTCAGCGCACCCGGTGAGGGAACAAATGTTGTGATGAGATTCCCGAAGGAGGGCAAGAAACATGAAGACTAAATGGAAACTGCCCGTGATCCTGGGATGTATCGTAAGCATGATGTTAAGCGGATGCAGCAGTGTCTCCAGAGAGACAGATAAGAGTGAAACATCGACAGAAACAGAAAACACAGCTTCCGCAAAAGAAACTGTCCGCACCGGTACCTGGGAAACAGCCGCGCAGACACCTTATGGAGCATATCCGGAGCTTGTGACCTATACTCTGGGACAGATGAGCGGTACAAACAATTCGAACCTCCCGGATGGAAATACTTACGAAGACAATGCCTACACCCGTTATCTCCGAAAGATGCTGAACATCCAGAACAAAAACGTCTACATGGAGAGAGAAGACCGTTACGATGAATTTGTAAATATCCTGGTCAAAGACCAGACGCTCCCGGATGTTCTGGTGGTGTCGGACAGAGAAACACTCAAAGAACTGGTCGATAATGATCTGGTGGCAGATTTGAGTGAGGTTTACGAAAATTGCACTTCCAAACGAATCAAAGAAATGTTTGAGAGCTACGGAAGCGACCTTCTGGATTCTGTGAGATTTAACGGAAAACTGATGGCGATCCCGGAGACTGTCACAGACCATGGACCGCGTCTGATGTGGCTGCGCAAGGACTGGATCGAAGAACTGGGGCTAGAAGAACCCAAAACGCTGGAAGATGCATTTGATATCGTGGAGGCATTTACAGAAAACCGGATGGGAACAGAAGACGGAGAAGACCCGATCGGCCTTGTCTGTGACACTGATCTGGTGGGAAGTACCAGTTCCAGTTATTCTGTCGATCCTGTTTTTGATAAATTCCATGCAAGCCCGCAGAGGTGGATCAACCAGAATGGAGAGATCGTTTATGGCTCTCTGACAGAAGAAACAAAAAACGCCCTCAGCTATCTGCATGAACTCTACGAACGTGGTGTACTGGATCAGAACTTTGCCCTGCGTGCGCAGAACAATCTCAGAGATCTGGTGGTAAATGGAAACTGCGGAGCTTTTTTTGGACTCTGGTGGACGCCGAACAATCCTCTGATGGATGTCTATGAGACAGACCCGGAAGCGGACTGGCAGCCATATTATCTGCAGGAAGCAGACTGGCAGAATGTGTATGATAGCTTCCGCGATAATAAATATGTTGTTGTACGTAAGGGTTATGAGCATCCGGAGATCGTGATGAAGATCATCAGTGTGCTGTTTGACTACACCAGATATGGAGCGCAGGATGCAGACGAGGTGAATGCATATTTTGCCCTGAATGTCGATCCGACGGCAAGACCGCTGGTCATCAACATTGATTATAATGAGGCGACGTTCCAGATCACCAAGGATATCCAGAGCGTGATGAGTGGCATGCGAAAAGAAACAGATTTAAGTGCGATCGAGAAATCCTACTATGATGCAGCAGAAAAATTTATCCAGGGAAGATCAGAGACAGCAGAGGACTGGGCGGCATACGAGTCCAGACTTGCAGCAGTCGGGCGGCTGATCGAGGGAAATTACCGGACGACTGCGAAGCGGTATCTGGATGACAGTGACGGCGAGATCCCGAAATCACTTCAGCAGTTAGAAAAAGACAGTTTTATCCAGATCATCATGGGCGTACAGCCAGTTGATTATTTTGACGAGTTTGTAAAAGAATGGTATGAACAGGGTGGTGAAGAGCTGACAGAACAGCTCCGAAAGTCTAATCCAGGAGAATAAAAAAGCAGAGAGGAAGTTTCAGGATTTCCTCTCTGCTTTTGCTAAAGATTAAGTTTTGGTGTTTTTTTATTTCCCAAGATGCCAGATATCATTATCATATTCTTTAATAGTCCTGTCAGAAGAGAAGAATCCGGCCTGTGCGATATTGATCAGAGTTCTGCGGCTCCAGTTTTCCTGATCTGCGGCGTAGTCAGCCATTGCCTGCTGTTTACGTACCACATAGGCGTTGAAATCCGGAAGAGTCTGGAACCAGTCTTTCCAGATCAGTTCATTCTGGAGACGTTTCAGATGTTCCTCATCGCCGAAGGAGAGCATTTTTTCGCTGGTGAGGAAGTCAATCGCACGACGAAGGTTCGGGTCTGCCTCGTACCAGTCTTTTGCACAGTAATCACCGACTGCATAGCGGTGGATGACCTGTTTGCTGCTCTGACCAAAGATATAGATGTTGTCGTTTCCGACTGCTTCGGAGATCTCCACGTTTGCACCGTCCATGGTTCCGAGAGTCAGGGCACCGTTCAGCATGAATTTCATGTTTCCTGTTCCGGATGCCTCTTTGGAAGCAAGGCTGATCTGCTCAGAGAGATCGCAGGCAGGGATCATCATTTCAGCAGCAGAGACGTTGTAGTTTTCTACAAAGACGAGCTGCATCCATTTGGAAACTTCCGGGTCATTCTCGATCACCTGAGAAAGTGTGAGCAGTCCGTGGATGATGTCTTTGGCGATAATGTACGCAGGAGCTGCCTTGGCACCGAAGATGCTGACCAGCGGAACGCTTGGTATATGGCCGGCTTTGATCTCCAGATACTGATGGATCAGGAACAGAAGATTTAACTGCTGGCGCTTGTACTCATGAAGCCGCTTGGACTGGATGGTGAACATGGCATCTGTGTTGACTTTTATACCCTGTTTGTGAAGGAGCCATGCGGCAAGTGCTTCCTTATTCTGCTTTTTGATCTCAGAAAGTTTCCTGAGGACATTCTGATCATTCGTATAAGCAAGAAGTTTTTTCAGCTCGGAAGCATCTTTTTTGAATCCGTTTCCGATCAGGCTTTCGATCTCGTTGGTCAGAGATGGGTTGCATTTCAGAAGCCAGCGGCGGAAGGTGATGCCGTTTGTCTTATTGTTGAATTTCTCAGGATACAGATGGTAGAATCCTGCCAGTTCGCTTTCTTTGAGGATCTGTGTGTGCAGGGTTGCGACACCATTTGTAGAATGTGAGAAATGGATATCCATATGAGCCATATGAACGACCTGATTCTGGTCGATGATCGCAAGGGAGCCATCCTCCGTGCGGCTTTTTGCCAGGGCGTCCAGTTTCTCGATGATCGGCATGAGCTGTGGAACAACGGTGTCCAGATAATGTCTCGGCCATTTTTCCAGGGCTTCTGCAAGGATCGTGTGGTTTGTGTAAGCGCAGGTGTCGGTAACGATCTGTACAGCCTCCTCAAAATCAATGTCATGGAGCATCAGGAGACGGATCAGTTCCGGGATCACCATGCTTGGGTGTGTATCATTCATCTGGATCGCAGCATAGTCGGCAAGGTTATGGTAATTGCAGCCTCTTGCGGCACATTCCTCAAGGACAAGCTGTGCGCCGGCAGAAACCATGAAATACTGCTGATAGATACGGAGCAGACGACCGTCCTCATCAGAATCATCCGGATAAAGGAAAAGGGTCAGGTTTCTGGCGATATCCTTTTTGTCAAAGGAGATTCCATCACCGATCACAGATTCATCAACACTGTCAAGGTCAAAGAGGTTCAGGGTGTTGGTACGGCCTTCATATCCTGTGACCGGAAGTTTATAAAGTCTTGCGGAATATGTTTTTCCGGCAAGAGAAACAGGGAAGACTGTATCGGTCGCTTTGGCAGCACACTGATCAGTCAGCCAGAAATCAGGTGTTTCATTCTGGACATTGTTTTTGAAATTCTGACGGAACAGTCCGCAGTGATAGCGAAGGCCGACACCGTCGCCGGGAAGGTTTAAGGTTGCAAGGCTGTCCAGGAAGCAGGCAGCAAGACGACCGAGTCCGCCATTTCCGAGACTTGGTTCCGGTTCCTGCTCTTCAATATCAGCAAGAGCTTTACCTGCTTCGGCAAGTGTATCACGCACATCGTCATAAAGACCGAGATTGATCAGATTGTTGGACAGTAGTTTGCCAATCAGAAATTCAGCAGAAATATAATACAGTTTTCTCCCGCTGACAGATTTGACATGCTGTTGGCTCTTTTCATGCACAAGCTTCAAAAGGGCAGTATAAAGTTCGGCATCTGTAGCCGTAGAGATTTCTTTTTGACAAAGATCAGTAAGAGTTGCTTTCATGGATTTACTCATAAGAGTTGCTCCTTTCTTTATATAAAAAGTTGAAATTGTTCTAACTTCAGAAGTTATTATAATTATAGCATATGTCGTTCGTCATTTCTTGTAAAAAGCTTGCAGGAAATGATACTATCCTATCATTTGGACTTGAAAAATCGGTTACAGGAGGTACCGGACACATGAGAGAAAAACAAAACAGCGCAGAGTATCAGGAAACGAAACAACATGGAAGCCGCCTGTTTCCATTTAATATATATCCATGTACGATCCCGCTTGATTTTCCGGTTGTTTCACTTCACTGGCATAAAGAGATGGAATTGATCTATGTAAAAAAAGGAAAAGGGCAGATTCAACTCGAAACTGAGAATTATGAGGGGAATCCCGGCGATATTTTTGTGGTGACTCCGGGTACGCTGCATTCCATTCACAGAATAAAAGGATATGCCATGGAGTACGAAAATATTATCTTTGAGATGGATTTTCTCGGAGAAGGTGCAGCAGATCTCTGTGCGGGAGAGTTTTTAGTGCCGCTTGCATCGGGCCGCCTGCTTCCTCCGGCATGTATTCGGAAGGGGGAGGAGCACTATGAAGCACTCAAAAGGTGTCTTGTCCAGATGGAAGAGTTATGTGAAAAAAAGGAGAAAGGTTATGAACTGGGAGTAAAAGCTGCTGTACTTCAGATGATTTTCCTGTTGATCAG
>OLNS01000040.1_pt1 | contig 102579 bp, 104 predicted proteins | sample 1673031 | NCBI WGS metagenome assembly OLNS01 (sample SAMEA3136748, study PRJEB25190) | human gut metagenome | biome: human gut; feature: human-associated habitat; material: faeces | place: Austria | collected 2013
ATTCCATCAATGAGATTTCTAAGATTGTCGGATATGATAACCAGCTTTATTTCAGTCGGCTTTTTCACAAGTTGAAAGGATATTCGCCGAGAGAATACCGAAAGCTGAGAAACAAATTCTGAAATCCACAAAGAGGAGTCGAGGGTGCGGACTTTCAAAAAGCGCATGGGGTGTCTGCTTTTGCAGATGCCCTTTTTGCTTTACACAATTTGTGTGCTACCTCGTGTGTGCTACGTGGAAAAAAATAGGGCTATCGTGGAACATTCAGAACCACGATAACCCTTGATTTTACTGGATTTCTCAGAACTTGCCAGCGTTAGCAGCTTCCTCAACGGAAGCTGTCGCATGCTGTTTTTCCGGGTTTTTCGCGCCTTTTGTGTATTGCGCGTTGTTTATGTTCCGGTGTTACCCGGTTTTCAAAGGGCTTTCACAGCCGCGATCAGAGCCGCACGCGTCTTCTTTCCGCATTTCTTGTCCGGTTCCTTGGTGCTGTACGTTTCCTTGTGTGCTGTCTGGAATGCCACCAGTGCTGCTTCTGTTCTCTTACCGAAGGATCCGTCAAGATTGCTTTTTCCTTCTGCGGTGTGTGATTTCAGAACGCCCACTTTGATTAAGTGCCACTGTAACCATTTTACATATTCCACTTTCTGTGCCAGTCTTCCCCGGTACAGGGTGTATGTCGGTTCTGCATACGGCGCGCTGTAGTCCTTCGGGGCTTCGTTCTGCTCCAGATCTTCGTAGATCAGATCAAGGTCAACGCTTGTGCTGATTCCGTCCACGCGTCCTGTCGAAGTATACTGCCATCCGAAAAGTTCCTGTGTGATCTGCGGCTTGTATTTATCGTTCGGCGTGTCTTCCAGCTGCATTTCCTTTTTTGACGGATAGCGTGCCACCCAGAACCTACAGGAAAACGCTGTCGGGTTCAGTACGTTTTTGTACCAGTCCACATTGCAGTAAATACCGAATTCATACCCGGCGGCTTCTATGATCACTTTAGCAACTTTTATAAGTGCTGTCAACTTCTCTTTTCCCAGCGGGCGCAGTGTCTTGTCTTCCATGTCCCACCAGACTGTGCAGTCCTCGACGCCGCATGATTTCAGCAGATCAACGACCTGCTGTGCTTCCTTCTTCTGCTTTTCCGGCGTGGTTCCGTAGCTGTACTTGTAGACGTCAAACGGGATCCCCTGTGCCCTAACTCCAGCCAGATTGTTGTGAAACTGATAGTCTGTTTTCCCGGATCCTCTGACTGAACGCAGTACAGCGAAGGCGACGCCCGCCGCCTTCACCTTCCCCCAGTCGATCACTTTCTGATTGTCTGAAACGTCAATCCCTCTTCTGGTTCTCTGTACTGTCATTTCCGAACTCTCCTTCCTGTTTTGCATTCATGATCTTTTCTGTTACTGCCAGCCCCTTTACCAGAACGGCAGGCACATTGTAGCCGCATTCAACAAGATTTTCCAGAATGCTTCGTGCTTCATTCACGATCAGCATTGCAACCACCCACCAGCCGATCATTGTCAAGAATGCCAGATTGATTCCCAGCACGTCGTTTCCTAAGTGTACGAACACGCCGGAAATAATGAAAGCCACAAGAATGATCGCCCAGTAGCCCAGCTTCTTTACAATGCCGATCAGTCCTGTTTTGCTGCTTTCTTCCTTCTTCTTGTGTGATTTATACCAGCCAGTAAGCCAGTCAATCACATTCAGCAGCAAAAAGGCTGCGAATACATACCAGTAAATACCGAATACAGCTGTCAGAATCGCTACGGCTGCGCCTGCGATCGCGTTGTACTTGTCCATGAATCCCTGTGCATAATTAGTCATTTTTCTTGTCCCCCTCTACATGCTTTCGCCGTTTTCGTCGTAGCCGTCCGCTTTCAACGCTTCGATTACAGCTTCTTTGTATTTCTCCGGTACGTCGTCGATCGTGATATATGTTTCTCCGTCCTCTGCGCCCTTCTCAATCACACGCTTTGCAACTTCTACGATATGTTTTGCAGGAACGCTGCTGATCTCTCTGGATCCAACAATCACCAATTTTACATATACGCTTGTCATACTTTATTTTCCCCCTGTTCGTAAATTTCCGCGATCCCTTCCATGATCGCCCGCTGGTTGTCTGCCGTCTTCATTACCTCTTCGTACAGCGCCGCTACAGCTTCCAGCTGTGCTGTTGCGTTGTCCTGCATCTGTCGTGCCAGCGGCGTGTCAAGCTGTGCCACTTCCGCTGCGTATTCTTCGTACTGTGCCAGCGTCATGTCTGCATATTCATATACCCAGACTTTCTGCTTTCCTGTTTCGGTTGTGCGTGTTTCTCTTGTGATGTTCCGGCGTACTTTGATACGACCTGTTCCCATGATAATTTCTTCCGGGCGTGCCGTTTCGGTAGTTTCACCGGGTTTCCAGTTAGGCTGCTGCATAGTTCGCACTTCCTTTCTTTCCATGTTTGGAAACTTTCTTTTTCAGCTGCTTTATATTTATAAATGGACTGATCCAGCATGCAAAGACGTTGTACGAATTTGTGTGCTTAAAATAGCCCATGCGGCTGATCATGCTGCTGGCGTCCAGCCAGTTGATCTTCTGCTTTTTGCTTATTTTCCTTGCTTTTCGTGTGATCCTGTACAGAATCGCTTTTCTGATCGTCGTTCGTGTCCTTCTGAACAGAAAGCCCATGAAGTCCAGTGCGCGTCCGATCTCTCTTGTTACTATTTTCTTTTTCCCGTGTCTGTCGATTGTCTCCACTTCGTATTCCTTCGATAATGGGAAGATCTGTTTTGTGTCTTTTATGATTAGACCCAGCTTTTCTTCGCAAAATGCTTCGATCCTCTCCAGCGCGACTTTCAGATCTCTTTTGTTTGCTCCGAAACACACTATATCGTCAACATACCGGACGCCGTATTTTACGCCGCAAGCATATTTCGGCACTTTCCCGGCTGTTTTCCCTTTTCTCTTTGTTCTGGCGATATATTGCGCTGTCTTCTTTTCCTTTTCCGGTTTCCAGATCTCCTGTTTTATGTAATGATCTAAGTCTTGCAAATAAAAATTCGCCAGCCATTGACTTGTATAATAGCCCAGTGGCAAACCTTCCGGCACAGCGTCAATAATAATGTCCAGCAGGCGCAGTGTTTTTTCATCTGCAATCACTCTACGCAGTTTTGCTTTTAATCTGTCGTGTGGTATGCTCTCGAAGAAATGGCGAACGTCAATTTTCAAAACATACTTCGTGTTTTTCCGGTCATTTCTGATCCAGCGTTCAATGTATTTCTTCCCATAATGCGCGCCGCGTCCTTTTATGGATCCGCAAGAAAATTCATACGCGCCACGGTTTAGAACCTTTTTCAAAGTCGGATCTTTTGCAAGTTCTTCTGGTTTTGGTGCTAAGATCTGTATAATTGCATGGTGTACCACCTGTTCATATTTGTAGTACGGCTTTATGATCCTGCGCTTTTTCTGCTTGAATCCGTCGTTGATCTCTTGCGGTATGTGGTGCGCTGGTCTGAATTCTTCTTTTTTCAGTATTTCATGCAATATGCAGACATGTTCGTCTATATTATTCAGAATCTGGCGCACATCCCGTCTGTTTTTCTTTCCTTTTGCTGCTGCATAGAATGCCTTTTTCAGATTTTCTTCTGAAATAATCTTTTCGTATAGATTTTTGTAGGTTTTCATGGATCTTCCTTTCTATTCCCTCTAGGGCTTTCCACTCTGGTACTTGCCCCGCCTACTTCGGGGTATCATTTCAAGCCGTTGGCTTCCGAATAATGTGTGCATTATGTTATTGATCCATTTTTTACAGAAATGAGCGCGCGGAAATGTTCCAGTTCGTATTCGACACAAGATTGTTGACATTCACAGCGCCGCCGCAAAGCAAGGAATTGTTGCAGCTGCCGTCCACAATCGCGGCAGGCGACGGAAAACCGCGCAGACGCACACATAACCCGTGTATCTTTCGTATAGTGTAGGGTACACGGGGGCTGACCGCCCCCGATCCCCCGTTTTTAACTGCTAGGCTTCTATATCAGAAGCCGTCGCAGTTGTAGGTGTTTTACAGTAAGGGCGCGCGGAAACGTGCCAGTTCGCAGCCGACACAAGAGCGTTGACAGCCACAGCGCCGCCGCAAAGCAAGGAATTGCCGCAGCTGCCGCCCACAATCGCGTGATCCACCTGTCCGGCGTTGTACCAGCCACCGCAGCAATAATATGTGTCACTGCTGCCCCCTAACTCCGTAGGGAAACAACCTTGCTTCGTCATTACCTGTTTTTTGATGTAACCGCCGGACGCGCCGGACATTGAAAGCCCGGTGTTTATATATCCGTCTCCAGTCTCGTTGTACGGTTCCGATTCTTTCACGTAATACTTACCGCCCACATAAAGCAGCCCGTTTATTCTTTCCCATGCTCCCGCCTGCTGCTCGCAGTGCATAAACTTTCGCGGCTTGTTTACTTTTGATCCGTAACCGTAAAATCTGCCACCAGTCAGCAGTGTTCCTGTTCTTGATAAATTGCTTGCCTGTGTGCCGCCCGTATAATTACCATATCCGCACGCATCCTGCTTGTTTGTGGATCTAGTGAACAATGTTTCAAGTTCCCAGCGCAGCTGCACGATCGAAAAATACCCGGTATTCCACAATGCGCCGTTGTTCTTTGCGTATGTGATTTCATTTGTACCCGTCTGGCTGTTCATCTGACCTTGACCAGCGATCGACCGTAGCTTGTTTGAAATTAAGCTGCCCGCAAACATAGGGTAGAACGTGTATGGTTCGATTGATCCGTCTGCGCGTGTGAACGCTCCGGCTGTGAAGTCGTCGTCCAGCTGTGTGTCGCAGAATAAATGGTACTGTTTGTTGTCTTCTGTGTATCTCTTCACCCAGATCAGCGGTATGGTAGCCATGGCATTTCCTGCATAAGCCGCATTTGATACGTCGGAAGCTGTCACGCCGTCTATTTTCTTTGAATAGTCCGTGTGACACAATTCATAGTCAATCGTGCCGTCATTTTTCACCATGTATGGGCGGTTCCCGCGCAGGATCCAGCAGTTTTCTCCGCTCCATGTTCCTTCTGTCCAGCCGCCCGTATTGTCAGCCACAACGCGCATGGGTTCAAAGCCTGCATTCATTTCAATGTAGTGGATCTTTGTTTCCGGGTTGCTGTCTGTCAGATCGTCATAATATCCAAAAAGCGTGTATGCCTGCGGCACAACCTTTGCTACGTTTGCGGCGTTCCGATTGAATAACCCGTAATCATTGAACGGAAATGCTGCCACATAGTAAGTCGTGCCATTCACAAGCCCAGAATGCAGCAGCGCGTTTGCTTTGTACTTGTCAAGCTGCGTCACTTCTTCGATCAGCGTTCCGTCGTCCTCTGTTTCCGGTGCTGCTCCCTCTTTGATCAAAAGTCTGTAGCCTTTTACGGTACAGATCAGCTGATTGTCAATCACTGTGTCTTTTGGTGGTCTTACTCTGATCTTTGCCCCGCCGTCCATTGCCATGACGTTGATCGCTTCTACATTGTCCGGCGCAATTCCATTTTTCATGTTATCCAGAATATACTTTGCTGCTACAAAATCACTCATTTTTCACAATCCTTTCTGTTATGCCGTTTGATCCGAATGTCGTTGTTTTTGTGTATCTGTCGCCGGACGCCAGCACATATTCTTCGTTTATCTTCTGTTTTGAAACAAAAGTAGTTGTCTTTACATTCCCGATCTTGTCTGTCTGTGTGATTGTTCCGTCTGTATTGAATGTCGTGTCGCATGCAGTGAACCCTGCAAGTGCTAAGTTCAAGCCGTCTTCGATCTCCAGATATGCGACGCCGCCTGCTGCCACGACGGTCACTTTCTGCATTTTCTCGTTGATCAGCAAAAGCAGATTTCCGGCTGCGTTTCCGTCCAGAATATTTTTGATTGATTCCACCCACGCTTCAAACGCCGCCTTTTGCTGCTGTTCGTATGCCGTGAATTCTTCGTCCATGCTGTCATATCGCGTCTGCGCCTGTGTCTCCAGCGAAGCGATATTCTGCAAATATGCTGCGTATTCTGCCGTCACATCCGCTTTGTATGCTGCAAAAAACGCATCAAACTGTGCTGTGATCTGCGCGAAGCTGATCTGCTGCACTGCTCCACATACCCATCCGCACAATTCATCATTCATTCTGGTGTCTTCGATCATGTCCTGTGTGATCGCTGTCGTTCCTGCTGCCACATTCACGCGGGCAATAATCAGATCGTGAATTGTCGCTGTGATCTCCGGTTCCTTCGCTGTGGCTGCTCCCGAATAATAGTTTCCGGTGACTGTCAGTGCTTTGATCCATCTGTTTGACAGATCCAGCTGTACGACGATATTGTCTATTCTGTTCATGTTTCCGCTTGCCGTCTCCAGATCCACTGTCAACGGCTCTGTCAAGTGGTATGCGTACCCGTCGATCCATGCGTAGCCTGGCGCGATTGTCGCTGTCATATTGTCATTTGCGGTAACTGCAAGCCCGCCATTAAACACACCGCTTTTGAATAACGGGTAGAAATAATCAGCCCAGTGTCGCGCATTGTATACGCGGTCATGGTCTTTTGAATTAAAAAAACTATATTGTTCTGCCATGTTTGCCCCTTCCTTTTAGTTGTCCGATAGATCTACACTATCCGGCAGAGGATCCCCGAACGTCGGGACAATGGAAAAGCCGCCGTTTTCGTAGATCTCCTGTATTTCCGTGATCCTTTTGTCCATTTCGATTCCCCATGCTTTCTTTCTGACCGTGACTATATCGCCCAGATCATAGTCTTTCTTGTATGAGAAATTCACAAACGGCAGCGTGGCTGCTTCTAAGCATTCCACGATCCCGCATTCTGCCAGCTTTTCTGTTCCTCTCTGGATCAGTGCCGCTGTATATTGCTGTGTCGTCATGTCTGTTCTTGATATGTCGCGGGCGTCTACCATCAGTTCGCGCCTGTTCCATCCTGTCGCCTGTTCGTCGATTGTCGCTTCCGCAACCGTTCGCGCCGTTCCTTCGCCGTCCCCGCATACGATCGCATGTGTTTTGTATAGCTGATCGTTTGTGGTGAATGTGGCTTTGTTAATATTTTTGTACACTTCCGAAAAAGTCACGCGCTTGTTTCCTGTCTGGTTCTCCGTGTGGTCTTTCCCTTCGTAGACTTCAAAATAATAGACTTTGTTTTTGAAATCTGCCCGGACGCGAAAACCTAAGTTGCTACACGCTGAAAGTTTTGTCAGATATGTGTACAGGTCTTTGTATGACACTTGGAAGGTCACAGCTTCGCCGATCCCCTTCTTTTCTCCCAGCTGTAGCAGCGGAAGTGGTGACGTGACGCTGATCGCTGCCTTGTCCACCAGAAGCCGCATGGCGTCTTCGTATGTGCCAGACGTGAACGCGATCACTGTTTTTATACCTCGCCTTGATAACCCGGAAGAAAGCATGCGTCCCGTCGCCGTGATCTCGTTGCTGTAATCGTCCACCGCCATTCCTTCTACAAAAGCGCTTTCGACGGATCCTGTCATGGTTAGTATGTTTCCTTTTTGTAAAAGTTCCAGATTTTTTTCTGTCAGTGCTGCGTGCAGTTCTACCGTTCCGGCTTCTTTGTATTTCCGCGTCCAGATCAATGATCTGTATACGTCGATTACTCCCTTTCTTCGTAGGGCTTGATCGTATATTTTTACCTGTTTTTCCTGTCGCATCAATACTGCTGCGCTTGCCTGTACTGTTGCCTTTGTCTGTTCCATAATCACACCCCCCTACGGCATAACATAGCGATTTTCAAAGTCAAAATTGACGTTCATGTAATCGCCGCCGCTGTCTGCTGTATAGTTGATGTAGTTTCTTCCTGTCTCCAGCTGTACATATCCTTCGTTGTCTTCGTCCACTGTGTAGTTATAGTCGTATTCTTTGCCGTTCCTTCTCAATACCACGTCAATGTTTCCCTGTTCCGTCGTGATCACGATTTCATCATCTGGAAGCATTGTGCAAAGCAGTTTCAGTGTTTCGCCTGTCGTTACATTCATAATGGACGGATTGACCACTGTGTCTTCTGCTATGATTGTCATTTGAATACCGATTGACGTTGTGCTGTCGTTGTCCACGACCTTGATCGTCTCTTTTGATCTGCTGCCGAATTCCATTCCTGCTTCCGGTATCTCTACCGCAAATTCAAAGCCGCTTTCCCAGCTTGCCATTTCAATGTGTGTCGCTGTGTTGTCTTTGAAGTACGGATCTGGACAGATCAGCGATATTGTGGCTGCTCTTATGATCCCCGTTTCCTCAATTTCCAGCGATTCCACATAGTATTCTATTTTCCGTGTTTCTCCGTCCTCTGTGTGGTAGAAAACGCCTTGCGAATGTACCTTGAAAACCCGCGACAAAAAGTCGCGGTTTTCTCGGTAGTTTCTGCGAATATTTGCAGTTATCACAATGTTTCGCTGTTGCAAGGCTTCCCCAGAATAGCTTGATCCGTCTGTGGTGGCGTTCTGACTTGTGTTTACCGTGTTTTTGATGCTGTATACGCCGTCAAGGCTGACCAGAAAATATTCTGTTGAATCGTGATCGTATGTGAATACGGCTGAAAGTCCGTTTTCATTTACGCATTTTACTGATTTCATGCCTTGCCCCCTTTTTATGTGGGTTTTAATTTCAATACCATTTGTCGTGTCGCGTTTCGCGTCTGTCTGGCTGTTTCTGACGGTGAAAGTTCGCGCGGGCTGTATATGTTTACATTCTGCGTGAAGCCGCCCTGCTGCCCCTGCTGCGCTGTCTGGCGGTTGCTTCCGCTGCCTGCGGCAATATATCCGTCAATCGTTGTCGGTACGCTCTTTCTGGAAGCCTTGGCGAACGCGTCCGCGTTGTCTTCCATACCTTCTTCATAACCGATCAGCTGACCAGCCGCCATCTGCTTTCCGACTTGATCCCGGAATACCCGTGACGGGCTGTGGATCCCCAGCGCTTCTTTTGCTGCATCCAGCGCGCTTTTTGCTGCGTCTGCCACTGCACTTGCAAGGTTTTTCGCTGCATTCACTACACCGTCTTTGATGCCGGAAATGATGTTCGATCCCAGTTCTCCCCAGTTTACATTCTTGAAGGTTGTAAATATTGCCGTCACGATCTGCGGTATTGCAGCGACAAGTACCGGGATTGCCTGTATTAGTCCGCTAATGAGTGCGCCGATCAGCTGTATTCCTGCTGATATAATCTGCGGCAGATTCTGGATCAGCACATTTATGATCGTTGTGATGATCGTCGGTAGCATTGCGATCAGCTGCGGGATTGCCTGTATTAGTCCGTTAATGAGTGCCGTCAGTATCTGAACGCCAGCATCTAAGATCTGCGGCAGCGACTGTATGATCACTGTAATAATTGTCGTGATGATCGTCGGTAGCATGTCCACCAGCTGCGGGATTGCCTGTACAATGCCTGTGATCAAAGAAACAAGCAGATTCAGTCCTGCTTCTACGATCTGCGGCAGATTTTCTGCAATCGCCTGTACAATTACAGGGATCAGATCGACTATGGATTGTATAAGTGTTGGGATTGCTTGCGTGATACCATTTATCAGATTTACAAGGATCATTGCACCTTCACTGATAATGGATGGTAGATTTTGTGTGATTGTTGATGTTATCGTCGTGATCAGCTGCGGAAGAATTGCCGCAAGCTGTGGTATTGTCTGGTTTAGTCCTTGCAGTATGCCTGTGAATAGCATTACTGCTGCGTTTAATACTTCCGGCAGTAGCTGCGGAAGCATTGCTATTGCCGTCTGGATCAATGTAAAAAAGCTGTTCGTCAACGGTTCGATCAGCGATTGTCCCAGCCCTTTTGCTTCGCCTGCAAGTTCCTTCGCTGCTCCAGATAACCCGGTGATCAGCTGTGGTACTGCTTGCAGGATCCGCGGTACTGCTGCCATGACGCGTGGCGCTATGTTGTCGATTACCGTTACCACGGAATCAACCAATTCCCCCACCAACGCGTCAAGATCTGCGTTTTCGTCCGCAAGTCCTGTCTGTAAATTCGTCCACGCCGCTTTCGCGGAAGCGATTGACCCTTGAATGGTTGTGGCTGCTTCTTTTGCTGTCGTTCCGGTGATTCCCATTTCCGTCTGTACGACGTGGATCGCGTCTACTATGTCGCCATACTGCGATATATCGTATTTTACACCAGAAATTTTCGTTGCATCATCCAGAAGACGTTGCATTTCTTCTTTTGTGCCGCCATATCCCAGCTTCAAATTGTCAAGCATTGTGTAATTCGCTTTCGCAAAGCCAGAATATGCGTTTTTGATGGATTCAATGTCTGAACCCATCTTATTTGCGTTGTCTGACATGTCAGTGATTGCCATGTCTGCTTTTTCGGCGGCTGCTACGGTGTCGCCGTCAAGGCTCTGGATCAACGCTGCGGACATGCTCGTCACGGTTTCCATGTAGTCGTTCGCTGACATTCCCGCCGTCTTGTATGCCCCATTTGCTTTTTCGATCACGGCTTCTTGTGCCTTGATCAAGTTGTTGTACTCGTCTTTTGCTTCTGTTGTTGTCTTTCCGACGCCCTTTGCGTATTCTGATAGGCTTTGCCCGCCTGCTCCGAATAGTGTTTCCACACCGCCTACCAGCTGTTCATAGTCGCCGTAGTTTTCCACGGCTCCTTTTGTAATTGCCACCATGGCGGTTGCCGCTGCTGCTGAAAATGCCGTAAAAGCCTTGATCGTGCCGCCGACTGTTGTTGTCAGCACTGACCAGCCGCCCTTCGCTGCGGTAGTAGCTGCGCTTCCTGCTGCCTGCACTGCCTGTGTTACGCTTGGCATTTTCCCTGCCAGATCGCCTGCTGCCGCTTTTGCTTTCCCGAATGTGTCCGCAACTTTCTGCACTGCCGGGTGTGCGTTTTTGAAGGCTTCCACCTTCTGCCTTGCCCCGTCAACCGCAGTTCCGATTGTTTTTACGGTCTTGCTTTCCTTCACCGTCTCGGTGATCTTCTGCTTTGCATTTCCAAAAGCTGTCGTTAGCTTATTCACTCCGGGGATCTTCTGCGCTATGTTGGCAAGCGATTTCCCGAAGTTCTGCGCCCCGGTCTTCATTTTATCGAATGTACTGATCTGACTTTTCAGTGCATCCAGCTTCTGTGCCGTGGCTGCGATCTCTCGCTGCAAGTCTCTGTATGCGTCGTCGTTTACGTCTTTTCCTGCTGCTGCCATCTGCTTTTCAGCTTCTGTCAGCAGTTTCATTTTTTCTTCTGTCTGTTGCACTGCCTGTTTCAAGAGCACTTGTTTTTGTTCCAGCAGTTCTGTGTTTTTGGGATCCAGCTTTAAAAGCGAATTGACGCCCTTTAGTTCTTTTTGCAGGCTGGCTGCTTCGGCGTTCGGCTTTTCAAGCGCTTTCACAAGGTTTTCAGTGCTTCCGTTTATCTCGACTGTGATCCCTTTCAGTGCCTTTCCCATTTTACCTCGGCTTTCCGAAAAGTTCACGCAGCCGCTTTCTGTCTGGCTCTGTCTGCATCAGCGTTCTTGCGTTCTCCAGATACTCGCGCCCCTCTTCCGAATGATTGCACGAATGTATAAAAGCGTCCCGCCTGTACTGCAAATAGTCGATATACTCCAGTTCTTCGATTTCATTCATGTTCAGTCCTGTGTACTCATGTACTAAATGTTCCCAGTACGTCGGGATCTCGAAGAAATCTTCTTCGCTTGTCGGGTAGAAGGGCGGGTTTAGTTTGGGTCTGTGTCCGGGATCTTTACGAAACGCACATACTGTGCGAAGAATGCTTTCATGTCCTCAATGTCCATGTTTTCTTCTACCCAGTCTTTGCTGATCGCTTCACCGTTCAGATTGTTGGAAAGAATCTTTGCAGTCAGTGTGTACAATTCTTCTATTGTACGCCTGTTTGCTCCGCTTCTTTCCTTTGCGTTCTGCGCTTCTTCTCTTTCTGTGATCGTGTCCTGCATGTCCATAAGTGCGTCAAAAACCTTCTTTTTCGGCATTCCGACGACAATTACCTTGACGCCCTTTTCGCTTTTGGGATCATCAAAGGTCAATGTCATGTAGTTACGCTTTACTTTTTGAAAATTTACTGATAAATCCATTCTGCTTTCCTTCCTTTCGATTCTGCGGGGCTATGTATCGCATGCCCCGCATTTCCTTGATTGTTAGCCTTTTGCTGCTGTCTGTGCTGCCAGAAACTCTGTAATGATTTCTGTTTTTGTTGTCTTTGTGATCGTGTAACCTTTTGCTGCCGCAATGGTCTTGATCTGATCTACGGTCAGCGCGTTCAATTCCTCGCTTGTGTATTCGTTCTGGTACTCTTCTTCGTACTCTTCGACAAATTCAATCAGCGTTCCGCGGCTGTCGTGCGGCTTGCAGTTGAATTCTGCGTCAATTACTGTCGCTGAATCCGCAGCAAAAGTGATGGTGAATCCTGCTGTATTTCTTCCGACGATCAGCAAATAGCAGTTTCCTTCCACCGGATCTTCATGTACAAACAAGATCACATACTGCTTGCCGTCGTCGTTGGCTGTGCCGCCGACCTTCAAGCGTCTGTACTTCTTGCCGTTTTCTCCATCCTCTGTGGTTACGACTGCCGTTGCGGACAGCTTCGCCAGTGAATTTGCATTCCATGTGAAAAGACCTGTCTTGAAGGTTGCTTCTTCGTCCGTCAAGATCTCTTTTACGACCATCCCCAGATCGTCTTTTTCTGTCGTCATTGTGGGCTTATACTCCACGCTTGCGCCGTTCTTGATCCATCCGGTGTGGTTTTCTTCTGTCATTACTTTTTTCAGAATCTCTGTGAATGTCTCCGGCAATGTTCCTGTGTATAACATTGTGTACACTTTGCCGGATCCCAGCACAACTTTTTCCTTTGATCCTTTCATGCCTTTTACCTCTTTTCCATAAAATTCATAGTGAAAATTGTTTCAAACATTTTTTCATCTGGAAGCCACTGTCTTTCCTTCTCAAATTTCCAGTTCATCTTTTCAAAGGCTTTTTCCAGCTTCCCTTCGTTTTCGTTGTCCAGTCTTTCTGCGTAAAATTCTACTGTCAGATTGTGTTCGACGATCCGGGCGTGGAAGTCGTCGCCGTCCTGTGCCGTCTTGTCTATGAACGCCACAAAAGGCAGCTTCTGTGGTTTATCAAACGCCGTGTCTGCTACTGGCAGTTCTGTTTCTGTCTCCAGATATGTTTTGATGTCTGTCATTCCCACAGTCCTTTCATTTTTTCGTCAAGCACCTGTTCTGCGATCTGTCGCCCGTATTTGATATGCTTTACGGCTTTTGTTCGCTTTGTTCCGTCGCGTGTCAAGTGTCCATTTTCCAGTAAATGTGTCAGCCTGTAGTGTGGTGCTTCCACGTGCCATGTTGCACTGTAGCTGTGGCGCCCTGTCAGCTGCCGTTCTATTGCAAAATGTCGCTTGTACTCGCCTGTTTTGTAACCATGTCCCGGTGTCAGATATTGTCCCGCCGTTTCGTTGCATGCGTCGGCTGCGTCGTCAATCGCCCGGAAGAACCTTTTTTCGTTCTCCCGCTCCCATTCCAGCAGACTTTCTGCAAGCGTTCCGGTCAGCTGATCTGGTCTGATTTTCTTTGTCGCGCCTACGTTCATGCAAAATCCTTTCGTCTGTGTTTTTCATACTCTATCAAGGACAATTTTGTGATCGGTGGCATGGTATCGTTGATCTGATCGACTTTTTCTATGTCGAATTGATCTTCACCGATCACAGCGACTTCATGCGCTTTCAGATCCTTTCGCTGCTGAACATGGATCACTTTGTCAACCCGTGTGTCTGCTGCCTGTGCTGCATAATGCCGTTTCATACTGACGTTTTCTTCTCCGAATCGCAGTGGCTTTTCGTATTTATCCACCAGAAGTCCGTCATTGTTCACAGTGCATATTCTGGCGGTTCCGTCGTTGAATTCCTCAAACTTTGCTTTCATTTTCTGCCCCGCTTTCCAGCGTTGCCAGCGCTTCGTCAAGTGCAAAGCCTGTCAGCTGTGACGAAAAATCATGTTCAAACTGTTCTATGGCGTTGCTGCGTCCATATCTGCAATACGAAAAAAGCAATTCGCGCGCCTGCTGATTCTCTGCAAAATCAAGCTGTTTGCCACCGATCTTCTCGATCCTGGCTTTTCCACGCTGCATGATGTCTTTTATCTTTTTCTGCATGCTTTCGTCAGCCATTGTCATGTCCAGTTCATTCAGAATGTCTTCAAGCAGCTGTTCGTCTGGCGTTTTTGTTGTTTCATCTGCCATACTGCACCGCCTTTCAATTACAGGCAGCAAGGTTTTTTTCCCTGCTGCCTTTGCTTATTCCTTACGCCGTAGCTGCGGTCTGTGCTGCTAAGAATTCCGCGATCACTTCTGCTTTCGCAGTCTTTGTGATTGCATAGCCCTTGTATGCTGCCAGTCCCTTGATCTTCTCCACAGTCATTGCGTTCAGTTCTTCTTCTGTCCATGTGGTCTTTTCTACTTCCACGGTGTCGGTTCCCGTCACCACGGTGTATGCCGCAGGCTGTAACTCGTTAATGTCAAGCAGCAAGAATGCGTTATTGTCCTTCGGACGACCATTGCCGTACAGGAACGCTGCGTACACTCTTTCACGCTTCAAAAACCGCACGCTGTCGTCGTATTCGATAGTACCTTCTTTTCCGGTTCCGATTCCTGCAAAATACTGTTCTGCAATTCCCAGAATTGCTTCACCCTTTGTCAGTGCTTCTGTCTGAATGATTTCTGTCGGGTACGGCAGGACATTATTTGCGAATGTTCCGTCCGGGCGCTGCACCGTAGTTGCGGGCATTACTTTTTTCCAGTAATCTTCCGGGCTTACCAGCATGATCAGTGATGCAACCGTTCTGGGGCGACCGTTTCTTGTCACTGCTAATTTACCGACCAGACCGCCGTATGTTTCCGGCGTAAACTTGGTGACTTTGATCGCAGTCTTTTTCACATAGCTTTCACCGTCTCCGTGTGCTGCTTCAATGTCTCTGTTCATTCCGATAGGCATTTTCACGCCTGTTCCGCAGACGATACCTTCTTCCAGACCGACGTAGATCGCATCTTTCAGCACTTCGCGCACGTAGCTGTCTAACCATGTTGCGCCCAGATCCAGCATGGACTTTGCAACCGGAAGAAATGCGGTCAAGCTGTACATTAACATGTCCAGCTTCTCGAAGGATCCTTCCAGTTCCTTTGTGATCTCCGCTGTAATGTCGCCCCAGATCGCTTTCTGCTTTCCGTTTTTATTCATGATCCATTCTGTGATGTAGGATGTGTTCTTGAAGTCGATCTTTGCAAGCAGCGGGTGTTCCATCTTCAAGCTGTCGTATACATCTTCAATGATCGTCTTCGGCATTGTCACGTCGATAGATGCAAGCGCCTGTTTCGGGTTCTCGGACTTCATAGCGCCGATCACTGCTTCATAATACTTCTTTTCCTCACTGGTCAGCTGGCGAAGTCCGCGTGCTGCCATTGCCTGTGCGTCCAGCTGCTCAACTGCTGCCACGTCTTTTGCACGCTGCAAGATCTCTTCTTCGATCCCTGCTGCCATTTCTGCCATTGCCTGTGCCACCTGTTCGGTGTCTTCGGTTTTCAATGCTTCATTGAATTTCTGTGCCAGCTGCTCGCGTGACAGCTGTTCAATGTCTTTGTTTTTCATGCCTTTTACCTCTTTTCCAGATTTTTTGCGGCTGCTTTTGCTAATAAAGCCGCCATTTTATTTGTAGACTGTTTCGGATCAGAATTGTTTTTCTGATTCTTTTTATCGTCGTTGTTGTCTTCGTCGTCGTTGTCCTCGCTGTTATCCTCGTCGGATCCGTTGCTTACTTCGTCGTCTTCGTCTTCGTCCTCTGCGCTGTCCTCGTTTTTCTTGCTTGCCTGCTTGCAAAATTCAAGCATCTGTGTTTTGATTGCTTTCTGGTTCAGCATTTCAGTTCGCAGCTGTAAAAGCTGTGTCTGTAGCTGCTGCATGACCGTTCCTGCTTCTTCTCCAGCTTTGCTTGATACTTCGTCTGCGAAGCCCTGTTCTACCGCCTGTTCTGCTGTCAGATACGTTTCAGCATCCATCATGCTTTCCAGTTCTTCTTCTGTGATGTTCACGCGCTCCATGTAAATTTTTCTGTTTCCTTCCATGAGCGTGTCCAGATCGTCTGCTGCTTTCCGCAGCTGATCCGCATTCCCGGAAACCGTCGTCCACATGTTGTGGATCAAAAGGCTGGTTCCCAGCCCCATGACGCGTCGATCTGCTGCCTGCAAAATCACAGAAGCGACCGACCATGCGAACCCGTCAACGTATGCTACAAGTTCTTTGCATTTCTTCTGTTTCAGAAGGTTGTAAATTGCCACTCCTTCGCCTACGTCGCCGCCATTTGAATTGATGTGTACTTCTATGACGTCCGTTTCCTGTATCTCTTCCAGAACCTTTCTGAAATGCTGTGCGCTTGTTTCGCTTTCGCTGTAGTTCCACGTCCACCAGTCAAAGTCGCCGTATTTTGTCACATCATCATAAATGTACAGCTTATGTACATTGCTTCCTGCTTCCTGTCGCAAGCTATAATGTGCTTTCTGATTCTTCAAACCTTATTCACCCCCTTTCACGTCTCCTAAGTGTTCCATTTTTTCTGCTTCTGCATAGTTCTTGGTTATGTAATGCTTTTGTGACCAGTCAGTCTTCAAAGCTGTGTCACCCAGTTTCACGCGCAATTCGTCGATACAGTACAGCCCGGACGATAGCAGCTTGTCTGAATTCGTCGCCTGCTCGAAAATATCAATATGCTGTATACAGTTCGTGTTTACGTCCATGTAGTTTCCTTTTGCGAACTGCTTTTCCCCATATTTTTTGCGCGTCACTTCGCTTCCGATCCGCTGGCATATCGGATCAATAGCGAACGTCAAAAAGTTTTTCGTGATCTTCTCGACGTCTGATACATCCCCCAGCATAAGTGCTTTCGGGATCTTGTATGCCCTGCCCGCCATTTCAAATTCATAGTTTATACGCTCGTTCAGATCCGCTGGTGTCGGTGCTGTTGTCTGCTTCGTTACGTCCGTGTATGTGTACCCCGTCTGTAATGGCAGCACCGCTGAATCCGTATCATAAAAAGGCTTGAATCTGTCTGTGATCAGCGTTTGCAGCTTTGTCGTGAAGTCCGGCTGTGCCGCTGTCTGTGCATCAATATTCAGTATTCCTTTTTGCGCTCCAGCACGCAGAACGCTTCTGATCGCCTTTGCCACCGTCTGCCCGTATGCTGTGTACGATCCTTCCAGCCGCCGTCTGGCGTTTATGTTGTCCAGTTCCAGATATATGACCTCATGTGACAACATGGATCTTTGCATGGTCAGATCTCCGATCGTGATGTTGTTGAAAACGTCTTCGCGGAAGCTGTAATGTGTCCGTGTGAAACTGTCAGCAACGTACAATTTCCCGCCGACTTCTACGATCAGCGCTGCGTTATCATATAACAGATTTGTGACAAACTGCTGCCAGAAGTCCCCGGCGTTCTGGTTCTGGTTCGGTTCGTAGTTCCACAGGTAATATTCGCCCTTTTTCTCCGGGATCCCTTTTATAAATGTTCTGAACTCGCATTTGCTGATCAGACTTGCGATCATATTGATGGCGCATGCTGTCGCAAGTTCCTTGAAAAACACTTCTGTCAGTTCTTCTTCGATCTGTGTTGTAACGTTGATCGTTGATTCTCTCCCGAATGCCCGCAGAAAATAATCATTCATGTTCATTCTTCCTTGCACCCCCTTTCTACATTGTGAAGAGTGGCAGCACGTCCGCTGATCCCTGCTGTTCCGGGATCAATTCATGCTGCGTCATAGCTGCTACGAATGCGAAAAAGCCGTCTGTTTTTCTGCTTTTCGCTTCTATCTTCTGGTATTCGTAATTCCCGTATTTTTTTGACTTCACTTTCTTTGTGTTGTTCGTATACCACCGCATGATCGACGAATCGCCGTATACTATGTTGTGATTTCTGAATCCGCTGTCTATGATCGGCTCTACTTTTATTTTGTCCGAAGGTCTGACCAGCTTTATATTTTTGTTTTCATAGGTGAAGCCGTAACGCGCAAGCGCCTGTTTCATCAAAGCGAATCTGTAGTCGTCCAGTGCAAGCATAGGGATTGAATAAAAGCCCATCTGCTCGCCTATCCACTCCGCGATCAGTTCCGGCGCAATCTCCGGGGCGTCTACGAATTCCAGTTCCCCGGCTTCTTCTGCTTCATTCAGCGGGTATTTTATCCGCGGCAGATCTGCGCTTTTTAGGCACACCCACGTTTTTTGCTTCCAGACTACCTTTTCACCGCGCTTTGTAAGCACTCCAGCTGACGCAAAGTCATTGATCTTTGTGTAGTCAATGCCAGCCACAGCAATTTCACGCGCTTTCGGCGGTTCTACTTCCTGCTTTGTTGCCAGAATATTGTCCCAGCTTGTCAGTTCCACTTCTCCGTTTCCCTGTCTCCAGTTCATACGCTTTGTCATAAAGTCGCTGGAAGACGATCTGTTTTCCAGCCATTCTTTATATTCTTTTCGCGTCTCTTCAAGTAGGTTCGGTAGATACTGCAAGGACGGGTTCGGCTTGTGCCAATTTTCTTCGACGTGTACTTCTTCTGGATCGTCCAGCATACAGATAAACGGCAAGAAGCCGTTGTCTTCAATTTCTCCGTCCAGAATCTTTTTTGCTTTCTCGATCAGATCATCCAGTACACCGTCGTTGACGTCTCCGTTTGTTGTGATATAGGTTCGCCGCGGGTGTGGTTTTTTACCCAGCGCTGTTGTAAACACTTTGATATTGTCGTAACTTTCATACGCGTGTACCTCGTCAAAATCTACCTTCCCGGATCGCAAGCCGTCTTTTGACTTTGCGTTGTTTGTCCGGTATTTTATTTTCGATCTTGTCTTTCTGCACTGTATTTCAGATTTTGTCCAGCGAAAAAACTTGATCAGCTTTTTTCTGTGTTTCTCCAGCACGTTGTAAATGTCGTCAAAGGACGTCCGCGCCTGTTCTTCTGCTGTGGCGCATATATCGACGTCGTACTGCTGCAAATTGCTGTACGGACTGATCATGGCGAAGTCTTCAAACGCCAGATAGCCGTTTTTTCCTGCTCCCCTCGCTACGAATATTAACAGATCCGGGAAACGCGGCAGCCCATCTTCACGGAACACGCAGCAATGCAATGTGAATACAAATTGTTCCCACTCGAACAGTTCAAAATCGAAGTATTTTTGCAAACCCATGTACTTTTTCAGCTGTTCTGTATCTATGGTCAAATTTTCGTTTTCAAAGCACTTTTTAACGAATTTTATTAGTTTTTTTTGCCATTTGCAGCACTTTTTTACACCGTTTTTGCCCTCATTTTCGACCAGATCTATGTACTTTTGAAGTTCTGGGACGTCTCTATAATTCGTCGTCAAAATCTCCACCACCTATCGTGGCGTTTGCTTTCAGCCCCAGTTCAGAAAGTAGTTTCAGCATTTGCGCGTTTGTCTTATTAAACATGTCCACTGCTTCATTTTTCTTATAACCGGACTGACCGCCGCCGTTGTTGTATTCCACGATAGTTCCGCGCTTTTGTATGTCTGCGATCAATAATGTTTTCGTGACATACATAGCCATGTAATCGGCGATCATATCTTCAAAAAATTTGCCGTATGTGCCGTTTGCTTCCAGCTGATCCCGCAGGTCTTTTTCGATCTCTTTGTACGGTTTTGATCGCGTGATTTTTTTAACTTCCGGCTTTCTTTCATCTGCCATATATACCACCCCCATTACATGTGCGCGCGAATCTGTTTTGTCTACCCCTTGCCCCCGTTTCCCTTCCGGCAGCAAAAATCTGATTCTTTTTGACCGGGGGGGATCGTCACCAGCGTTCTTCGTTTGTGAAATGTTTCTTTTCACTGGTGATGCGTTTGTCTGGGTGCTGTTCGTTGTGGCATGCTTCACACAATGGGATCAAGTTCTGATACACTACGCCGTTGTAGGTGTACGTCCTTGACATAGCAAGTCGCGGGTGTTTCCTTACCCACTGCACATGATGGACGCTGCGCGCTCTGGTGTGGATGCCTTTCTTTTTACAGAACTGACATTCATAATTGTTTTCTTTCATCACCTGCGCGGACAGTTCCCGCCACTCATGCCACTTGTAAAACTTGTATAACTTATTTTCTTTTATCAGCTGTTTGATCCATACTTCCAGCTGGTCTTCTGTTATCGTCATGTCGAATGTCCTTTCGTGATACGGTGCAAGCGGCGACGCCTGCACCGATCGAAGGAAAGCTGCAAACAAAAAAGACACACTGCACAAACCTTTTCGTTGTCTGTGCGTGTGTCTTTGTCTTGTTTACTGGCTTATTATACCACTCTGTACGTTTTATTGCAATTTCTTTTTCCTGCCGCCTGTGCGGCTCTGTGGCGTCTCCAGCGTTGCTTTATTGTGCGCCTGCTCCCACCTTTTACGAAAACGGCAGTTCTTCGTCTATTCCTTCCGGTATGTTCATAAAACCGTTTGCGTCTGTCTCCGGCTGTGCTGGCGCTTGCTGGTTTCCCTGCTGCCCTGCTGCCGCTTTGCTTTCTGCAAACTCCCATTCCTCGACAATGACGTCTGTTGTGTATACTTTGCCGCCGTCTTTGTTGGTATAGCTGCCCGTCTGTATTCGACCGGAAATTTCCAGCTTTGTTCCTTTCTTGCAATGCTTTTCCAGACTTTCCGCACTCTTCCCGAATGCTACGCATGATATGAAGTCTGCGCTTGCATCCTTCTTCCGTCTGTTCACCGCCAGTGTGAAGCGTACAATGCAGATCTGTTCCTGTGATTCCTGCCCGTTCGTCCAGCGTGATTGTGGATCCTTCGTCAGTCTTCCTGTCAAATCAACTTTGTTCATTCTTCTTTCCTCTTACTTCTTCCGTCCGATCCATGCCATAAGTACCAGTGTTACGCAGATGATGGCTGTCATAATTACCATAGTGTAGTTGATCATGTTACTTCCTTTCTGCTGCCCTTGCAGCGAATAATATTGCAAACGTGACCGGGAATGCTACGCCAGCAATTATGCTGTATCTTGTCAGCTGCTTTCGTTCTTCCTTTGTCGCGTCCTGCTTCGTCTTCTTTCTGGTAATCAAATACATGTAGTACCCTGTCCCGATTGCTGCTTCCACATACAGGAATGCTGCTGCCGCAATCGCTATCACTGCCGCCGCGTTCATTTTTCCTGCCTTTCCGTGTACTGGATCAGCTTTTCTGCCATGGCTGCTGTCTGTATCGCTTCTGCTGCCATATCCCGTGCGCTTTCCCTTATTGCTTCCGCAATCTCTCTGATCTGCTTCGGTGTCTGATTCATCCGCGTTGCCTGCCACAGTGCATTCAGATTCATTCCCGTTTTCCGCATTTCGTCTTCTGTTTCCTGCGCTTCTTCCAGAATTACTGCATATCCTTCATGCGTGCTGTTAAATCCGGGAAATGCCTTGTTTGCTGCTGATAATTCGTTTTCAATGGCTTCTGTCACTTCTTGGATCAATCCATGTCTCATTCTTCTTGTCCCTCTCTTTCATGTAGTCCCGTAATGCTTTTACTGCTGCCACGGCTGCTGTTGTTGCCGTGACCATCACGCCTGCTGCCATAACTGCTACAATGACAATCGCTGCTGTATGCTGCGTCATTTTTCGTCCCCTTTCTCTGCTCTGTCCTTCCTTGCCTGTGCCTTGTTCACGATCAGACGTATTTTAATTACTTCTGAATCTTCCAGATATTCGCACACGTTCGCAAGATCTGACGCTACGGCGAAGCGCTGTTCTTCTTCCTGTGTTACCTCGCGCCCCACGTCTCCGGGCGGCAGCGTTTCTGCTGCCTGCTCCCCGGTTGTAATTCCTGCCACCTTCTCGCCATTCAGATTGATGTTGACTGTCACTTCAATTCCATTCACCTTGTTTCGTCTCCCTTCGTCAAATTGTAGATCCGCAGTCCAGCGCCCCGTATTCCATTTTGCGTCGCTTGCAATCTTGCAGCATTGCTTCAAGGCAGCGCAGATCGTCTTCGTTCAAGTAGATGTAGTATTTTTCAAGCATTTTCAGTGCATGCAGGCGCCGCGCATTCTCTTTTTCTTCTTCTGTTGTGTCGGTATCCGACGCCGACGGCTGCATCTGTGCCAGTGTGGCTTTTGTGTGTTCCTCTTCTGTCTTTTCTTCCTGCTCTCCGGTTGCTTCTTCCGGCTCTGTGTCTTCTTCCGGCGCTGCTGCCGCAGCCTTCTTCCGTTCGATCATTTCCTTGATCTCGGTTCCCTTTATGTCTTCGCCTGCTGCCGCACGCTCTGCAATGTCGTTCTGTTCCTCTTCTGACAGACTGCTTGCCGCTGCTGCCGCCGTCACTCCGATTGTTCCGGCTTCAAATTGTTCTTTCAGTGCATCTGTTCCGTTGTTGTTGATCCTGTTCCAGTCTCCCACGACTGCTGCCGACGTCTTCATGATCTTTGCTATGTAGTCCCGGACGCGGACGCCTTTTTCCGGCAGAAAAGATCCTTCTTCCTTCGCCTGCGTCAAGACCTCTTTCCATTCTTCCGCTTCAATCATCTTGTCATAATCGGTGTAGTGCCTGTTGAATGTGTTCCCGATCAGCATGTACAGTCTGAATTCTGTTTCCGTCATGTCCTTGTATTTGCAAGGTACTTCCCGGTATTCTTCTTTCCCGTCCTTCACAAGCAGATCTACTGCTGCGTATCTTCTGTGACCGCCAGCAAGTTTGTATTCTCCGTTGACGCGTCCCAAGATCAACGGATCCAGCAGCCCGCCCGCCATTTCAATTCCTGCTGCCAGATCTTCAATGTCGTTCATGCTGTACTTGTTTTTCCCTGTGATCACAATTTTTCCGTAGTCCAGCTTGATTTCCTCAAAATCTTCTGTGACTGCGTTTTCGGTCTGTGCGGTTGTCTGTTTGTTCAGTATCTTTGTGATGTCAAAGCCTGCCATTTCCTTTCCCTGCCTTTCACGCTTTCTTTGTGCCTGTGTATTCTTCCATGAATTTTCTGTAATCTGTCGCCGCTGCGGATCTTGGCGAATATGTTTCAAGCGGCTGTTTGTAATATGTTGCTGCCACTGCCTTGTCGCTGTGTCTGATCCTGCGGCTGAATACGTTGTATTTGCAGTTCTTCCGCAGCCATTCTTCCGCTGCTTCATTTTCGATTGACTTTTTGTAGTCCGTCAGCAAGATTCCTGCTATTTTCAAATTACTGTTCAGTGCTTTCAGCGTTTCGATCTGCTCCGTTATCACTTCCACACCGTCGATCGACCAGTTATCAAGCCGCACTGGGATAATTACTTCATCCGCAGCGCACAGCGCGTTGATTGTACACATCAGAATTGCTGGCGGGTTGTCAATGATGCAGTAGTCATATATTGACGCCGCTTTTTCCATGTACTCTGCAAAACGGTTGTCTTGCCTGTCTTCGCTGGTTCGCAGTTCGTTGTCTGCTTCTAGCAGCGTCATATTTGCGTTGATCAGATCCACGCCTGCTGCCACGTCAGCGAAAATCCCCGGTCTTTCTCTGTCAAGTATCTTTGCCGCTCCGCATTTTTCATCTTTTCTGTAGCAGTCAAAGAACTGGCTTGCGTTTCCCTGTGGATCATTGTCTATCAGCAATACATTTTTCTGGTACTTCGTCCCCAGCAGCGTTGCCATGTTCGCTGCCGTCGTTGTCTTCGCTACTCCACCTTTTAAGTTGATCACCGCTATTGTTTTCATGGTCTTTCCTTCTTTCCTTCGCCTTTTTGTTTTGATATGCTGCTTTTCTGTTCATTCCGTTCATGTCAGCCCATTCACATGTCTTTGCCTGCTTCTTGTCGCCGTATTTCTTCCCGCAGACTTCGCACATGTACGGAAAACGCCGTCTTTTTGAATTCCAGTCAATTATTGCTTTCGGCATCCTGCCACCTTCAATCGTATTCCGCAAAGGCGACATTTTGCAGGACGCATGCGCAGCAGTCTTCGTGTGTCTCCGCTTTTGGACTGTCTATGCAGCACTCCGGTATAAAATCGCTACCGAATACGCAGGATCCTTTCGCTGCTGCCATACACAGCGCTGATCTTATGTTTTCCGTGTCCTCGCTGCTGCAATATATTTCAATGCGCTTCTGTGGCTTGCAGTTTTCATTCATTGGATCTGTCAGAATTGTTCTGCTGCCCTGCAAGTACGCTTCCAGTTCTGCTGTTGCTTCTGTGCCGCCATAGCATACCGTCACTTTGTAGCCGTATTCCTTTAGGTTCTTGATCCATTCTTTCTGCGCTGCCGTCGGCTTGTTGTTTCCGTACTTCATTTCGATATACAGCCCTGCATACCCGTTCATGGGTACTGGCAGACACAGATCCGGGACGCCTGCTTTCACTCCCATTGCCTTGAAGCGCGCCGCTTCTGTCGGGTTTCTCTTTCCACCGTTCGGCACATGATAAAGCATTTTCAGTTCCGGGAACCGCTGCAAATTCCAGTTCACCCAGTCAATAACGCCCATCTGTTCCGTGTCTTCTCCGCGTTTCAGATTTCCGTACATTTTCCCACCTTCTTTCTGTTAGTTTTCCATGCTTGCGATCAGCTGTTCAAGATCTCGTATGTTCCCATGTGTGCCGCACCCTTCGCACCTGTCCGCTGGTGCGTTTCTGTCCGGGCAGCTTTCGCAAGTTTCTTCTTCCTGTTCCAGCTGCTCCAGTAGTTCTTCAAAGTCTTTCTGCTGTGGTTCTGTCATTGTGTTTTTCTCCTTTTCTTGTTTTTTCGCTTCTTTTTTTCGTCGTTGTTGTTTCTTTGGCTTAAAATGCAGCCTGTACAGATTGATAAACCTGTGAACGCTGCGGCTTCTATTGCAATTATTCCGCATACAGCCATAATTGCCGTTATTCCTTCAAGTTGCACTTTTGAATACCCCCTGTATTTCCATGATCTGAATTGACAAGTTGTGGATTGTGTCGCGCACGCTGCAATTTTCACAATGTTCTTTTGATCTGAATACATGATAAGGACAACGCTTGCATTCAGTTTCCTTCTGTCGCATTCCAGCTTTTAGCTGTTTCAGTTTTCCTTCTTCCTTTTCCGTCATTGGTTTTCTTCCCTTTCTGTGCTTTCTAATTCCTCAATCATTCTGTTTGTTTTACACAAATCACAGCGTTTCATGCAAAGTGGGTATTTTTCACATTCTCGCTTCAAGGCTTCCAGAAGCATCTTGTCGTTTGCTTCTTGTATTCCTGTTTTTGTTGGAATACTCGACAATCCCAGTAGATAGTCGCATGTGCATTGCAAAACTTTTGAAAGTATAGGGTAATCGGTCGCAAACGGTGTCCTGCTTCCGTTTACCCACCTGCTGATCGTCGTTTCTGTTTTTCCTGTTTTTTCCGCAAGTTCTCTTTGCGTCATATGTAATGTTGCAAGCCGTTGTTGTATTCGCTCGGCTGTGATATTTTTGTTTTGTTTATTCATTTATGCTTCCTTTAGTGGTTTTCTGTATTCTCTTAATTCTTCCAGAATCAGATCGCGTGGTAATATGTCTCGGCAGAAGTACGCTGTTGCAAAGCTGCTGCCTTTTCTGTATTCTTCCATACTCTCTGCATTATGGAACCCGATCCGCTTGTCGAATGTTAGAAGCTGGATCCCGTTTTTGAAATACCTGTATCTGTCAACGCCCTGCAAGCTATTAAGCGGCAGCAATACCGCGAACGGTTTTTCCAGTTCGTACAGTCTTTCGATCACTCTGTCTTTCTGCGTGTATGGCGGGTTGCTCACGATCACGTCAAAGTCTTCCGGCTGATATGTGAAGAAGTCTTGCCCGTCGTCTATGCTGCTACGCTCGACTTGCCACCCCCCCGCTTGAAGGTCTGAAAGTACGCTGACCATTCGCAATCGAACGGACACCAGATTTTTTTCGTTTTCGGTATGTATTTTGTGATCGGATCGACCGCATAGAACGGCGTGTACTGTTCGTTGCCCTCTTCCGTCCTTGTCGCTTTCAAATATCCTGTATTCAGTCCCATGTTTATTTCCTTCCTGCTGCCTTTTGCAGCTTTTCTGTTATTTCTACTTCCCCAGTCTCCAGATTCAGCAAATAGCTTTCTGATTCATCCTGCTTCCTGTATCGTCCGTCATAGATCAGCGTATATGTGAAGTACATGAAGCCTGTTACTTCGTGCCATGCTTCCCGTATGCTGTCTTTGTCCAGATACCAGCCCGAAGGAACCTTGACAATGTGGTTAAATGCGTTTCTGGAAGAAACTGTCTTTTTCTGTGGCTCCGGGATCACAAGATTCTTGCTGCTGTTGTATCTTCTGCCCGTGAACCCTTCACATGTTTTCATGGTTTTTTCAGAGTATTTCACGAAGTATTCTGCAAGCCGTCTGTATTGCCCGTTGTCGTCCATGGGTTTTATTGTGATCCAGCCCTTGTCCCAGCACTTTTTCAATAGCTGCGTGTCTATGGCGTTCAGTGTCATGTGGATATGTACTGCCCCGCGTTCCCCCACTTCTGGAACCCAGACGATCTTTGCTTCCTTCCCGGCTTTCTTGTATATCCGGCGAATGTTCCGCAGCAGCTTGTTAACATCTGCCCGCAGTGCTTCTTTTGTGGCTGGGCGGTTCTCCTTCGTGTACTCCCATGTGATGTACAGTGATGTTCCGTCGTAGTTCGCATTGAGGATCCATGTCAGCTTCTTCACTGCCTGTCTGCTGTTTACCTTCTTCTGTGCTTCACATGTCTTGTTTTCCTTCTGTCTCCTGCTCCCTTCCTTTGTGTCGGTTCTGACTGCATAATAAAACGTGTGCTGCTTTGTCTTTCCTGCTCTGCATATTTCATGTTTGTACGGCATTACTGATCCCCCTGTTTTGTCGTTGGAATAATAAACTTATCAAGTGTGAAAAGCGGCTGTAATGCCGCTATTTTCTTGACTTTTTCGCCGTACAATGCTATACTTTTATTAACGTTTTATTTTTATATTGTTTGTACGGTTCGCCGCTCGGAATTGCAGTTCCGGGCGGCGTTCTTCTTTCCAATCTTCATTTTGTGTCGGTTGTGGATCGTGTCTGCTGTGATATGCCGTCAGATTCCGGCTGTATGGTTTACTGTGTGAACTCGTCTGTGCTGGACGTCTCGCGAACTATCTTGATCTTATCCTTTGCCATCTGCATGATTCTTGCGCGCAGGCTCGTTTTGATAGTAATAATGATCTGCTTTGCTTTTTTGTCACATACTTGGTCAATTCCTGCCAGAATGTATGCCAGCGTATCATCCGGCTGTGCATACTCTCCAGCGTCTTTTCCGAACAGTTCTTCTGCTCTCTGTTTTGCCACGGTTCTTCTGTTCGCCGTCTCTTGGTATGCCATAGCCTTTTCACATGTGCATTGCATTGTTGCCGCTTCTTCCAGCTGCGGCGCTGTCATGTCTGCGCCACCTTCTATGATTGAACTCTGACCACAAAAGCGGCAGTTTCCCGTCTTGCTTTCTCCTTTTGCCATGTTTCTTGTCTCCTTTCTCAAAATAAAAGATTTAATGCTGCAACCACTCCGTATGCAGCGAATATTGATACAACCGCAATCACAGTCGGGATCAGCTTTTCTGCTTTTGCTTTCCGTAGCCGCCGGATCCACGCACGTTCCTTGACCGGGTTTGTGGCTTTGTCGTCTATGTACTCATGTGCAAAGATCTTTCGGCTGTCATTGCCCCACTTTTCCACATTCTCTGGCACGTTCTCGTTGATATAGTCAAATTCAAGCCCATGTTCCTTGCACCATTCGACCGCGGCTGTCAGATCTTCCCCGCAGCGGCATGTCCACAGAATCAAAATGCAGCCTTGCTTTTTCAGTGCCTTGCAAATTGCAATTTCATTCCACTTCGGTTCAATGATCGTCGGAAACTGTGTGACTGCTAGCGTGCCGTCGAAGTCTACTGCAATGATCTTGCGGTATTCTGCGGCGCTCATAAGACAGCCCCTTTGAAAATGCGGTGAAATACAGACTTTCTCTTTGCGTCCAGTTCTGCCAGTCTGTCGCTTCCTGCTTTGTTCAGCATGTCCACCAGTTGTGCCAGTTCGTCTTTTGTGATCAGCCCGGCGCGCAGGATCCCGTTTGCGAAGCCTGCTGCCAGTCCGGTTTTTGCGAATACGCTTTCCCGGTCTTCTGCGTGTCTCGCTTCCTGTGCCAGCTTTGCGAACTGCTGCATTGCTTCTTCCTGCTCTTTGATCCGTCCGCGTGCCGCATGAATGAAGATAGAATCCTTCTTCACGGACATTGCGCTGATAAAGCGCATAAATTCTTCTGTCTGGCGTCTGCTCATTTCATCCAGTGCAATTCCTATCGTCGATCTTTTTAACATGTTTTTTCGCTCCCTTCTGTTTTCTGTTCGTCTGTGTCTTCTGCGAATCCCAGCTGTACGACTGATACTTCGTGCGTTGTGGCAAGGTATGGCGGCTTCCCGTCCGGCATTTTCTTTTTGTACTCTCTGGACTGCATGCGCCCGGTAATTTCCACATACGCCCCGACTTTCAACTTTGCCGCAGCTTCCGCAACGTTTCGCCAGCATACGCAAGGAATATAATCTGCGCCGTGGTGGCTGTTTACCGCCACAATAAAGCTTGTGACTGCTATTTTCCCGAAGCGTGCCGTTGCTATCCGTGGATCCTTGCAGATATGCCCGCACAGCTTGACTTCGTTCTGTGGATCAGCTGGTGGATCGTTTACTGCGATCACCTTTGCATAGATGCAGATTTTCACGCGTGGTTCGTGTGGCTCTGGGTTGTCCATGTTCTGTGTTCTTACTTCGCCGCCGATCAGCACTTCTTTTCCTTTTTTGATATTCAAAAGTGCTTTCTTTGTTCCTGCTGCCTGCCCCGGAAACTGAACGAAAAATTTGTCTTTCGTTCCGCTGGGGCGTCTATACTCCAGCACTGCTTCATATACTTTCTGCGCCCATGTCGGCGCGTCCATAACTACGCGCGGCTTCGTCGTGATGATCCCGACAATTCCTGCTGCATTGTTTTTGCTCATTTCTTTGTTTCCCCCTTCTTCAAATATCGCCATTCTTTGAAAGAATGTCGTAGATCTCCGCTTTCAGCCTTATGATCTCCAGCTTTGATTCTTCCAGCTGCGCCGCGGCGGTTCTGACCTGTTCTTGCAGACTTTCTTCTTTCTCCCGCCAGATCACAGCTTCTTTGTTGTATTCTTCTTCCTGCTCCAACATTGCGTCTCTCTGCTCTGACAGATCTTTTGCAAGGTTTCTGTTTTGCTGCTCCAGTCTTTCAATCCGTTCCCGCAGTTCGCGTGCGTTTTCTGTGTTTCCCGGTTCCTGCATGAATACGTTGTAAACGTCCAGCAGCTTGTCAACTCCCAGCACGTCCGCGATCATCTGTGCTGTGGTTGTCCTGCTATGCTCGAACATGACTTTGAAAGCTGGCGGCGTAAGTCTCCGCAGATAGCTTTCAAGTGCATTCACTGAATGTCTGTCGGTTGTCCCTTGTGTCCTGTAGTTATCAACGACCATCTGCAAGCAGTCGTTCGTTGTTCCCCATCCTTCTTTTTCCCATACAGCCATTTGCTTTCCTTCCTTTCTGTGCTTAGATGTGGATTGTATAATAAAGCGTTGATTGCAGATCCGCGAAGTAATAGTCCGGCGTTTCTTCCGGTTTCAGCGGTGATGCAAGCCCGCGTTTCTTCCAGTCCTTGTGCCGCAGTTCCGGCACTGCTCTAAATCTCTTTACTTCGCAGCTTCCGAAGGTATCTTGCAGCTGTTTTTCTGAATCCAGCTTGTATACTCCGACATAGCCGACGAAAAGGTCTTTCCCGTCCTTTACGATCCGCAGCCTGTCGGACGGATCAATCAGCTGCAATATGTCGTCTACTGTTGTCATGCGATCCCCCTTCTGATCTGCTCCAGTTCTGCTGCAACATCAGCGCCGCTGTACTCTGCCAGCAGCTTTTCACTGATCTGATACGTCCATTTTGTTGACATTTTCAGCGCCGTTCCTATCGGCAGGATCCCGCGCTGCATCCCGATTCTGACGAACTGATCCGAAACGTGAAGCAGTGCTGCTGCTTCTGTTACCTTGATTTTTCCTGCTGCCATGTGTCTTCGCTCCTTTCGTCGGTGTGTTTAATCTTCCCAGATCTCATTCGCTTCTTTTTCGCAATTCCTGTCTATGAAATACTGATACAAAAATTCCTTCTGCGCTTTTGTGTATCTCTTTCCCGGTGAAGTTGTCGGGATCGCGATTCCCTGCGACGGGTTATGCAGCAGCACCCAGCCGCGATCTGTCAGAAAATCGCCGTATGAAATGTATTTGCGTGCTTCCTGCTGCTTTTCTTTGTGTTCGTCTCCGTAAAACTCCGCGACGTGATCTGTCGCCCAGCTTTCGTGTTCCCCGAATTCTACCGGGTGAAAAGTCCCGTTCGGCTCCAGCCACCCGTAATCGTCGTCGGTTTCTGACTTCATGCGCTTTATGAAAGAATCAAGAAGGGTGCTTCCGGCGCTTTCTCTTTCTTCTTCCATGTTGACGAATAGTTTTTCGCCCGTTTCTTCCATGTACTGCTTCTGGGCTTCTCTCCTGTCCCAGCTTGACATATAACCACTTGCAACAAACCCCAGCTTTTCTTCTACTTGGTGCAGTTCCTTTTCTGCCTGCTCCGCTTTTTCGTGCAGCTTTTCAAGTGTTCTTGCAATGTTCCACCGTTCATCCCTCTGATCAAGATAATGGAATCTGTAATCGTCGCCCGGATATGTCCCCGTTACCTCTGCGCGCCCATCCAGAATCGCAAAAGCCAGCCCTTTTCTTTCGTTGTCTGTGATCTCGTCGGATTCAAGGCAGCTTTCCAAAAGGTTCATTGCATATTCCATCTTCCCTTCATAGTGGCATTTCTCCCGCGCCAGCCGTGTGATGAAATCACCATTTATGCTGAATGTCATTGTTCTTTCTTTCATGTGTCTTCGCTCCCTTCGTCTGTGTGTGCGTTTCTCTCTGCTATGGTCAAATACTTGTCGTCGATCAGCTGATCTATGTCGATCAGATTCTGTCTGAACTGCTCTTCCTTTATATGTCTCCAGATCGTGTGCCTGCTGCCTATGTACATCAGCGATTGAAAAACATCTGCCAGCGTGTATTTTTCAAAAGGTCTGCTGCCGTCCTTTGCTATATACTGCTGATAGCATGACAGCAACTCCCGCAGGGCTTCTTCTTCTTTCTCTGTTAGGTCATATTTGACCGTGTATTGTGTCATGTCGTGTCTCCTTCCGTCGGTGTGTGGTTGTTTTATTTATTTGTTTGTTTGTTGTTACTCGTTTGTCCTTTGTTTCGCTGTACCGTCTTCGTGATAACTCATAATCTGCCGACTTTAAGATCGAATATGCTTCGCTGTATGTCACCCCTTCTGCTGCCAGCATATCCACAATTTCGATCCCGCGCTGCTTTTCTCTGTCTTCTTTGTTTTCTGCTGTGTCGGCTATTGCTTCCCCGATCTCTTTTTTCCAGTTTCCTTCTGCCATTTTGCTTTCCCTTCTTCCGTTGCAAACTTTTATATAGCTTTAACATTTGACATGCCGACCGCCGTTGTGTCTGTCATTCTTGCTTTCTTGTCGATCAGCAGCGCCCCGTTGTAATCTACATCAACGACCGTGTACTGCTCATTCTCGAAAATAACTTTTTTCCCGATCCACTGATCTTTCAGTTTCTCGATCCATTCCCTATAGGTTCCCATGTTGATCACCTCTGTTTCTTCACTCTAGCCACGTGCGTTGCGGTAATGCTTCCAGTATTTCGTCGAATTTCCTTGTAGCTTCTCCCCACGGCGCAAAATTTTCTTTTTCTGCTGCTTCGTACTGGTTTTCAATCGCTTTGATCATTTGCAAATATCCCGTATTTTCGTCGCGCAATATATCCAGTGCGGCTTTTAGGCTTTCAAATCTCCCCTTTATTCCCATATATGCTCTGAATATCCGAAAACACTTTTGCGCCGTCTCCATCAGTTCTTCTTTTGTCAGTCTCTGCATTCGTTTTTGTGCTTCTTTTCTTCCCCGGTCTTCTTCGTAGCTGCTACCCAGTCCGAAGTAGTCGCCCTCGAATTGATCCCAACCGATCAATTTTTCACTTGTACTCACTGCGCAGAAGAAATCGTCGAAGTGTTTTGGTATGTATTCCCATTCCAGATCTGTTTGCATCTGTTCGCATTCTGCTGACAAATCGCAGAACATCATTTTGAATTCCCATTCTTCGTCTTCGTTTCCATCCAGTGCGTTCAAAAGTGTGTCGTCGTCGCTCTCGAAGAAGTACCGCACTTCGTCGCATGCTTCCATGATGTCGTAAAGATCTTCGCGTATTTTGTCCAGATTCACGTCGGCGACGATTGCTTTTTTGTATCGAAGATTTCTTGCTTTGGTTCTCTTTGTCTCCTGTGCGTCCATCTTCTCTCCCCCTACTTCTCCGGCTCGTCCACTTCCGCTTCAAACCTTGCCAGCAGATCGCGCATTTCATTGTATTTCTTCCGGTTCTTTTTGATTGTCTCCATGAGATTTTCAGCAAGTACGCACTTCGGATCTGGGTTTATTTCCACCATTTTGTCGCAGGCTGCTTCTACCTCTTCCATGGCTTTGTTTGCCACTTCGTCGATTAGATTGTATATTTCAACGTAGGTCTGGCGGCTCATTGTCTTTGCCTGCCGTTCCGGTTTGCAGATTCCGCGCCATGTGCAACCTTCGCATTTGTCGCAGAAAACGCCGCGACCGTTTATGTCGTTGTATGCGATCATGTCGTTTTCATCTACTGTGTAGTGAATTTCCATTCCACAAGGTGCTGTTTCTTTCAGATCTTCAATTCTTCCCATGTTTTCTTCCTCTCCTTCGTCGGTTCGTTGTTGTTTTTATTTATTTTCTTTATTTTTCTATTTGTTTCTGATATAATAAGGAAAACCACCCCGCAGGAAGGGGCTTTATATGTCATTGTTTGATTTGTTATTGTGTAGCGAAGTACAGGCTGCTTTTTTGACTGCTGCGTTGATTCCATATTCCGAAGAGTATTCAAAGGAAGAGGATCTGAACGGCTTTGTTGAAACTGCTTGCCGACTATACGTCGATATATACAAACAATTAGACAAACTGTCGCAGCTGTAAAGCTGTGCGCACGCCCGACATTCATAGGACTTCGGTTCTTCACACAAGCCACTTTTTTGTAACTTTTGCCGCTGGAACGGCATAAAACTATTTTTTCACAGTGTGGGTGGTTTTTCCTTATGCGTGATGTATTGCCGTACATCACGCATTTTTTATACCAGCTGCGCTGCCTTGTCCTGCTCCCAGATCCCCGATTCTTCCGCAAGTCTTACAGGATCCGCGTTCACTGCGCTGCATATTTTGAAATACTCTGACGCTTCCAGCTTTCTATTTTCATTCAAGATCTGTCCTAAGACCTGCGGTGGAATCTTCGTGACGCTCGCAACATACGTCTGCTTGATTCCACGCTTTTTCATGTATGTTTTCAATGTACTTCCCAGCATTTTGTCTGTCTCCTTTCTTTGTTTCAAGAATCAACGTATCGTTGATATTTGTAATATACACGACGTTTCATTGATTGTCAATACTTAAATCAATGTTTTGTTGATTTTTTTATTGAAACTCACTGAAACGTATGGTAATATACAGTTAAGGAAAGGCGGTAACACTTAAATGACAATTAACAATGAAAAGCTATTGAAGGAAAATATACAGAAAAATATTGCTTTTTATAGAAAGAAGCATAAGAAAACACAGAAGGATCTCGCCGCAGCTATTGGTGTAACTGCTGCCGCGGTTTCAAGTTGGGAATGTGGAAACAATACCCCAGACGTCGATACGCTGTTTATGATATGCAAAGCGCTTCATGTCGGTTTCTATGATATGTGTGGAATATCTGCTGATAACTCCCCGCTTACCGACGACGAAAACAATTTATTGAATACATACAAGATTCTGAATGACGCAGGACGCCAAAAGCTGTTAGAACGTGCCGTAGAACTCCGGGATCTGGGCTATGTAAAAGGGGACGTAGAAAAAATGGCATAAAATGCCAACAAAATGGAAAAATCATACATATTGATTTTCGTACATAAGAAAAACCGCCCCGGTGCTGGTAACACTTGGGCGGCTGCAATCTCCGATTGATCGGGCTTGCTATTTAATTCTCGCAAAATTATTATAGCAAAAGCCCTTCAATAAAGCAACGGAAAAGGGGCTTTTATTTTTTGCGCCTTTTTTCCGGTAATATACAGAAAGAAGGTGCTTTTTATGGCAATGAAAAGAGCAAACGGCGACGGATCCGTCTTCAAACTGACCGGGAAGCGTCGCAAACCATGGGCTGCACGAATTACGATCGGCTGGCGGCTCGATCCTGCATCTGGGAAACTGACGCAGGAATACCAGCTGATCGGAACCTTTGCAACCCGGATCGAAGCTGAAACGGCTTTGAATGATTTCTTGCAGAATCCCTATGACATCAACGCGCACAAGCTGACGTTTTCCGAAGTGTACGACCTCTGGTCAAAGGAATACTACGCCACCTTGAAGAACGATTCCAGCGCCCGCAGCTACCGGGCGGCGTACAAATACTGCGAACCGATCTTCAATGTCCGCATGCGGGATCTTCGCGTCTCGCACATGCAGGGCGTGATCAATGACGCTGTTGTCGGTGATGCAACGAAAAGCCGCATGAAGTCGCTTTTCAATCTCATGTATAAATATTGCATGATCCATGAAATTGTTGACAAGGACTACAGCGCACTATTTGTCCAGAAAGCGGGCAAGCGTGACAAGTCAAAGCGTGTGCCGTTCAAAAATAGCGAAGTACAGCGCCTGTGGAAGATCCGCAGTTTTGGCGTTACGGACATGATTCTATTTTCCATGTACACGGGCTTTCGCCCTTCGGAAGTGTTGCTGATCGAAACTGTGAACGTGGATCTTGTGCGCTGGAGAATCAAAGGCGGCATCAAAACGGACGCCGGGATCGACCGGAGCGTCCCGGTGCATCCATTGATCCGTCAGCTGGTACAGGATCACTATAACCCAGATAGCAAATACCTGTTCCCGAATGAGACTTGCGGCTTTATGACATACGATCAATACCGTGGGCGCTTCAAAAAGGTTATGCGCTATCTTGGGATCTCCCACACGCCGCATGAGCCGCGGCATACATTTATTTCATGTGCAAAGCATTTCAAGGTGAATGAAAACTTGCTGAAAGCTATTGTCGGACATAAGATCAGAGACATAACAGAAGCCGTCTACACCCACAGGGCGTACAGCGATTATGAAGAAGCTGTGGCAATGATCAGCTATGATGGCGAAGACATAGAATTTGAATCAATCGACGCTGAATGGGATTGACGCCCGATCAGCTGCATACAGAAAGCCCCCAGATCAATTTCTGGGGGCTTAATTGTTTGTGTATTACCGCTGTGTATTACCTGTGTATTTCCCGTGTACTATGTGTACGTTTTCATGGGTTTTCATAGGTTTTGCCGCGGCGCAGAACCCGCATAAATACTGGATTCTTTAGAATTTCCCTGCTTCGGCTGCTTCCTCAACGGAAACAGCTACAGCTACAGTAGCGCCAACCATCGGGTTGTTGCCCATACCGATCAGACCCATCATCTCAACGTGTGCGGGTACAGAGGAAGAACCTGCGAACTGCGCATCGGAGTGCATACGGCCAAGTGTATCTGTGAAGCCATAAGAAGCAGGACCTGCAGCCATGTTATCGGGATGCAGGGTACGGCCGGTACCGCCGCCGGAAGCTACGGAGAAGTACTTCTTGCCCTTCTCTACACATTCCTTCTTGTAGGTACCTGCAACAGGATGCTGGAATCTGGTCGGGTTGGTGGAGTTACCGGTAATGGAAACGTCTACGCCCTCTTTCCACATGATTGCAACACCTTCTGTTACGTCGTTTGCGCCGTAGCAGTTAACCTTGGAACGAAGGCCTTCGGAATAAGATTTCCGGAATACTTCCTTCAGCTCGCCGGTGTAATAGTTCATCTCAGTCTCTACATAAGTAAAGCCGTTGATTCTGGAAATGATCTGTGCAGCATCCTTGCCAAGACCGTTCAGGATAACGCGCAGAGGTTTCTTACGAACCTTGTTTGCCTTCTCAGCAATACCGATAGCGCCCTCTGCTGCTGCAAAGGACTCATGACCTGCCAGGAAGCAGAAGCAGTCTGTTTCTTCTTCCAGCAGCATCTTGCCCAGATTACCATGACCAAGACCTACTTTACGCTGATCAGCAACGGAACCGGGGATACAGAAAGCCTGCAGTCCTTCGCCGATTGCTGCTGCTGCGTCAGCTGCTCTTCTGCAGCCTTTCTTGATTGCGATCGCTGCACCTACAGTGTAAGCCCAGCAAGCGTTCTCGAAACAGATGGGCTGGATTTTCTTTACCTGATTGTAAACATCCAGGCCGGCATCTTTGGTGATTTTTTCAGCTTCTTCGATGGAAGCAATTCCGTAGCTATTTAAAACAGCGTTAATCTTGTCAATTCTTCTTTCATAAGACTCAAATAATGCCATGCTTCGTTACCTCCTCCTTTTATTCCTGTCTGGGATCGATGATTCTTACAGCATCATCCACACGACCATACTGACCGGATGCTTTCTCATATGCTGTCTGAGCGTCATCGCCCTTCTTCATAAAGTCTGTCATCTTGCCGAAGTTTACAAACTTGTAGCCGATGATCTGATCGTCTGCATCCAAAGCGATACCGGTTACATAACCTTCAGCCATTTCAAGGTAACGAGGGCCTTTCTTCAGGGTACCATACATAGTACCAACCTGGCTTCTTAAGCCCTTGCCCAGATCCTCCAGACCTGCGCCGATCGGCAGACCTTCTTCAGAGAATGCGGACTGTGTACGACCATAAACGATCTGTAAGAACAGCTCTCTCATAGCTGTATTGATCGCATCACATACAAGGTCAGTGTTCAGAGCCTCCAGAATAGTTCTGCCAGGAAGAATTTCTGCAGCCATAGCAGCAGAATGAGTCATACCGGAACATCCGATGGTCTCTACCAGTGCTTCCTGAATAATACCTTCCTTAACGTTCAGTGTCAGTTTGCAGGCACCCTGCTGAGGTGCACACCAGCCAACACCATGAGTCAGACCGGATATGTCCTTGATCTCTTTGGCTTTTACCCATTTTGCTTCTTCCGGGATGGGAGCACAGCCATGGTTAACGCCCTGTGCTACCGGACACATCTGTTCTACTTCGTGTGAATAAATCATGTGTTATCTCCTTTCGTCTAATGGATGAAATTTTCGTCAGCAGGCACACCAAAAAGGCGCAAAGCTTTCTTCCATATAAGAGATCCGAAGCAGATCTCCATGAAAAAAGCACCAGCTGTACGCTGATGCTATTTTCTCATACTTTTCGTCAAAAATCCAGTATTTTTTACAAAACACAGAGGTAAAACCTTTGGATTCAAAAATAATCAGGATAAAATCATTCTGTCATTTGCAAAACTGCCGCCGCTGGCCTGTTCAAACTTCTCCAGAAGATCTGATACATGCAGCTTTTTCTTTTCTTCCCCTGCCACGTCATAGATAATATGTCCTTCATACATCATAACCAGGCGATTGCCGTGTGCAATTGCATCCTTCATGTTGTGGGTGATCATCAGAGTCGTCAGGTTGTCCTGTCCAACAATCCGGTCTGTTGCCTCCAGTACCTTTGCAGCTGTTTTGGGATCCAGTGCCGCTGTATGCTCATCCAAAAGCAGAAGCTGCGGCTTTTTCAGGGTAGCCATCAGAAGTGTCAGTGCCTGTCTCTGACCACCAGAAAGCAGACCAACTTTGGAAGTCATACGATCCTCCAGCCCCAGTCCCAACTCTGCCAGGCGCTCCCTGTAAAATTCCCGTTCTTTGCTGCTGATTCCTTTTTTCAAGGTACGGCTCAGCCCTCTTCTCGCCGCAAGCGCCATATTCTCTTCAATCTGCATACTGGCTGCTGTTCCGGTCATCGGATCCTGAAACACGCGCCCTAAATACTTTGCACGCTTATATTCCGGAAGCTTTGTGACATTGACGCCGCCGATCTCAATCGTGCCCTCATCAACCGGCCACGCACCTGCAACCGCATTCAGCATGGTAGATTTTCCGGCGCCGTTTCCGCCGATCACCGTTACGAAATCTCCATCATTTAAATGGAGACAAAGGTTATTCAGTGCGGTTTTCTCATTTACTGTCCCCGCATTAAAAGTTTTACTAATGGATTTTAAGTCAAGCACGTCTGGCACCTCCCTTTTTAACAGGTTTGGAAAAGTATTTGCGCTTCATATAAGGAATTGCCAGAAATACTGCTACAACGATCGCTGACAAAAGCTTCAAATCATTAGAATTTAAGCCAAACCACAAAACAACCTGCAGAACTAAGTAATAAATAATGGATCCAAGCGCTACTGTCAGCAGACTAAATGCAAAGTTGCGGCTGATTTTGCCGAATACGACTTCGCCGATGATGACCGCAGCCAGACCGATTACGATCGCACCGCGTCCCATGTTGATGTCCGCAAAGCCCTGATACTGCGCCAGAAGACCGCTGGAAAGCGCTACGATGCCGTTAGACAGCATCAGACCGATGATCTTTGTCAGATCGGTATTGATACCCTGTGCGCGGGACATATTTTCATTGGAACCGGTAGAACGGATGGAGCAGCCCAACTCCGTCCCGAAAAACCAGTACAGAATTACGATCAGCACTGCGATAATGACTGCTACAACAAACAGCGTATTTTTATAAAAAACAACGTTTTTAAGGTAACGCATAGAAACCAGCACGTCATATTTATCAGTAACGAGCGCTACATTGGCCTTGTTGCCCATAATTCTCAAGTTGATGGAATACAGACCCAGCTGGGTCAGAATACCTGCCAGAATCGCCGGAATTCCCATCGTCGTATGGAAAATGCCCGTTACCAGACCAGCCAGCATGCCTGCGATAAACGCGCAGAACAGGGAAAATCCAACAGAATGCCCATTCATCATCATCACAACACAGACTGCACCTCCGGTACACATCGTGCCGTCTACGGTCAGATCTGCCAGATCCAGAATCTTATAGGTAATAAATACGCCAATCGCCATGATTCCCCAGATCAGCCCCTGTGCGCAGCCCCCCGGCAGCGCGTTAAACAATGCTACAATATTCACTGCTTCCTCCTCCAGTACACTTTTTTATTTTTCAAATATCGGCAGTCCTGGTTTCCTCGCTGATACTTTTTTAATCGTTCCATAAAAAATCGACAAAAAGCGCTGAAGAGGAATTTCTCCCTCCTCAACGCTCTGCAAACCCTCACAGTGACTTGCGATTACTCAATTGCCACATAATCATCCGGCACGGTAATACCGAGCGCCTCACAGTTTGCTACATTATATTTCTTGGTTACATTCGGAGCAAACTCAACTGCTGTCTGAGATACATCCGCACCGTTTACCAGAATTTCATATGCCATCTCGCCGGTTTTATAGCCAAGGTCATAATAGCTGATGGACAGCGTTGCTACACCGCAGCCGGAGCAGATGCCTTCCTCGCCGGTGATGATCGGAATGCCTGCAGGCTGACAGATGTTCTGAATAATCGTGGTGTTCGATGCTGCTGTATTGTCGGTAGGAATATAAAGGACATCAGATGTTGCAATCGCATTGTTTACAACCGACGCGATATCGTTGGAGTCTGCGAAGGTGTACTCTGTGCATTCATAGCCGTAATCTTTTAAATATTTCTGAATGGTATTGGACTGATAAGAAGAATTCGCTTCTGCAGAGCAATACAGGATGCCGACATTTTTTGCATCCGGAAACAGCTCATGCAGCATGTCCGCCTGCTGATCCAGCGGAGCCAGATCGGAAGTACCGGAAATGTTTGTGCCGGTTACGCCTGTCCAGTCATCGATGGAAAGTGCTGTCGCATAGTCTGTAACGCTGGTTCCCAGAATCGGGATCTCATTGGTAGCTGCCGCTGCTGCCTGCAGAGGGGCCGTTGCATTTGCCAGAATCAGGTCAACATCAGAAGATACAAACTGGTTGACGATCGTTGCACAGGTTGCGGAATCACCGGAAGCATTCTGCAGGTCAAACTTCACATTTTCCTCACCCAGCAGTTCTGTCAGTGCATCCTGAAAGCCCTGGGTTGCTGCATCCAGCGCTTCGTGCTGTACCAGCTGACAGATACCAATGTTATACACCTTGCCATCTGCTGCTACCGTATCCGCTGCTGTATCTGTTGTCTCCTCTGTTGTTGCTGCAGGGGTTTCTGCCGCTTCACTTTCTGCCGGTGCTGCAGTGTTTGCTGTCGAGCCGCAGCCAGCCAAAGATGCCGCGGTCATTGCCAGCACAAGGGAAATTGCCGCTAACTTTTTCATTTTTCGTTCCTCCTCATAATCACTTTTTACGCTTTAACGCGTGCAAGCGTTAATCCATTGAGTAAACTATACACCGCAGGCACTGCTTCGTCAAGCATTTTTTCTATTCTGCTATCACAATCGTTCCCATGCGCCCTTCCTGCTTGCCTGAAAGCCGATTTTCATGCGGGCATGGAATCAACTTTCAAAAAAGCACAATTAAATTTAAAAAAGAAAAGGCAGGGGTCAGCCCCTGTCTTCCTTTAATACGATATGTTCCTGATCTTTGAAAATACTGTTTTCCGGAATAAATCCGCGCACCCGCGAAAGCGGATAAACGTTCGTATGTCTTCCGATTACCGTTCCCGGATTTAACACGCTGTTGCAGCCGACCTCCACGCAGTCGCCCAGCATCGCGCCGAATTTTTTCAGACCGGTTTCGATGTTTTCTTCTGCAGATTTGACAACAACCAGAGTCTTGTCGCTTTTTACATTCGAAGTGATGGAACCTGCACCCATATGTGCCTTATAACCTAAAATGCTGTCCCCGACGTAATTATAATGCGGAACCTGCACTTTATTGGACAGAATGACGTTCTTTAACTCGGTAGAATTACCGACAACTGCGCCTTTTCCGATGATTGCGCTGCCTCTGACAAACGCGCAATGTCTGATTTCCGCTTCCTCATCCACGATACAGGGACCGTTTAAGCAGGCAGTCGGCGCAACAGTCGCGCTTTTTGCCACCCAGATATCCTCTCCTCTTTTTTCGAAGCGATCCTCCGGCAGAGCGTTCCCGAGTGCTTTGATGAATTCCTTGATATAGGGCAGAACCTCCCACGGATACTCATACTGCTCCAAAAGCGGTGCAGCGATTGTTTCTTCCAGATTGTACAGGTTTCTGATCTTCATTGCTTCCATCTTCTTTTTCCTCCTGTTTCTGCCGCCTGAATGCGGCGAACGTTTTGCAGAAAAGCACTAGCCTTCCGCATTTTCTTTCTTTTCTGTCCTTTTTTTTGCTGTTCCTGCTTTTTTGACAGCCGGTGCGGTTTCTTTTTTCTGGTAAAAACCGGCTATCGCATCGAACTGCTGATATAAAATGGACTGATTGTGCAGCTGTTTAACGATATTCGTCCTCCTGCGTACAAAATCATCCAGTTTATCCATATATTCTCCGGATGTAATCGTCCCCTCCGCAACACCGGTCAGCCCCTTTTCCCAGCTGGCAGTCAGCGCGGGGTTTAACAGTGGTCGGATCGAATCTGAAACCACATCGTAAATCATTTCGCCCATCAGCGTCGGCGTGATCGTCTGCGTCTTTTTATTCAACGCCAGATACTCGATCGTGACAAGCTTTTTTAAGATTTCCGCACGCGTCGCAGAGGTTCCGATGCCGCTGCCCTTGATCTGTGCCCGCAGCTCTTCGTCCTCAATAAACTGTCCCGCATTTTCCATTGTCAGGATCAGCGAGCCGGAATTATAGCGCTTCGGCGGCGAGGTTTCGCCTTCTTTGATAGAAAGAGAATGCAGCGGAAGCTGTTCTCCTTTTTTCATAGTCTGTAACACCTTTAAAAATGCCTCGTCGCAGGAAAATTCCTCTTCCTCTCCGTTTTTCTCCTCTTTTTCTTCTTTTTTGGAGCTGAAAAAGGATGGGCGGCTGACGCCCAGATACCCTTCCTGCGTCAGCACCTTAAATGAAGCAAAAAAGCGTTCACCCTGCGGCAGCTGCTGCGATTTTACAAGCACCGTCAGCGATACCTTCTGGGAAATCGCCGGCGGATAAAAGATGCTCAGGAAACGTCTTGCAATCACTTCATAGACCTTTGCCGACGCGGGAGAAAGACTCCGCAGCGCCGAAAAGCCCTGTCCGGTCGGGATAATCGCATAGTGATCCGTGATCTGTTTGTCGTTGACATAACGGGTTTTTGCAATTTTCTGATAACTATTTTCTTCCAGAATCTGCACTGCGTATGCACTGACCGGAGCGAAGTTGCGAAGTCCGCCGATATTTTTATGGATTTCCTTTGCAACTGCGCTGGATAAAACACGGGCGTCCGTTCTCGGATAGGTCGTCAGTTTTTTTTCATAAAGCTCCTGCGCGATTTTGAGCGTTTCATCCGGACTGATCTTAAACATCCGGGAGCAATCATTTTGCAGCTCCGCCAGATTATATAACAGCGGCGGATTTTTCTGTTCTTTCTTTTTTTCACATTTTTCCAGAAAAGCGCCTGAAAATTCGGGGGACATCGCGCCGCTCGGCAAAATTGCACCCAGCTTTTCCATCAGTGCCTCGGCATCTTTTTTTTCCGAAAATCCGTTTTCTTTATATAAAAGCGGTGAAAGGTTCCAGGCACTTCCCTCTACTGCGCGCCATTCTCCCTCGAACGGTTTTTCCTTTCCGTCGCCCATCGGAATTCCAAAGGCTCCCGTCACACGGTAAAAAGGCGTTTTTACAAACGAACGGATTTCGCGTTCCCGGTTGACGACCATGCCCAATACACAGGTCATTACACGGCCAACTGAAATCACCGCACGGTCGCGGCGCAAGTAGTTTTTGACATGGTTGCCGTATTTTAAAGTCAACACACGGGAAAAATTGATGCCCATCAGATAATCTTCCTTGGCGCGCAGGTAAGCTGCGTTCGCCAGATTATCATATTCCGACAAATCCTTTGCCTCCCGCACCCCGCGCAGAATCTCTTCCTCCGTCTGAGAATCAATCCAGACCCTGCGGCGCTTTTTTCCGTGAATGTTCGCTTCCTGCTCCACAAGTCGGTAAATATACTCTCCCTCTCTCCCGGAGTCTGTACAGACGTAAATTGTATCGACATCCGGACGGTTCAACAGCGAGCTGACGATATCGAACTGTTTTTTGACGCCCGAGATCACTTCATATTTAAAAGTTTCCGGGATAAACGGCAGCGTATCGACCGACCACTTTTTATATTTGATATCGTACACTTCCGGATAGCTCATCGTAACCAGATGACCAACGCACCAGGTCACAATCGCCTCTTCCGATTCCAGATAACCATCCCTGCGGCTCATCTGATATTTCAGCGCTTTTGCAAACTCCTGGGCCACACTCGGTTTCTCTGCTATAAATAACTTTTTTGCCATACACCTCTGTCCTGCAAAGCAGCGAAAGGGAGGTAGCTTCTACCTCCCGTCGTTTTCTGCTGTATGTCTCTCTTTTATTTCTTTGTGATATATCCCTGTGCTTTGAGCAGCTCTGCACAAAGCACTGCGCCGCCCGCTGCTCCGCGGACCGTATTGTGGGATAAGCCAACGAACTTCCAGTCGTAAACCGTATCCTCTCTCAGACGGCCGACCGAAATTCCCATGCCGTTTTCATAGTTGACATCCAGCGCAATCTGAGGGCGGTTATCCTCCTCCAGATACTGAATAAACTGTTTGGGCGCGCTGGGAAGCTCCAGTCTCTGCGGCTCGCCGGAAAAATGAACCAGACGGTCGATTAACTCTTCCTTGGTAGGCTTTTTCTTAAACTTCACAAACACAGCTGCGGTATGTCCGTTTAAAACAGGCACACGGATACACTGGCATGTGATAACCGGGCTCTGTGCCGGAACGATCACGCCGTCCTCCACTTTACCCCAAAGACGCAGCGGCTCCTTTTCGCTTTTCTCTTCCTCGCCGCCGATATAAGGGATGATATTTCCCACCATCTCCGGCCAATCTGCAAAGGTCTTACCCGCGCCGGAAATCGCCTGATAGGTCGTAGCAACCACTTCATAGGGCTCAAACTCTTTCCATGCAGTCAGGACAGGCGCATAGCTCTGAATCGAGCAGTTCGGTTTTACTGCAACGAAGCCTCTCTTCGTACCGAGTCGTTTTTTCTGAGCTTCGATAACTGCCACATGCTCCGGATTGATCTCCGGAACCATCATCGGGACATCCGGTGTCCAGCGGTGTGCGGAGTTATTGGAAACAACAGGTGTTTCTGTCTTTGCATAGGCTTCCTCGATCTTTTTGATCTCGTCCTTTGTCATATCGACAGCGCTGAATACAAAATCAACCTGAGATGCTACATGCTCCACATCGTTAACGTTTAATACGATCAGGTTCTTTACCGCTTCCGGCATGGGTGTGTCCATTTTCCATCTGCCGCCGACTGCTTCTTCGTAGGTCTTGCCTGCGGAACGGGGGCTTGCTGCAATGGCAGCCACTTCGAACCAGGGATGGTTTTCCAGCAGTGAAATAAACCGCTGACCTACCATGCCAGTTCCACCCAGAATGCCAACTTTCAGCTTCTCACTCATTTTTTCAATTCTCCTCTCCTGTTTTCATCCAGATTGCTCCGGTTGATGGCTGTTGCCTTTCATCCGATTGGAAATTGTGTTTCCATTTCAGATTTATATCAGATAGTATCATATTTTCTACTTTATTGCAATAAAGTAAAAAATATTTTGTCGAATCCACAGGGCAGCTACGTCATTGCTATGTAACATCGATGCGCAATTGCAGCAGCTTCCGCATATGATAAAGCAGATCATGTCAGGATAGCCTGCAAAAGAACCCAGTTTCAGGGCAATCCTGCCAGAAAGAAGGGAAAAGCTTATGGACTCTGTCCTTTTAAAAGCACAGGAACTGTCCTATTCCTACCACACCCTAAACGGCGAAACGCCCGCCCTGGATCGGGTTTCCTTCTGCCTTTACCGCAAAGAATTTCTGGCGATTGTCGGTCCCAGCGGCTGCGGCAAATCCACGATTTTGTCCCTGATCGCCGGCTTGCTCACCCCGGGCAGCGGCGGCATCACGTTTTATGGGGAAAATGGTCATCAGCCCGGCATCGGCTACATGCTGCAGCACGATCTTTTATTTGAATGGCGAAACGTCTGGCAAAATGTTACGCTCGGACTGGAAATCGCCCACAAGGATACAGCCAGGAACCTGGAACGCGTTCGCAGGATGCTCTCCGACTACGGGCTTCTGGAATTTCAGCATAAAAAGCCGTCTCAGCTTTCCGGCGGCATGCGCCAACGGGCTGCCCTCATCCGCACGATGGCGCTCGAGCCCGATATCCTGTTGCTCGATGAGCCATTTTCCGCGCTGGATTACCAGACCCGGCTGACCGTTTCCGCCGATATTGCTGCCATGATCCGTAAGGCAGAAAAATCCGTCATCCTCATCACCCACGATCTTGCAGAAGCTATCAGCCTCGCCGATCGCGTTCTCATCCTGTCTGCCCGCCCCGCCCGTGTCAAAGCAGAATTTCCCATTCACCTGACTGCCGCAGACCATTCGCCGCTTGCCGCACGGCGCGCGCCGGAATACGGACAGCTTTTTAATCAGATCTGGGAGGAACTGTCCAATGAAAACAACTGACCAAACACTGTCCGATCAGCAGCTTTTCCTGCTTGCCCACAGACGACATCATCATTTCGTCCACTTTTCCCGGATTTTTATGTTGCTTCTTTTCCTGACAGTCTGGGAGTTATTCGCAGACTTCCATATCATCGACAGCTTCTTTTTCTCCAGCCCTTCCCGTGTCGTCGCCTGCTTTGTCCGCATGGTATCCGAGCGTTCCCTGTTTACCCATATCGGTATCACGTTGACTGAAACGGTCATCAGTTTTTTTCTCGTCGCCCTCGTAAGCCTTTCTGCCGCCACGCTTTTATGGTACAGCCGCCGGTTGTCTGAAATTTTGGAGCCGTTTCTCGTCGTTTTAAACAGTCTCCCGAAATCCGCGCTCGCCCCTCTTTTGATCGTCTGGCTCGGCACCGGCATGGATACGATCATCGCCGCCGGCATTTCCGTCGCCATCTTCGGTGCAATCATCAACCTTTATACCGGATTTTTGCAGGCAGATCCCAAAAAGCTTCTCCTGATCCGAACGCTCGGCGGCACCAGACGGGACTGCTTTTTCAAGGTTGTCCTGCCCGCTTCCATTCCGGTCATTTTAAGCAATATGAAAGTCAATATCGGGCTTTCGTTAGTCGGCGTCGTGATCGGCGAATTTCTCGCTGCCAGACGCGGGCTCGGCTATCTGATCATCTACGGAAGCCAGGTACTGCAGCTGGATATGCTCATTACATCCATCCTGCTTTTGTGTATCATTGCGATGGGGCTTTATCAGCTGCTGCAGTTTGCAGAGCACTGTTATAAGAAAAAAGTGTAGGACTGCACAAAGTGTTTTTCTATAAGTTAAAACAGGCATCCGGAAGTTCGCTGCTTCAAACAGCGCTCTGGATGCCTGTTGTCTTCTTTTTGCCGCGCACAGCGCTCCCTGTCAGAAAATCTCCTTCAGGAAGTCTCTTTTTGTAGGAAGCGCGTGTTTACTCCGTTTTCTCCTCTTCCGGCAGGATGACGTGCACGGATAATACTCGCTTTTCTTCCATCTCAGTTACTTCCACATGGGTACCTTTATAGTCGAAGTTGTCCCCAACCGCAGGGATTTTCTTTAACTGTTCCATAACCCAGCCGCCTACGGTCGCCGCCTCGGATTCATCCTCCTCATCCATCAGGTCGAAAAGCTTCTTCACGCTCGCCCGTCCGCTGAACTTATATTCGCGCTCAGAAATCTGCACGATCTCCTGAACGACCTCGTCGTGTTCGTCCCAGATTTCGCCCACCAGCTCTTCGAGGATATCCTCCAGTGTGATCAGGCCAACCGTCCCGCCGAATTCATCCAAAACGATCGCGATATGCAGTTTCTTTTTCTGAAGCTCCTGCATCAGCTCATCGATCTTCTGGTTTGCTGTCGTAAACAGTGCCGGACGCATCACTTCCCGGATGCTCGTATCTGTCCCGTAAACCCGATTATAAAAATCCTTATGGTACAAAATGCCGACGATATGATCCAATGTTTCTTCATAAACCGGAAGTCTGGAATAGCCGGTATTTGCAAATACTTCTGCAGCTTCCTCCTGGGTACTTTCCACAGGGATTCCTTCCATATCGATCCGTGGGGTCAGAATATCTCCCGCCTCCAGATCGTCAAAGCTCAATGCGCTGCGCAGAAGACTTCCTTCTTCTTTATCAATGCTTCCCTCTTCCTGCGCTTCCTCTACGATCGTAAACAGTTCTTCCGATGTAATACCCTGACTGCCGGACGTTTTAAACAGACAGGACAACAGCTTCTTCCACTGCCCGAACATCCAGTTAATCGGCGTCAGGACAATCCGAAGCCCATTGATCATCGGTGCGGAAAACATAGCGAATTTTTCCGGGGATTCCTTTGCGATGCTCTTTGGCGAAATTTCACCGAAAATCAATACCACAACGGTGATCACCAGCGTGGAAATTCCCGCGCCCATCTCTTCTCCAAGAAGCTTTACAAATAAAATTGTCGACAGAGAAGAACATCCGATATTGACAATATTGTTACCGATCAGAATCGTCGACAACAGGCTGTCGTAGTTGTCAGAGAGCTGCAGCACCAGTGCTGCCCTCTTGTTTCCCTTTTCTGCCTGATTGCGGATTCTGACTCTGTTGATTGCTGAAAAAGCCGTCTCTGTTGCTGAAAAATATCCGGACAGGATGACACAGATAATAATAATCAGCAGCATGACTCCATTACTTCCCATGATATTATGATCTCCCTTTACTTTGGTTTAAACTTTACTTTAGCAGAAAGAGAGTCATTATGCAATTCTTTTATCAAATTTCGGATGCCTCAGATATTTTCTGGCTGTCTGTAGCGGACGTGGCGGTTGTATTCACATTTTCTGTGCTGCCGTCTGACTTCGGTGTGTCTGCACTCTCCTCCCGCCGGTCTACGTCTGCCCCTTTGGATGTGCCCACATTGTCTGTGCTGCTGTCTGACTTCGGTGCACCTCCGGCTTCCTGGCACCGGTCTGCTTCTGCCGCAGCTTCGCCCTCGCTTTCCTGACGCCGGTCTGCTTCTGTCTTTACTTCTCCTACACTTTCCTGGCGCCGCTCTGCTTCTGCCGCAGCTTCCTCCTGACGTTTCCGCTCCGCCTCGGCTGCAATCTGCTCCGGTGCTGGCGGGATGTTGTCTGCGTCCGTTCCGATCTGTTCTGTTTCAGATGTATTGCTTCCAAGGGCAGGCTGCATCGAAAGCGCAAGTCTCACAAGCTCATCTCTGCACTGCTGTTCCTCCTGTGCTTTTACCTGCACATGCGCCTGATCGTACACAATTTCTGCTCCGATGATCTGTCCATCTGCCAGACCACAGGACGGTACATAGTAATCGGTTGAACCCGCCTGCTTGCTGCAGATCAGCACCCTTCTGGTCGCATTTGCAGGCTCCCCGCAGGTATAAATAAACCCCCAGTAAGGTTCCACGCCAGGAGCCCAGTCCACCCAGACCGGATAGCCAGAGCAGTCATCCCGGTGAACATGGTAGGATTCTTCTTTGTAACAGCCATCCTCCACGCTATGCACGTGGCCATGTGTCCCGGTATAGCAGCCCCCTGCCGTATCGCTCTTTTCCGTGTGCGGCTGGTTGCCGGAAGCATCCACATGATAATGATACTGATAACGGATCGTACCCGGAATCTCTTCCACGCCAATGACGAGCTTCTGATCAATGTTTAAAATTGCTTCCGCCAGCTGGGCAAATGTTGCGTCCTCGTTTGTGGAAACTCCTTTTGTGAGCAATGCGGACGCCAGCTTTTTCTTACCATTACTCACAGATGTAAAAACCTGATTCATATCCTGTTTCAGGCCGTTGTTTAACTCCTCCAGATAGGATTTCAACTCTTCCGTATTCTGTCCGGCAGATACATTCAGATCTCCGAACTGCTTGGCAAATGTCTGCTGCAGCGTCGTCAGGTTCGTCTGCATCCCGTTGTCCAGTTCACCGATTCTCGTAAACAAGCTTTCCACATTTTTGCCAACGCCGTCAACGTTCTCATTCAGGCCGTTCACATTCTCGCTTAAACCGGAAATATTGTTGCCGAGGCCGTTCACATTCTCGTTTAAACCGAAAATATTGTTGCCGAGCCCGGTCACGTTTTTGTCCAGTCCGCTTAAATTCTGGTCAACCCGGTTCATTCTGTTTTCCAGAAGGGCGGAAAGCTCCTGCACTCTCGTCTGCAGCTCTGCTGTCAGCGAACCAAAGGCGGCTGTAATCTGCACCATATCGGATTCCAGCATATTTTTTAAATTGCTCTCAACTAAAGCCAGACTTCTGATTGTTTCCTGTCTGCTTTCCTCAACCTCTTTTAACAGCTGCTTTTGCTGCTCGGTCAGCTGGGTCTGTTCCTGCGTCCAGAGTTCCCGGTTCTTCTCCTCTGTTGTGCGGACTTCCTGCACCAGATTTTTCAGGTTCTCATAAGAAGTGTTCAGGCGTTCCTCCAGCTTGGACACAGTCTGATTGACAGACTGCACCGACTCGTTGATTCTGTTGATCTCCGTTATGGATTCTTTGTGATCGGTATTGTCCTGTTTTTTCTGGGCATCCATTTCCTGCATGATTCTGGAAATTTCTTCCAACGTCTTTGTGACATCTGTATGGATACTCTCCATATCCGTCCGGATTTCATTTACCTTCGTATGGGTCGTTTTCTCCAGATCGGTCACTTTTCCGGTCATCCCAGACGCATTTTCTTCCAGCCTGTGCTGAATCGTTTCTACCTGCAGCAGACTTTCCTCGCGCTGCGCAAGCTGTGCATTGACCTCGTCAAGCTTTTTCTGATTGTCGGCAATATTCTGGTTTAACTGTTCCAGACTCGTTGCCGCCGATTCCATCTCTCCTTTCAGTGCGCTGCTCACACTGTTCTGCATTTCCTCCAGGGAAATGCTCTCGGTCTTTCCCGCCCTCTGCACGGAATAGCCGATTCCTGCACCGAGTAAAATCACGGCAATCGCCGTCATCGCAACGCCCGCTGCAGCTGCCTGTTTTTTCTGGGAATTTCTTTTTCTGCCTTTTTCCTCTGTTTCAGGGCGAAAGGTCTTTTTAGAATTGTTTGATTGCATGGGATTTTTCTCCTCCCACAAGACGACGTCCGACGGATGTATCGGAAGGATACGTCGAAAACAGCCGGACGAAATGACGTGAACCAACAGGGTAGAATTCAGGCTTGTCCCTCACCCGGTTTGCGCGTCCAAGGAGTGTCTGCTTTTGCATAAACCTCCTGTCTGACAGCAAAATCTGACTGTCTGCTTGATTTTTTAACTCTGGAAACTGTCGTTGAAAAACGAAAATCAATTTCTGAAAACAATAGCATCCCGTCCGGGGATCTTCTATTGTTTGAAAAAGACTGCAGACCCAATCGGCTATCTGCAAAAGAAATGGAACGTTTTCGTTCCGAAAGGATATTGCCTCCTGCTATTTCTGCATGGGGCGAACTTTCCGAGCTCCTGCTCTGTATGTGTCTGGATGATAGCACGAAAAAAGAGAACCCGTCAAGCGGATTCTCCAATTTTATAAATTGATTATAATTGGGATATAAAAATTTAATGAAAGTGAGTGACGTCCAGATTTAAAAAACGATATTTCCCATGCGCCGTCACATCTGGTGCCGCACAACGCTGTATTCATCCCCGGAACGGTAATAGGGACAGGCATCAAACGTGCTGCTCAAAAATTTCAGCATCTCGTCCTCGTCCAGATCCATTTCGCAGATATAACATTCATAATCCTCATCATAGCTGTAATAAGCGCACGCTTCACAGTTTGTCATTTTTTCTGACCGCCTTTCCCTTGAAGAAACGCTGCGGAATTTCAAATACGAACACAATTCCAAGCACAATCGCAACCGCCGCCTTGAGGGCAGAAAATCCGCGGGTAGAAGCTTCGTCCAGCTGTCCCGTCACCAGGTAATAGCACGTCCAGTATATTCCGGCTCCCGGCACGAGCGGTAAAATACCGCAGATTAAAAAAATCGTCACCGGGCAACGCTCCCGCACGGCAAAAAAACGGGACATCAGAATAACCAGCACTGTCGCCAAAAAGACAACGACCGCTTCCGACCAAAAGCCCGTCCGCATCCACAAAAAAACATAGACCGCCCAGCCGGACGCTCCGATCAGACCGCAGTAGGGATAATATTTGGAAGGCACGCCAAATAACGCACCGAACGCAACCGTGCCGATTCCAGCCGCAAGAATCTGAAGCAAATCCGTCACAGCATGACACCTCCCGTCAGATGATGATAAATGCTCAGCACACAGCCGACGCCTGCCGCCACAGACAAAAAAACAAGCACCGCGTCGATCATGCGGACGGTCCCGGAAATGTAATCGCCGTCCGCAATGTCCCGGATTCCGTTCGTAAATGCGAGTCCCGGCACGAGAGGCATGATGGAACCGCTGATCATATGGCTCATATCCATTTCGAACGGCATATGGATAAACAAAAGACTACACACCGTAATAATGATTCCGCCGCCGATATTTTCCACAATTTTAGAGCATCTGCCGTTTAACCAAAGCAAATACAGATACAGCAGACACCCGATCACAAAGGCTGCGACACAGTCCTGCCACATTCCGCCGAACATCAGACAAAAACAGCCGCTGCCAAGACCGGACATCAGCACCAGCGCCCTTTTGGAAGCGCCCGGCGCATTTCGGATCTGTTCCAGCTTTTCCCGGATTTCCGGCAGTGTATATTTTCCCTCTTCTATTTCCCGTGAGAGCTGATTGACCGCCGCAACCCGATGAAGCTGTGCACCGCGAACTGGAATATGCTCCACCCGGGCAAAGCGTTTTTCATGCTCATCTCCGGACGTCAGAAAAATGCCGTTACTGAGTACAAAGGCGTTTTCTGACTGTACGCCGAAATGATGACAGATCCGGTCGATCGTCTCTTCCACACGAAATATTTCCGCGCCGTTTTCCAGCAAAATATGCCCTGCTGTCATCGCTGCGTCCAGCACATCCCGCTGATCCAGCTTTATTGTCTGTTCCTCCTGTGACATCCTGATCCCCCTACAAAAACTCTGGTTCATGACAATAGAATGCTCGCAGAGTGTGCATTCTATTGTTGCTTTTGCAGCCATCTACCCTTGCGCCGAGTGCACATCCTCGCGAAGCGTTTTAATCGTATAGAAACAAAGTTTCCTATATGATAAAAATGCGCGCCCAGCTGCTACAATCTCAGGCGCGCATCATTATTCATGGCAATAGAAGCCTCATGCACCGTGCATTCTATTGTGCTATTTTACATGTTTTCCAGAAGCTTGTCTACACTTACCAGCTTTACGCACAGAACAAACAGCTCCGTTGCCTGAACCAGCTCGTCGATCGGAGGGAAGGAAGGGGCGATACGGATGTTGGAGTCATGAGGATCCTTCTTATAAGGGTAGGTTGCCCCGGCACCGGTCATGACAACTCCGGCTTCCTTTGCTTTTGCAACGATCGCCTTTGCACAGCCGTCCAGAGATTCAAAGGAAATAAAGTAGCCGCCGTGAGGCTTTGTCCAGGTACCGATCTCCAGATCCCCCAGCTCTCTGTCGAGGATTTCCAGCACTGCTTCAAATTTGGGACGCAGAATCTCTGCATGCTTTTTCATCTGCGTCTCGATGCCGTGGATATCTTTAAAGTAACGCACATGACGCAGCTGATTTAACTTATCGTGACCGATCGTCTGAATCGTCAGATGTGTTCTTAAATCATCCAGGTTTGCCTTGGAAGCAGAAATTGCAGCGACGCCGGAACCGGGGAAGCTGATTTTACTGGTGGAGCTGAATTTATAAACCATATCCGGGTTGCCAGCCTTTTCACACTCGGAAAGCAACTCCAGGATAACATCCTGAGGCTCGTCATACAGATGATGTACGTTGTAAGCATTGTCCCAGAAAATACGGAAATCCTTTGCCGCAGGCTTTAAGGCAGCGAATCTGCGGACAGTTTCGTCGGAGTAGGTGTAGCCCTGCGGGTTGGAATACTTCGGTACGCACCAGATACCCTTGATGGCTTCATCCTCGCTGACCAGCTTTTCCACCAGATCCATATCCGGACCCTGGGGAGTCATCGGAACATTGATCATCTCTACGCCAAAATATTCTGTAATCGCAAAATGACGGTCATAGCCTGGAACCGGGCAAAGGAATTTTACCTTGTCTAACTTATGCCAGGGAGTCATCCCCATAATACCGTGGGTGAACGCATGGCTCACTACATCGAACATTACATTCAGGCTGGAGTTGCCGTAGATAATGATATTATCTGCAGGCACTTCGATCAGTTCTCCCAACAGACGCTTTGCTTCCGGGATGCCATCCATAACACCATAGTTACGGCAATCAATTCCTGCCTCACACTTCAGATCTGTAAAGCTGTCCAGTACATCCATCATACCCATGGAAAGATCCAGCTGCGCTGCGCTCGGTTTACCGCGGGACATATCCAGTTTCAGTCCTTTACCCTGGAACTCCTTATACTGAGCCTCCAGCTGACTCTTTTCCTGCAGTAACTCTTCTTTGCTTCTGTCTTTATAAGCTGTCATGCTTCCTCCCATTCTGCCGCGTAACCGGCCTTTCATTTGCGAGTTTATTTACTTTTTTACTCTTCCTTACATTATCCACAATTCAGAAATGCTGTCAAGACGAAACTTTTTTCAAAAAAGACTTGCCAAACCGATGAAATATCAGTATAATATCTATTGTTGGAGTTCTGCCGGAATAGCGCAGTTGGTAGCGCAACTGATTCGTAATCAGTAGGTCGAGGGTTCGAGTCCCTTTTCCGGCTTTTCTTTATAGGAATTTTAATTCATGACAATAGAATGCACGCTCTGCGAGCATTCTATTGTTTAAGGCACTGGTGTTCCAGTGCCTTTTTGTTTTCCCAATTCACTTGTAGCTGTCTGCGAACAGATTTTATGCTCGCATAAAAATCTGTTTACAGACAGCTACAAAGGGAGCGCTATTTCATGCGTAAAAGAAGCTGCGCAGTCTCATACTACACTTTATTCCAGCTCGAATGCGCCGGTATAAAGCTGATAATACTTTCCTTTCTGCGCGATCAGCTCATCATGGCTGCCGCGCTCGATAATCCGTCCATGCTCGAGAACCATGATCACATCGGAATTCCGAACTGTGGACAGTCTGTGTGCGATAACGAATACGGTTCGTCCGTGCATCAGCGCATCCATACCTTTCTGCACAATCGCCTCTGTTCTGGTATCGATCGAAGATGTCGCCTCGTCCATAATCATAACCGGCGGATCTGCAACTGCAGCACGCGCAATCGAAATCAGCTGTCTCTGTCCCTGGGACAGATTCGATCCGTTACCGTCGATTACCGTCTGGTAGCCTTCGGGCAGACGTGTGATGAAATCATGCGCACCCGCAAGCCTTGCAGCCCCGATACACTCTTCATCTGTCGCATCCAGCTTGCCATAGCGGATATTTTCCATAACAGTGCCGGTAAAGAGCACCGTATCCTGCAGAATAATGCCAAGAGAACGGCGCAGATCCGCTTTTTTTATCTTGTTGATATTAATTCCGTCATAACGGATTTTGCCGTCCGCAATATCATAAAACCGGTTGATCAGGTTTGTGATCGTCGTCTTTCCGGCGCCGGTCGCGCCTACAAACGCCACCTTCTGTCCGGGCTCTGCGTACAGACTGACATCATGCAGGACGATTTTATCCGGATTGTAACCAAAATCCACATCCTTCAGGCGCACGTCGCCCATCAGACGCGTATAGGTCACGCTGCCGTCCGCGCTGTGCGGATGCTTCCATGCCCAGATATCTGTACGCTCGCTGCATTCGACCAGTTCACCATTTTCTTCTTTTGCATTGACCAAGGTTACATAGCCATCGTCTGTCTCCGGCTCTTCATCCAACAGGCTGAAAATACGATCTGCCCCCGCAAGACCCATGACAACTGAGTTGACCTGATTGGACACCTGTCCGATATTGCCGCAGAACTGTCTTGTCATATTCAAAAAAGGTACGGTAATACTGATGGAAAGTGCCATGCCTGACAAACTCAGGTTCGGCGCGCCGGACAATAACAGCATGCCTCCAGCAAGCGCTACGACAACATAAAGGATATTGCCCATATTCATCAGAATCGGCATCAGCATGTTCGCATAACGGTTTGCCTGACAGGACATTTCAAACAGCTCGTCGTTGACCCGGTCAAAATCCTTTTTTGTCTCGGTCTCATGACTGAACACCTTGACAACCTTCTGTCCGTTCATGATCTCTTCCACAAAGCCCTCTGTCTTGCCGACTGCGATCTGCTGCTTTAAGAAAAAATGTGCCGAGCTGCTGCCGACCTTTTTGGTAACGACAAACATCAATGCAACGCCACAGAGCACGACCAAAAGCAGCCACATGCTGTAATACAGCATGATGGAAAAAATCGTAACCACGGTGATACAGGAAATCATCAGCTGCGGAATACTCTGAGAAATCAGCTGGCGCAGCGTGTCGATATCGTTAGTATAATAGCTCATGATATCGCCGTGGTTATGTGTATCAAAATACTTGATCGGCAAATCCTGCATGCGATTGAACATCTTTTCCCGCATCTTCTTCAGGGAGCCCTGCGTGATAATCGCCATTCCATAGGAATACGCATAGCCTGCTGCCAGAGACAGCGCATACAGTACAACCAGGATGAGGACCAGTCTGGTCACCGTCGGCGCTGCCGCCGCCCAGTCCTTCGTCTGCCAGTACTGCTCGACCACTGCGATGATATTCTGCTGAAAAATAGCGGGAATCGAGCTGATCAGCGCATTCAGTACGATGCAGACCAAAACTAACGGCAGAAGTACCGGATAAAACTCGAACAGCATCCTGATCAGACGCTTCATCGTTCCTTTTTTCGCCTGTCCCTTATTTTTCATCAGAATCACCTCCCTTGTTCTGGGAAGTATATACTTCCCGGTAAATCTCGCTCGTCTTGAGAAGCTCTTCATGGGTGCCGATATTGCAGATCGTACCGCCGTCCATGACCAGAATCCGATCCGCATCCTGCACGGAGGAAATTCTCTGTGCGATGATGATCTTGGTCGTTTCCGGAATGTACTCACGCAACGCCTTGCGGATCTGTGCGTCCGTCTTGGTATCCACCGCACTGGTCGAATCGTCGAGAATCAGGATCTTCGGCTTCTTTAACAGCGCTCTTGCGATACAAAGTCTCTGCTTCTGACCGCCGGACACATTGCTGCCTCCCTGTTCGATATGCGTATCGTATTGATCCGGGAACTGCATGATAAATTCATCCGCCTGCGCCAGACGGCATGCTTCCTTTAATTCCTCATCCGTCGCGTTCTGGTTGCCCCAGCGCAGGTTTTCCTTGATCGTTCCGGAAAACAGAATATTTTTCTGCAATACAACTGCTACCTGGTTGCGCAGCGCTTCCAGATCATATTCTCTGACGTCTTTTCCGCCAACCTTTACAACGCCCTCTGTCGCGTCATAAAGTCTGGAAATCAGTTGGATCAGGGAAGACTTCGAAGAACCGGTGCCACCGATAATTCCAATCGTCTCCCCGGAACGGATATGCAGATCGATATCGGCAAGCGCCATCTTCTCCGCCTGCAGAGAATATTTGAAGCTGACATGGTCGAAATCGATCGAACCATCTGCCACTTCCTCCACCGGGTCTGCAGGACTTGTCAGCGTACTGTCCTCTTTTAACACTTCCACGATTCGCTGTGCGGATTCCGCAGCCATCGTCACCATGACAAATACCATTGAGAACATCATCAGGCTATTTAATATCTGGAAGCTGTATACTAAAAGGGCAGAAAACTGTCCGACGTCCAGATCCAGGCCGCCGCTCGTGATGATCGTATAAGAACCAAAGGACAGGACAAAAATCATAACCACATACAGGCAGAACTGCATCAGAGGGCTGTTGATCGCCAGAATCTTCTCCGCGCGGGTGAAATCCTGACAAACCTCTTCTGCCGCATGATGGAATTTTTCTTTTTCGTACGCCTCGCGCACAAAGGATTTTACCACGCGCATGCCCTTGACATTTTCCTGAATCGAATTGTTCAGAGCGTCGTACTTACGGAATACCCGTTTAAACAGCGGGCCTACCTTATGGATCACGGCAAACAGTCCGATCCCCAGAATCGGGATGACCACCAGGAAGATCAGCGCCATCTTTCCGCCCATAATAAACGCCATCGTAAAGGAAAAGATCAACATCAGCGGGCTGCGGATCGCAAGTCGGATCAGCATCATAAATGCCAGTTGGACGTTCATAACGTCCGTCGTCATTCTCGTCACTAAAGACGAGGTAGAAAATTTGTCGATATTTTCAAAGGAAAAATCCTGAATCCGGTAAAACATATCCTTGCGCAGGTTTTTGGCGAATCCGCAGGACGCGGACGCGCAGACCGAACCGGCTCCAGCTCCGAATGCGAGGGACATAAGCGCCATCACCACCAGAATCAGACCATACCGTGAAATGACGCCCATACCGCTTCCGGCTTTGATTTCATTGACCAGCTGAGCGACTACAAACGGGATGATACATTCCATGACCACTTCCAGAGATACCAGAATCGGTGTCAGGATCGAATCACGCTTGTATTCCCTGATCGACTTCATCAGTTCTTTTATCATACTTTTTACGTTTGTCTCCTTTCATCTGTGAAATTGCCCGTTCAAACGAGCTTTGTGTCCACCTTTTGCCCCGGCAAGCTATGTATACACTCAAACCGGTGCGTAAAGAGGAAAAAAAGCGGCGAGCGATAAGGCTCGCACGCCGACTTTTTCTGCTCTATGCAGATATGAAATAATTATACATGGATTTTCTTGCAAGTCAAGTCCCAGAATCCAGATGTACATCCATCTGCGGATACGGAATGCGGATGCCCGCTTCATCGAAGCCGTACTTGATATCCTCCAGCATCGTATAGCGCGCCTGCCAGTAGTTTTCCTTCTTCGCCCAGAATTTCACAACAAGGACAACACTGCTGTCTGCCAGTTCGTCTACGTTGACTGTGATCTCTCGTTCCGGAAGCACATACGGGTTTTTTTTCGCAATTTCCTGCACTGCTTTCCGTGCGCTGCGGATATCAGAATCATACGAAATTCCGACTTTCAAATCCACACGCCGTTCCGCCTCATCCGTCACGTTCGTCAGGCTGCTGTTTGCGAGGTTTCCGTTCGGGATCAGAATAATCTGATTGTCATAGGTTGCAAGCTTCGTATAAAAGACAGATATCTGCTGAACAATCCCTTCGTTACCGCCCCCTTCGATGATATAATCTCCGACATGAAACGGCTTCAGCATCATGATCAGGATTCCGCCAATACAGTTACTTAAGCTTCCCTGGATCGCCAGACCGATCGTTACGCCGACCGAACCGATCACCGTCGCAATGCTTGCTGCCTCCACACCAAACAGCTGCAGAATCATGAACACCAGAATCGTATACGAAACAAACTTAATCGAGGAGTCCAGAAACTGCGCCGCTTCCTCCGACGCGCTGGAACGCTCCATCGCCCGTCTGAAAAAATGCCGGATCATCGCAATCAGTCTGCTGCCGATCACAAACAGGATGAGCGCCAGCACCGCGCGGACGCCAAGCCCCAGAAGCTTGTCCGGCAGCTCGTTTAAGTAGCGTTCCAGCAGGCTCAGCTGTTTTTCCATATTCTTTAAGGATTCGTCCGACGCGAGGCTTTCTATCTCCTCGCCTGTCAGCGTCACAGAGGATGTCAAAAATGCTGCGCCGGACATCAGCACCTTCCTCATGCTTTGGTTCCTTTCGTCACTTTCGCGGAAGAGGTAGACTTCTTAGCTACAGACGCAGGCTTCTTAGCCGTCGGCTCTTTCGGTGCGACAGCCTTCGCGGTCGCTGTCTTTTTGCGGGTCGTGCGGCGTGCAGGCTTTTCTTTTTCTTTTCCCTCAAGAATCGCGCTGTCCGCCTGCTCTGCCTTTTCGGTCAGCTCTTCCTTCAGGGTTTTCTTTTTCATGGCAGCTGCTTTCTTCGCAGCCTCTTCCACCGCTTTTTTGGCAGCAGCCGTTTTTCTTACGACCTCTTCTGCTGCCTGCCTTGCCACCGCTTCCTTTTCAGCTGCCTCTTCGGCAGCTTTTCTCGCAGCTTCTTCCTTCTTTGCAGCCTCCTCCGCTGCTTTTTTAGCGATTGCTTCTTTTTTCGCAGCTTCCTCTGTAGCTTTTCTCGCAGCCTCTTCCGCCGCTTTTTGGGCAGCCTCGGCGATCTTTCTGCGCTCTTCTTTTTCTTCGTCCGTGTAAGGCGTATAGGCAAAAATGCTCACAGACAGCGGCGCCTGATGCATCAGGATCGAATTTTCCCTGCCGTCGGATGCGATTTCTTCCGCTTCCAGTACATAGGAGTTAATTCTTCCTTTTCCGCCAAAGGCGATATCGTCAGAGTTTAAAACTTCCGTATATTTTCCTTCAAAAGGTACACCCACCCGATACTCCGGTCTGTCCACGTTTGCAAAGTTCAGGCATACCAAAAGCGTCTCTTCCTCTTTGTCGCTCTTTCTCAGATAGGAAAGCGTGCATTCGTTCGCATCAATGCAGTCAATCCATTCGAAGCCGTCCCAGCTGTCGTCTTCCGCATACAGCGCAGGATATTTACGGTACAGCTCATTTAACCGCTTCACAAACCGGCGTATCTGCTCATGATGATCATATTTTAGCAGTTCCCATTCCACGCCCCGCTCTTCGTTCCACTCGTCGTACTCTGCGATATCCTGTCCCATAAACAAAAGCTTCTTGCCCGGATGCGTCATCATATAACCGTAGCCTGCGCGCAGGTTCGCGAATTTGTCCGCTTCCTCTCCCGGCATCTTGCTAAGCATCGACGCTTTGCCGTGAACGACCTCGTCATGGGATAACACGAGCATAAACTTTTCGGAATACGCATAAACCATCGAAAACGTCAGATCGTTGTGATGATACGCACGGAAATATGGGTCATACTGCATGTAGTCGAGGAAATCGTTCATCCAGCCCATATTCCATTTCATCGTAAAGCCAAGACCACCATCGTTTAAATCGCCCGTCACCTTCGGCCATGCTGTGGATTCCTCCGCGATCGTAACCGCGCCCCTGCCGCGTTTTTGAATCATGCTGTTTGTATGCTTTAAAAATTCGACCGCTTCCAGATTTTCATTGCCGCCATACATGTTGGCAATCCATTCGCCATCCTGCTTTCCGTAATCGAGATACAGCATTGAAGCGACCGCGTCCATCCGGATTCCGTCTGCATGGAACTGCTCCACCCAGTAAAGCGCATTGGCAATCAGGTAGTTGCTTACCTGCGGTCTGCCGTAATTATAGATCAGCGTTCCCCAATGCGGATGCGCCCCCTGTCTCGGGTCTTTGTGCTCATACAGGCATGTCCCGTCGAACCCGGACAGTCCGTAAGCATCTCTCGGAAAATGGGCCGGAACCCAGTCCAGAATCACGCCGATTCCTGCTTTGTGCAGCTCGTTGACAAAATACATAAAATCCTGCGGTGTGCCATAACGTGCAGTCGGCGCATAATAGCCAATGACCTGATAGCCCCAGGATCCATCCAGCGGGTGCTCCATAACCGGCATCAGCTCCACATGGGTATAGCCCATTTCCTTCACATAGGAAATAACCTTCGGTGCAAACTCCCGGTAGTTATAATATCTGCGGCCATCCTCGGGCTTTGCAAAGGAGCCCAGATACATTTCATAAACGCTCATCGGCTCTTTTTCAGGACAGCTTTTTTCTCGTGCCAAGATCCATGCTTCATCTTCCCAGGCAAAGCCATCGATGTTGCGAACAACAGATGCCGTGTCCGGGCGGAGCTGTTGTCCAAACGCATAGGGATCTGCCTTCAGGTAAGTCAGACCGCCCTTTAATTTCAGCTCAAACTTATAATTCTCGCCCTCTCTAACTCCGGGGATAAAAATTTCAAAAATACCGGAATCCCACAGGCGGCGCATCTGATGTCTGCGTCCATCCCAATGGTTAAAATCTCCCACAACACTGACCCGCAGCGCATTCGGTGCCCAGACTGCAAAATGTACGCCCTGGGTTTTGTCGACGGTCATCATATGCGCACCAAGGATACGGTAAGCTTCATAATGGATTCCTGCCGCAAACCGCGCCGTATCCTCTTTGGTAATGACCGGAGCAAACCGATAGGGATCTTCAAATTCTTCTGTTGTGCCATCTTCCAAAGAAGCCTTTAATGTATAGCTTCCGATTTCTTTACCGCCAACCAGTGCGGCATAATAGCCAGCCTCGTCCGCCTGCTCCATTTCCACGGTCGTTTGACCGGGCAGCTTCAGTTCCATCGAAACAGCGCCCGGATAAAATGCCTGCACCACCGTCGCATTGCCTTCCCGGTGCGGTCCCAAAAGCCGGTGCGGATCGTCCTCCTCAGAATAAATAATTGCCTCTATTTCAGGCCAGTTCATCAGCCTATACAGTTTTTCGTTCATTCGATACCCTCCTGCCTGACGCTTTTTCCGCGCCCCTCTTATTTTTATTTTACCCTTCCCGGGCACAATAGGCAAGGGAAAATGTCTAAGCGGTGTACTGCACGGCAGTCCCCTGTGCGCTATCTGTGTCAGATATTTGTTTCGTCATTCAAAATACTTCGAAAAAATATTTATTTACAAAATCCGTTTTTGTTTGCTATAATCCTAACCAATAAATGGTAGTCGCAGGGAAACACATGACGATGGCATTGCCAATGGCATGAAAAGGAGGAACGAGACGAAAGTTCTCGTTCCTCCTTTTTTGTGCTGAAAAGAGGCTATAGGATGAAGCAACCTGTGAGGCTTTGAGCATTTCCAAAGGCTTTCCCGCCCGACGCCCTGTATTTTTATGTATCTTAAACGAATCGGCATCGACACGAAAGGAGATTTTTTATGCCCAAAACATTGTTTCAGAAAATCGTATTCACAATTATCATGGCAACCATCATGGTTTACGGAATGGTCGTCTACAATGTCGCCTTGAATACCGGCGGTGTTACCAACCAGACGTTCCTTTTAGCGCTTCATGAGCTACCGATCATGGTTCCTGTCGCTTTTATCCTCGAATTTTTTGTTGTGGAAAAGCTGGCAACCCGTCTGGCATTTACTTTTATGTGTCCCACCGACCGTCCGCAGTTTATCACCTACGCGATTTCCCTGATGATCATCTGCATCATGTGCCCGATCATGAGTCTCGTCGCTACCCTTCTGTTCAAGGAGCCCAGCTTCGGCACATGGGCGCACACCTTTGGCTGTAACCTGCCGATGGCATTTTTCTGGCAGATGTTCTACTGCGGACCGCTCTCCCGCCTGATTTTCCGCACCCTGTTTAAAAAACAGCTGGCAGCGCAGAACATACCGGCACAGGGACAGAAATAAATATCTTGTGCAAACGCAGCACGGATCGCACGCTCAAACACAGAATATACCCACAGTACCATACAGAAAAGACCCCGAAGACTGGCACCATATTGCCTTTCTCCGGGGTCTGTGACTCTCCGTTACAAAACGCCTGCGTTTTACTTCACCACCCGCACGCGGAACACGCCATCGATCGTCTTTAACTGATTGACAATACTGCCGCTTACGTGGGACTCCAGGTCGACCATCGTATATGCAACATCGCCTTTGGATTTGTTCATCATATTTGCGATGTTTAAGTTGTTCCAGCCAAGGACGGAGGAGAACTTCGCGATCATGTTTGCGATATTCTTATGGAAAATCACAACTCTACTTTCTGCCGTGCACACACCCATATCGCAGTCCGGGAAGTTGACGCTGTGGAGAATATTTCCGTTTTCGAGATATTCCTGCAGCTGTCTGACTGCCATAACCGCACAGTTTTCTTCCGACTCCTCGGTCGAAGCACCCAGATGCGGGATGACGATGCAGCCCGGCTTTCCTGCCGTGACCGGATTCGGGAAATCCGAAACGTAGCGGCGGATTTTTCCGGCGGTAATTCCGTCTAACACAGCTTCTTCATCCACCAGCAGATCTCTTGCAAAGTTTAACAAAATCACGCCGTCCTTCATCCGGGAGATAGCTTCTGCGCTGATCATATTTTTTGTGCTGTCCATCAGCGGCACATGGATTGTGATATAATCGCACTGCTCATAGATTTCATTGACATCCAGCACATGTCTGACATCGCGGCTTAACTTCCACGCCGCATCGACCGATACATACGGATCATAGCCGAGCACTTCCATTCCGAGATGACGCGCCACGTTAGCAACCTTGACGCCGATCGCGCCCAGTCCGATGATACCGAGGCGCTTGCCCATCACCTCTGTACCGGCAAACTTCTTCTTCGCTTTCTCCGCATCCTTCGCAATATTTTCATCTTCCTGATTTTCTTTCACCCAGTTGATGCCCGATACGACGTCACGGCTTGCTAAAAGCATTCCGGCAATGACCAGCTCTTTTACGCCGTTTGCGTTTGCACCCGGTGTATTGAACACGACGATACCTTTTTCCGCGCATTTCTCCAGCGGGATATTGTTGACGCCGGCTCCTGCTCTTGCAACCGCTAAAAGACCATCCGGCAGCTCCATCTCATGCATCGATGCGCTTCGAACCAGGATGCCATCTGCTTCTGTAATTTCGTCTGTTTTGATATAATTTTTCGAAAAATTATCGAGTCCGACCTGTGCGATCGGATTCATGCAATAATAATTTCTCATTGAAACCTCCCACTCTGCTTACTGATTCTGCGCTTCAAACTCTTTCATAAAGGCAACCAGCTTTTCCACGCCCTCCATCGGCATTGCATTGTAAATGCTTGCGCGCATGCCGCCGACGCTTCTGTGTCCCTTTAAGTTCTCCAGACCGTTTTTCTTTGCCTCTGCAACAAATTTTGCATCCAGATCGGTATTGCCTGTGATAAACGGAACGTTCATCAACGAACGGTCTTCCTTGCGGACGGTGCCTTTGAACAGCTTGCTTTCATCCAGGAAATCATACAGAATTTTCGCTTTTTTCTCGTTGTATTCTTTCATTGCTTCCAGACCGCCGCGCTTTTGCAGCCACTTAAATACTTTGCCGCAGATGTAAATTCCGTATGCCGGAGGCGTGTTGTAAAGGGATTTCGCATCCGCATGAATTTTATATTTTAACATGGTGGGCGTGCCGGGCAGCACATCTTCTGTAATCAGGTCTTCCCGGATAATTGCGATAACTACGCCGGCAGGTCCAATATTCTTCTGAACGCCACCGTAAATCATGCCATATTTGGTCACATCAACCGGCTCGGATAAGAAGCAGGAGGAAACATCCGCAACAAGGGGTTTTCCCTTTGTATTCGGAAGCGTTTTGAATTTGGTTCCGTAAATGGTGTTATTTTCACAAATATATACATAATCCGCATCCGGGTCGATCGGCAGATCGGAGCAGTCCGGAATATAGGAAAAGGTCTGATCCTCGGAGGATGCAACCGCATTTGCCTTTCCGTAAATGGAAGCCTCTTTCCATGCCTTTTTCGCCCACTGTCCGGTTATGATGTAATCCGCTACGCGGTTTTTCATCAGGTTCATCGGAATCATCGCAAACTGCTGGCTTGCGCCACCCTGTAAAAACAGCACTTTATAGTTATCGGGGATTCCCATCAGCTGACGTAAATCAGCCTCCGCCTCATCAATGATTTTCTGATAGGTACCGGAACGATGGCTCATCTCCATAACTGACATTCCACAGCCTCTGTAATCAAGCATTTCGTCTGCTGCTTCCTGCAGCACTTCTTCCGGCAGGACAGCCGGGCCTGCACTGAAATTGTACACTCTGGACATTTTTACCTCTCATTCCGCCGCCTGTGCGGCACTTGAATTTTCTAAAAAGCCGATCTGCCCGTTCTAATCAAACATGTGTTTTTGTGATACGGACATTTGGATTAAAAAAAATGATATCGAATACCGCTCATGCCTGAATAAAAATACGGATACCGACCTTTCGGTCTATTGTACCCGTATTTTTCGCTTTAGTCAACTACTACGTTAATTTATTTGCTTGCAAGGTCATCCCCATCGAAAACCTCGCTGATCGCTGCACCCGCCGGAACCATCGGAAATACCTTATCGTCTTCAGGAATTCTGCAGTCGATGACAACCGGCTTCTGAAGTGCGATTGCCTTTTCAATTGCCGGAGCAACCTCCTCCTTCGCAGTGACGCGGATTGCCGCGCATCCCAATCCTTCTGCTACCTTGCAGTAATCCACTGCATCCTCCAGAACCGTCTGGGAATAGCGTTTTCCATAAAAGAGCGTCTGCCACTGGCGCACCATGCCCAGAACATGATTGTTGATGATGATCTGGATGATCGGAATCTGATATCTGCTGGCTGTCGCAAGCTCGATCAGGTTCATACGGAAGCATCCGTCTCCGCCGATATTAACGCAGATTTTATCCGGGCAGCCTGTTTTCGCGCCGATGCATGCCCCGATACCGTAGCCCATCGTGCCAAGACCGCCGGAGGACAAAAACGTGCGGGGCTTCGTATAATGATAATACTGCGCCGCCCACATCTGATGCTGTCCGACGTCGGTTGTGATAATTGCATTGCCTTTCGTAATGCGGTCTAATTCTTCTATAATATAAGGGCAGCTCAACTGGCTGTCGTCATATTTGAGCGGATACTTTTCTTTTAATTCCAGAATATGCGCCGTCCACTCCGGATGATGCATCTGTTCCATCCGTGCGATCAGCTTTGTCAAAACATCCTTCAGATCTCCGACAATGGACACATCCGCATGGATATTTTTATTGATCTCAGCAGCATCAATATCGATATGCAGGATCTTTGCATTCTTTGCAAATAAGGATGCGTTGCCGATGACACGGTCAGAAAATCTCGCGCCCAGTGCAACCAAAAGGTCACACTCGCTCACTCCGAGGTTGGAGGTCTTTGTGCCGTGCATACCGATCATACCGGTATAGAGCGGATCGTAACCGTCATATGCCCCTTTTCCCATCAGGGTATCACAGACCGGAGAATCCAGTTTTTTGGCAAAGGCACGCACCTCTTCTGAAGCGCCGGAAAGAATCGCTCCGCCGCCCAGATAAATATAGGGTTTTTTCGCCTTGGAAATCACTTCCAGCGCGGCATCTAAATCTTCCTGCGTGTAATGTCCGGCACGTTCAACCGATTCCGGCTCTTTGGGTGTATATTCGCAGCTCGCTGCCGTTACATCTTTGGTGATATCTACCAGCACCGGTCCGGGTCTTCCGGATTTTGCAATGTGAAATGCCTTGCGCAGCGTGTCTGCCAGAATATTGACATCTTTTACAATGTAACCGTGTTTGGTGATCGGCATCGTCACGCCTGCGATATCGACCTCCTGGAAGGAATCTTTTCCCAGAAGCGGAAGCGTCACATTACAGGTAATCGCTACCATCGGAACGGAATCCATGTACGCGGTCGCAATGCCGGTAACCAGATTCGTCGCGCCGGGACCGCTGGTCGCCATACACACACCGACTTTTCCGGTTGCACGCGCATAGCCATCTGCTGCATGTGCAGCACCCTGTTCATGAGATGTCAGCACATGGAAAATCTCATCGCTATGCTTGTATAACGCATCATATACATTCAAAATGGAGCCGCCCGGATACCCGAACACAACATCCACGCCCTGTTCTTTTAAACACTCTATGACGATTTCAGCACCTGTACGAACCATATCGTCCTCCCCTTTTTATCCTTATTTCTTAATTTCGAGTACAGCGCCTCTGTTTCCGCTGGTTACCATTTCCCGGTAACGTGCAAGATATCCGGTGGTTACCTTCGGCTCTCTGGGCTGCCATTTTGCCCTTCTCTCTGCCAGCACTTCATCAGAAACCTTCATATCCAGACGATTTTCCGGAATATTGATGCTGATAATATCGCCCTCTTCTACCAGCGCGATGGGACCGCCGACAGCAGCCTCCGGGGAAACATGACCAATCGACGCACCTCTGGATGCGCCGGAGAAACGACCGTCCGTAATCAGCGCAACGCTGGAACCAAGACCCATGCCTGCGATTGCAGAAGTCGGATTCAGCATTTCTCTCATGCCGGGGCCGCCTTTGGGTCCCTCGTAACGAATCACAACGACATCGCCGGGAACAATCTTGCCGCCCTTGATCGCAGCAATCGCGTCCTCTTCGCAGTCAAATACCCTTGCAGGGCCTTCATGAACCATCATTTCCGGTACAACAGCGCTTCTCTTTACAACACCGGTATCCGGAGCCAGGTTGCCTTTGAGTACAGCGATACCGCCTGTCTCAGAATAGGGATTTTCAATCGGACGAATCACTTCGGGATTGCGGTTTACACAGGCTTCGATATTTTCGCCGACGGTCTTTCCGGTTACCGTCATCAGGTCTGTCTTTAACAGTCCCTTCTTATTTAATTCATTCATAACTGCGTATACGCCGCCAGCCTCATTTAAGTCTTCAATGTAGGTCGGACCTGCAGGTGCCAGATGACACAGGTTCGGTGTATGAGAAGAAATTTCATTTGCGATTTCCATGTTCAGCTCTACGCCTGCCTCATGCGCGATTGCAGGCAGATGCAGCATGGAGTTTGTAGAACAGCCGAGCGCCATATCGACGGTCAGGGCGTTTAAGAACGCATCCTTTGTCATGATGTCGCGGGGCTTGATATCCTTGCGAACCAGCTCCATAATCTGCATACCGGCATGCTTTGCCAGCTGGATACGTGCAGAATATACTGCCGGAATTGTGCCGTTACCCTTTAAGCCCATGCCCAGCGCCTCTGTCAGACAGTTCATGGAGTTTGCGGTGTACATACCGGAACAGGAACCGCAGGTCGGACATACTTTTTCTTCGTATTCCTGCAGCTCTTCCAGCGACATGGTGCCTGCTGCCACGGAGCCTACTGCTTCAAACATAGAAGATAAGCTTCTCTTTCTGCCGTGCAGATGTCCTGCCAGCATTGGACCGCCGGAAACAAAAATCGTCGGGATATTCAGTCTTGCCGCTGCCATCAAAAGACCGGGCACATTTTTATCACAGTTAGGGATACATACCAGACCATCGAACTGATGTGCCATCGCCATACACTCGGTGCTGTCGCAGATCAGGTCTCTGGTTACGAGGGAATATTTCATGCCGACATGTCCCATCGCGATACCATCGCAGACTGCGATTGCCGGGAATACAACCGGGGTGCCTCCAGCCATCGCGACGCCGAGCTTGACCGCTTCTGTAATTTTATCCAGGTTCATATGTCCGGGCACGATTTCGTTATAGGAGTTTACGATACCGATCAGCGGTCTGTTCTTTTCCTCCTCTGTCATTCCCAGTGCATTCATCAGACTTCTGTGCGGTGCCTGCTGGACGCCTTTTGTTACATTATCACTTCTCATTTGTTCGTTCCTCGCATTCTGTTGTCAAAAATCAAATCCGCTCTGCAAGCAGATCGCCCATCTTGCTGCATCCAACTAATGTACACCCTGCGGCCATAATATCTCCGGTGCGGTAGCCCTCTGCCAGAACCTTGCGAACCGCTTCTTCCACTGCTTCTGCCTCTTTATCCAGATCAAAGGTGTAACGCAGCATCATGGCAGCGCTCAGCACAGTTGCAATGGGATTTGCGAGATCTTTGCCCGCGATATCCGGCGCACTGCCGTGACTGGGTTCATATAAGCCGAACTTTGTATCGTTTAAGCTTGCGGAAGACAGCATACCGATCGAGCCGGTCACCATGCTCGCTTCATCCGAAAGAATATCGCCAAACATATTTTCGGTCAGGATCACATCGAACTGCGCCGGATCTTTGACCAGCTGCATCGCACAGTTGTCCACGAGCATATGAGACAGCTCCACGTCAGGATAATCCTTTGCCACCTCTTCCACCACGCTTCTCCACAGTCTCGAGGAATCCAGCACGTTTGCCTTGTCCACGCTCGTCACTTTGCCTTTTCTCTTGCGCGCTACATCAAACGCCTTGATCGCGATTCGGCGGATTTCCTCTTCGGTGTAGGTCAGGGTATCGACTGCCTTGCGTACGCCGTTTTCTGTCGTCGTATGGCGTTCGCCAAAATACAGACCGCCGGTCAGTTCTCTCATAATCAGCATGTCAAAGCCTGCCTTGCTAATTTCTTCTTTTAAAGGGCACGCGCCTGCAAGCTGCGGATACAAATAAGCCGGTCTTAAATTTGCAAATAAGTTGAGTGCTTTGCGGATCTTCAACAGACCTGCTTCCGGACGCTTTTCCGGAGGGAGCTTGTACCAGGGGGAGGTGTTGGTATCTCCGCCGATCGAACCCATCAGAACCGCATCTGCCGCCTTCGCTGTCGCAATCGCCTCATCTGTCAGCGGTACGCCGTGCACATCAATCGATGCACCACCCATCAAAATCTCCTTGCGTTCTATTTCATGGCCGAATTTCTTCGCCACCTGATCCAGTACTTTATTCGCCTGTGCTACAATTTCCGGTCCGATTCCATCGCCCGGAATGCATGCAATCTGTAATTTCATCGAGCTGTTCCTCCAATACTGCGCCCAATTGTAATTGAGCTGTTCTTTTTAAGTTTAACGTAACACTGTATATTTTTCAATAAAAACAGGAAAAAAGCCATATCGGTTTGATATAGCTTTTATAACTTAAGGGAATGAATTTCGTGTTTTCCATTCTTTTCTGATATAGGCTTACTGCTTTCGTGCGGCGGTTTTCTCGCCAGGCGTTTTCTCATCATGATACAGCACCCATGAAATCACGAAGCTGACCACAAACGCCACCGCAATCACAAGGGTATATTGCAGCGTATCATCCGTCGTAATCAGATATCCGAACAGTCCGGTTACGCCATAAGCTGTCGCTCCAATTCCTGTCCATCCGGCAATCAGTGCACCGCAGGCCCCTCCGATCATTCCTGCCACAAACGGTTTCATGTAACGGATATTGACACCGAAAATTGCAGGCTCGGTGATGCCTAAAAATGCGGACAGCGAAGACGGCAGCGCAAGGGCCTTTACCCTGCTGTTTTTGGTTTTTAATGCCAGAGCAAGCGCCGCTGCACCCTGACCGACATTGGCTGCCGTCGCAATTGGCATCCACGTATTTAATCCGCTTTTTGAAATCAGTCCCGCTTCCAGCGCGCTATACATATGATGTACACCCGCTACAACCGTCGGCGCATAGACCGCGCCGCACAGTGCCGCACCGATTCCAAAGGGAAGCGTAATCAGCCACTGAGCGCCTTCCAGTACGCCGTTTTCCACCCAGGAAAAAACAGGTCCGAAAATTGTCAGAGTCAAATACCCAGTTACAAGAACCGTCACAAGCGGTGTCACAAACAGGTCGATAATTTCCGGAACGATCTTGTGCAGTTTCTTTTCCAGCATGCTCATAAACCATACTGCGATCACAACCGGAATGACATGTCCCTGATAGCCGACAAGCTCGATCTGATATAACCCAAACCATGCATTCAATTTGGGAATACTTTCTGCATCTACAACACTCCATGCATTCATCAGATCCGGATGAATCATGATCATACCGATAACTGCACCAAGATACAGATTTCCGCCAAATACCTTTGCCGCGCTGATCGCGATCAGGATCGGCAGAAAAACAAATGCCGCATTCGAAAACAGGTGAAGGATCGTATATGTACCGGACTGCTCCATTGCAGGATAGACCTCACAAAGTCCTTCCAGAATCCCCACCAGCAGACCGCTCGCTACGATCGCCGGAATGATCGGAATAAATACATCTCCCAGTGTCTTTACTGCACGCCTCCAAAAGCTCGTCTTTATACTTGCTGCCTGTCGGACTTCTTCCCTGGAAGATGCACTGATGCCCGCAATCTGGATAAATTCGTCGTAAACCTTGTTGACCGTTCCCGTCCCGAAAATAATCTGCAGCTGTCCGGATGCGAAAAAGACACCCTTCACACCGTCGATTGCTTCGATTGCTTCCTTGCTGCACTTGTCATTGTCTCCGATGACCAGACGCAGTCGCGTCGCACAGTGCTCAGCGCTGATGATATTTTTCCTGCCTCCTATGTTGTCACAGATCTGTTGTGCTGTTTTCCTGTAATCCATGGTAACCCCCGCCCTCTGTTTTCACGACATTTTGTAAATTCACGTTTTCGCCAAAAAGAGTATACATCTTTTCAGGCAACTTATACAAGCAGCTCCGACAATCCTTTTTTTAGATTGCCGGAGCTGTCTCTACGTCTTTATGAAATTGAAATCACTCCTCTTCGTCTACAGATTTTGTTTCTGCAACTGTTTCTTCCAAAGTGCTTTGCGCAACATTCTCCCGGATTTTGATATCGCCGTTTTCTGCGGATACCCGGATGACAGCACTGCCGGGTGCCTGTTTTCTGTACTCTGCTGCGTCTCCGTTCTCATTTTCCATCATCTCATATCCCGAAAAATAAATTTTACCATATTCTGTGCGGAGATCATATCCATATGCATCCGCCTTCTGCATTCCGTATATGTTCGTATCCCCGTAACTGTTTTTTACATCCAGCGTGCCCTGCGTTCCTGCAAAAACAGTTACCGAACCATTCTCCGCTTCCAAAGATGCCTGTGCGCTTTCGATACAGCCAATGTTCAGCTCTCCATACAAACCGGTGATTTCTACCTTATTACCGGTCAGATTTCCAGTCTTGATGTCACCGTCTTCGTCGTAAATACTCAGGTCAATTCCGTTCCAGTCCTCCATTTTAATCTCACCATAGCTCGTCTTTACAGAAAGCTTCTCTGCAGAAAGATTCGCTGCAAGATCGATATCCCACGGTGCATCGACCGAAACCTCTTTCAACCTGGCACCCTTCGGCACTGTGATTTTCACATAAGGATCATCCTGCCGCCGTTCTCCTTCTTCTCCCCAGAGCCGGAAATACCACCGATTTCCTTCCTGCGTTTCCCCGAAATCGCCTTCTTTCACTATGAGTGTTCCATTCTCCACCTGGCACACCGGTTCTTCCCGATCGCCTGCCAGAAGATATTCAACACTATAAGAATCGCCTTCCTCCAAAGAAAACTCTCCGTATTTCAGATCCACCTCAATTTTTTCAAACGCTGCCAGCTGCTTCTGTCCGGCATAATCCTGTACCGTCTCCGGGCAAGCTGTTGTCTCTTTCAAATGAATTCCTTCGTTATCCAGATAAAACACCGGGCTTCCTCCCATCGCAATCCCAATGCCAATACAGATACCGCCTGCTGCCAACAGACCTGTCGAAATCAGAAGCGTCTTTTTCAATGTTTTATTTTTCATCGCTGTCCGCCTCCTTTTTCTCCAGCAGGTGAAATCCGTTGCTGTCCGTTTCAGCAGCAGATGTGCCCGTCATCTGTTCGCCGGGCGCTGCCTCAGGTTCCGGCTCTGCGCTGCCGGCTTTTTTCTTTCCGCCAACCTTGCTGCGGATCCATAAAATTCCTTTCCAGATCAGCCACACCAGTCCGATCAGCAATGCTGTGCCCAGGATTGCTGAGCCTGTCATCATAAAGCCGCTGCCCAGAATCGCAAAGCCGCTGCCAACCGCATGAAACATCGAAACAATTCCTGTCCCGATGAAAAACAGTCCGCCCAGAAGCAGTGCTGCCAGCACAAGGATCATTCCGATGCCGCAGGCTGCACTGCAGGCCAACAGACCGAGCACGCAGGCACCCAGTGCTACTGCAATGCCGACTGCAGCGGCAAGCAGTCCGAACCCTACCGGGACCACCACCGGCAGGGCACATAATCCGAGGAGGATCACCAGCACGATCTGCCAGGGCTTCCAGTTTGATTTTTGCTGTGTTACAGATTGTTTTGTTTTTGTTTCGTTCATTGCTATTCCTCGCTTTCTCTTTCTGAGTACAAGCATACCGACACAACAAAAAAAGCTCCCGCAAAAACTGTGGAAGCTTTTCCAAAACAATTCTTAAATTTTTCTAAATCGCAGTTTAGCGCGTCGTCCCTCTCTCCTCTGTACGAAAACCCATTTTAATTTCTTTTCCCGCAGGATTTCCATTCATCAGCTCCAGCAAAAGCCGCGCCGCCTCCTGTCCGCTGGTCTGGTAAAAAAAGTGCACGCTGGAAAGCTTCGGCGCAACGATCCGCCCGGAAACCGTGTCGCCCACGCCGGAAATCGCAACCTGCTGCGGAATCCGGATCTGATGCTCCTGCAGCCAGCCAAGCGCGCCGAGCGCTACAGAATCCGTTGCCCCAAATACTGCATCAATCTCCGGATGCCGCTCCCATAAGCGTCCCATTGCCTCATAGCCGTCCTCAACAGAAAAAGCACTTTCCTCATAAAAGCTGTTGTCCCAGTCTATTCCCTTTTCTTCCAGAACATCCAAAAATCCACGGAAACGTTCTTCCCCGGCTGCATGATCTCGCTTCGTCACACCAAGACACGCCGGATGCTTCGCATCCTTTAACATCATACGCGCGGATTCCTTTGCTGCAAGATAATCATCCTGATAGACGCAGCTGTAGCCTTCCAGCTTCTGTCCCAGCACCACGACCGGAACCTGCAGCGCGCGCAGTGCACGCTTGTGCGCCGGTGTGAAAATCGTCCCGATCAGGATAATCCCGTCCACCTGATTTTCGGAAAAGAGCTTTAAATACTCCACTTCCTCGCGTTCCTGGTTTTCCGTGTTTGCCAAAAGCAGCCAGAAGCCCGCCTGCTTTAACTCCTTGCTGATCCCGGAGACCATCCCGCTGATGGATTCGGAATTGATCTTCGGGATGATCACACCGATCTGCTTCGTCTTTTTGGTACGCAGCATCTGTGCCTGCGCAGACGGCTTATAACCGGTCTCCTCGATCACCCTGCGGATCTGCTCCCGCTTTTCTGCACTGACATAGCCATCGTTAAAGTAACGGGAAACGGTGGCCCGGGAGACATTTGCCAACTTTGCAATTTCATTTATGTTCATTTCAAAAAATCCATCCTCAATCTCTGCAGCATTTTTCTTTTGTGAGATTGATCTCAGTATAACATTCCGTCTGAAAATCTGCAAGCAGAATACAGCGCCTTATCCCAACACCTCCCGGTATACGCGCAGCACATTTTCTCCCATGACCTTATCACGCTGTCTGGCGGTAAGCCCTGCCTTTGCAAGCGCATCCTCCAGAACCGGCATTGCGTCTGCGCCCGGGAGCTCTGCATGGGTCCGAATTCCGTCAAAATCGCTGCCCAGTCCCAGGCAGTCCTCTCCGCCGACTTTTATGATATGTGCCGCATGGCGTGCCACGTCTGCAGCTGTGCCCGGATAGTCCTTTTGGGCATTTAAAAAGGACGGACAGAAGTTCAGTCCGGTCACACCTCCTTTTTCTGCCAGCAAACAGATCATGTCGTCCGTTAAATTGCGCACCGCCGGACAGATTGCGCGGGCGTCGGAATGGCTTGCGACAAAGGGACGCTTCGCATGGGACGCCACGTCATAAAAGCCCGCGTCCGACAGATGGGACACATCCACGATCATTCCGAGCCGCTCCATCTCTTCCAGAAATAAAAATCCGAACTCTGTCAGCCCATCCTTCGTGTTCGGAACCGTCCTATCCGGCTTGCCATCCCCGGAAATGGCAAAATTCGGAAAACCGATCTCGTTTGGAAAATTCCAGGTCAGCGTCAACATTCGGACACCTCTGTCATAAAATTCCCGCAGCTTTTCCAGGCTGCCCTGGCACACCGCACCCTCTTCGATTGTCAAAAGCGCGCTTATGCGCCCGTTTTTCTGATTTTCCAAAATGTCGTTATAGCATCTGACCTGACCAATCTGCTCCGGAAACAGTGCCATCTGCCGATCAAAGCAGTCCGCCAGTGTCAGCGCCTGCTGATATGGGTCTTCACAATTTTCTGTACAGACGAACAGTGCAAAATTCTGAAGCAGGTAATCCCCCTGTTTCATCTTATCCAGACGAATATGCAGTCTGTTGTCCTGCAGTGTCCACCCTTTTTCTTTGTTTTCATAAAGTGCTGCGATCGTGTCGCAGTGCATATCAACAACTTTCATAAAATCCTCCATTCCGCAGGCGCTTTGTGCCGAAGGTGTCGCGAGGAAAACGTCCAGTTTGGCTCTGCGATCCCAGCTACTTTGTGATGCCTGCGTCACAAATCGCTGTGTGACGAAAAAACCGGAACACACGTCCTGTGAGCCTATCACATGCGCATATTCCGGTTCTTTTATCTGTCTCTAAAATTCGTCTTATTTCTTCTTTGTATCTGCAGGTGCTTCTGCATCAGCCTTTTCCACCTGTACGATCGCGCTCTTCTGCATCGGAATACGGCAGTTTTTGTTGTTGCCGAACTCAACGATAACGGTATCATCTGTGATGTCGATGATGATTCCGTAGAAGCCGCTGGTGGTCAGGACACAATCTCCGATCTCCAGAGTAGAAAGCATTGCGCTGGTCTTCTTCTGCTCTTTCTTCTGCGGACGATACAGTACGAAGTAGAAAAATACACCAAAAACTACTACATACATTAAAATAAGCGGAATCATGCTACCTGCGCTTGCTGACTCAGATGCTGTCAGTAAAATTCTCATTTTCTATATTCCTCCTGGTTTATAAAGTAAAACCCTGCCCTGCAGGATTCTCCCTGCCCGGTCTCTTTACCGTAGCCTATTTTCCATCATACACAATTCTTTGCATGCCGTCAAGTTTTCGCTTCTTATATGCTGCAAATTCTCCCTTATCCAGCGCATCCCGGATTTCTGTCATCATCGTATTATAGAAATACAGGTTGTGCATGACGCACAGGCGCATGCCCAGCATCTCTTTTGCTTTTAACAGGTGACGGATATAGGCTCTGGAATACCGTCTGCAGACAGGGCATTGACACCCTGGCTCGATGGGCTGCATATCCAGCTCATACTGCGCATTGAACAGATTGATCTTGCCGAAGTTTGTATATAGATGTCCATGACGTCCGTTTCTGGTGGGATATACGCAGTCAAAAAAGTCCACACCGCGTTCCACTGCCTCCAAAATATTTGCAGGTGTACCGACTCCCATCAGATAGGTCGGTTTGTCCACGGGCAAGTAGGGAACTGTCTCTTCCAGAATATGATACATTTCCTCATGGGTCTCACCGACTGCAAGACCGCCAACCGCATAACCGTCCAGATCCAGGTCTGTAATCCGTTTGGCATGCTCTATTCGGATATCCGAGTAAATTGCACCCTGGTTAATGCCGAACAAAAGCTGCTGCTTATTGATCGTATCGTCCAGGCTGTTCAGGCGAGCCATCTCTTTTTTGCAGCGCTCCAGCCATCTTGTCGTCCGGTCTACGGAAGGCTGCACGTAGCTTCTCTCCGCTTTTGCAGGCGCACACTCATCGAATGCCATTGCAATGGTAGATGCGAGGTTTGACTGAATCCGCATACTCTCTTCCGGTCCCATGAAGATCTTATGCCCGTCGATATGGCAGCGGAAGGTTACCCCCTCCTCTTTGATCTTCCGCAGACCAGCCAGTGAAAACACCTGAAATCCGCCGGAATCGGTCAAAATCGGCTTATTCCAGCTCATAAAGCGATGCAGTCCACCCATCGCCTTGATCTTTTCATCACCGGGACGCACATGCAGATGATAGGTGTTGGAAAGCTCCACCTGTGTGCCCAGTCCTTCCAGATCCTCCGTAGAAACCGCACCCTTGATCGCAGCAACGGTTCCGACATTCATAAAAACCGGTGTCTGGATCGTACCATGCACAGTTTCCATTACCGCACGTTTTGCACGTCCCTCCTGTTTCAATACCTTGTAGGTCATCTTTTCACTCATCTTAATCTCCATTCCAGATTTTCTTTAATTTATCATCCGCTTTTTGGAAAAAGCCTGCGATCGCCGTACTTTTTTCAAAGGGTGCAAACAGTTTTTGCCGAAGCAGCTCGATCGCTGTACATACCAGGTAGATCGCTGCTATCACCCCAATACAGGCAAAGGGCAGATACCAGTGTCCAAGCCAGGCAGCGCCGTCGATTTTCGTCCAGAGACTCTCCCGGATATAGTAGTGATCATGGATCAGGTAAACGCCAAAGGACGCACCTGCAATCCGATTGATCAGACCTGCCCCTCTTCCCGGTGCAATCCTCAGATTCAAAAATGCAAGAAACAAAAAAATCGACGCAGCTGTCACCAGAATCGAGCTATAGACATAAAACACACTATACCCCCACATCAGATCGTCCAGAAAGCTGATCGCGCCAAACGGAGAGGACAGCAGTGCCTCGATCACAAACCGGCTGAGGGGAATCAGCAGGGAGGTCCCAACTGCAGGCAGGAACCATTTCAGGAATTTTCCATCCGGCTGATAATACAAACGGATATAGGCTCCGCACAGATAAATCGTCAAAAACCACGATATACTTACACCGCCGGCGGTATTAAGGGCCGAAGAAAAATAAAAAATGTTTGGCCACACAGACACCAAAGCCAGGGCCAGAGCACACGCACAGGCAAGCTGACGCTTAGTCAGTGCCAGAATCAGCTTATTCATCACCGGTGCCAGCACATACATGCCTACATACATGGAAACAAACCAGTAAAAATCCGATGAGATCGGTAAAATCGAATAGACCAGATATTCCAAGTCATGGGGTACATCTGTAAAAATCCAATAAATCGCCGTAATTCCCAAAGCATAAAACAGTACCTGAACCGCCATTTTTACAAGCTTCCAAAGGCTGAATCTCGATTCCGTCAGAAAGTAGCTGCTGATCAACAGATACAGATTGATACAGGTAAAGGAAACGCCAAACAACGTCCAAACCAGATAATAAGAAGCAGTCCCCATCTTCGCAGCTCCGATCAGATTTCCATGGTTCATCAGGTGTGCCGTCACAACAAATACCATGGCGAGAAGCCTGAGAAGCTCCAGATTCGCCTGTCTCGTTTTTTTCATAAATCAGATATACCCCGTTTCTCTAGAAAATCGTTTTCACCATGCATAGATAAAAATTAGTATAACAGATTCCCTTGTATCCGTCAAAAAAATGTTTTATACTATAGGGAAAATTCCCTTATCGAAAGGAGTGTGTTTCATGTCCGGTTCTGTTTTTGGCACCATTTTCCGCGTTTCCACATGGGGAGAATCCCATGGCAAGGCGATCGGCGCTGTCATAGATGGCTGTCCGGCAGGCCTTCCCTTATGTGAGGCTGATATCCAGCCTTATCTCGACAGGAGAAAGCCCGGCTCCGGCAAATATGTCACTCAACGAAAGGAGGCTGACGAGGTTCAGATCCTCTCCGGCATTTTCGACGGAAAAACAACGGGAACTCCGATTTCCCTGCTCGTCTATAATACCTCTCAGCGATCCTCCGATTATACGGAAATCGCCCAGAACTACCGCCCCGGACATGCAGACTACACCTTTGATGAAAAATACGGCTTTCGTGACTATCGCGGCGGCGGCCGTTCCTCCGGAAGAGAAACGACCGGACGTGTTGCCGCCGGTGCAATCGCCATAAAGATCTTAAACCGGCTCGGTATCGATGTCTGCGCCTATACCCGTTCGATCGGTCCTGTTTCCATTCATCCGGATACCTTTGACCGGGAAGCAATCACGCAGACCGCTACTGGTATGCCGGATAAAAAAGCTTCCGCCGACGCAGAAGCCTTTCTCGAAACCTGTATCAAAAATCAGGATTCCTCCGGCGGCGTGATCGAATGCTGTGTGACCGGTCTTCCTGCCGGGATCGGCGATCCGGTCTTTGACAAGCTTGATGCAAGGCTTGCTTCAGCGATCATGTCCATCGGTGCAGTCAAAGCTGTTGAAATCGGTGACGGCATCGAGGTTTCTTCCCGCAAAGGCTCCGAAAACAACGATGCCTTTTGCATAAAGGATGGACAGGTTTCCAAGAAAACCAACCACGCCGGCGGTATTTTGGGCGGCATCAGCGACGGCTCTCCCGTCCTTCTGCGCGCTCATATCAAGCCAACTCCATCCATCTTTCAGCCACAGCAAACCATTGGCCGTGACCATGTTGAACGTACGCTGCAGATCAAGGGACGCCACGATCCTGTCATCGTTCCCCGCGCAGTCGTGGTTGTAGAAAGCATGACAGCCCTGACCATACTGGACCTGATGCTGTCCAATATGGGGGCACGAATGGATCATCTTGAAAAAATCTATACGAAATAAGCACTTTTGTTTTCTTTGGCAGAAGCTCTGCACCAGCTGCAACGCCAATGATTTTTCTTTCCTATCAACACACGTTTCAAGGCGCACCCATAAAAATTCCCCACCGGCCTTTGCCGATGGGGAATTTTCTGATTCTATTCTTCTTCCAGTCTGTGGAAAATAACGCAGTTAGGCTGATCCACCTTGATCTCCGGCCCGTTCATAACGATCAATCCGGTATCCGGGTGCACTGTAAAGAATGTCATTGTATTCGATTCGTGATTTAAGGAAACCAGATGTCTATTATCCGGGAACAGCATCGCATCCTTCGGATATTCTCCACTGATAGGCAGACAGAACAGTTTCGTCAAAAGTCCGGTCTCCTGATCAATCTTGTACATTACGACGCTGTTATCCCCCGCATTGGAGCTGATCAGATACTGGAAATCCTCCGAAAGATTCAGCGCACTCGCTGCGGAATTACTCGCATGATAATCGTTGACTGTGGAGATCGTCTGTACCTTTTCAAAGAACGGATTGCCCTTTTTTTCTTCATAGGTATAAACATCTATGATATTTTTCAGTTCATGAACGATGTAAAGAATCCTTCCGTCCTTGCTGAATTTGATATGACGGGGTGCAGATTCCATTTCACTGCGGATAACATCTGCCAGTGTCAGCTTACCGGTCTGATGGTCGAGGCGGTATACCTTGACATGATCCATGCCAAGATCTGCTGCACACAGATAATGATTGTCTCTCGTCATCTTCACACAGCTGACGTGGGGACGGAAATTCCGCTCTGCAATACTGCCCAGTCCACGATGGAAAATCTCATCGGTAATCTCTCCGACGCTGCCATCCTCCTTTAAACGCAGCGCTGTGATCTTGCCGTCATGCCAGCCTGCCACGAACAGGAAACGATCTTCATAATCTGTGGAAAGATAGCAGCCGCGCATGCCATTAATGCCCGCCATGTTGATCGGTTTTAAATGTCCATCCTTTAAAATTTCATAGGATTCCACACCAAAGTCTGTAATGGAATACAGCCATTTACGGTTGTGCGAAATCGTCAAATAGGATGAGTTCGTAATCTCGACACGATCCTTTAATGTAAATCTTCCATTTTCTACATCTACATCATAAATCGTAATACCATGATTGTCTCCCATTGTATAGGTAGAGACATAGGCAACGTACTTTTTCTGATTTGTCATGTTCAAACCTCCTGCGGCAAAAATGTTCTGCTCATTTATTTTACCATACCTGTCCCGTTTTTGTTAATCCCTTTTTCACTTTTCGTTCCAGTTCCATCCTTGCATTCACAACGAACCCTCCAAAACCGTTTTTTGGCGCCTTGGGGTGGTCCCGCACAGGGACAGGCTGCGATGCAGCCGCAGACCGTTTGAAAGCGCCGGTACTTGGGCAGCGTGCTTTGCTGCCTTATGTACCGCTGCGCTTTCATCCGAGCGAAAGCGTGTCTGCGCGCACGCAGCCTGCCCCTGCGCGGGAATAGCCCAAGACGCCAAAAATCGCCCTAAAATGGCGTTCTGCCTGCACCCGCGAAAAAACTATGTAAAATATTATTTTCCCCATTGACAGACCCGTCAAAAAACGTATAATAAAGCTCAGTGCGTTTGTTTAGTATCATTAAACTTTTTGTTTAAAATAACTATGAAGGATCAGACATGAAAATCGGAGCAAAGGTAAAGGAACTGCGAGTGCAAAAGGGACTGACACAGGAGGAGCTGGCTGACCGGACAGAGCTTTCCAAAGGCTTTATCTCTCAGCTGGAGCGGGATCTGACCTCTCCTTCCATCGCAACCCTGATGGACATCCTGCAGGCACTGGGAACAGATTTAAAGGATTTCTTTAATGAAGAACCGGAAGAGCAGATCGTTTTTAAAGAAAGCGACTACTTTGAAAAGCTGGACGAAGAATACGGCAACAAAACCGAATGGATCATTCCAAACGCCCAGAAAAACATTATGGAGCCCATCCGCCTGACGCTTTCACCGGGCGGCAGCACCTATCCAGACAACCCCCACGAAGGGGAAGAGTTCGGCTATATATTAAGCGGCAGCATCACGATCCATATCGGCAAAAAGAGCTACCGCGCCAAAAAGGGCGAATCCTTTTATTTTACGCCTAAGTCGACACATTATATTTCGGCAAGTAAAAAGACGGGAGCAAGCCTGATCTGGGTTTCCAGTCCTCCAAGCTTTTAATTGTTCGAAGCTGACGCAAACGATAAACACACTGTCAGGAAAAGTCGTCTTTTGCGCTGACATTTCATTATTTGAAGGAAGGGACAGTATCCGCTGTCGGATACCGCATGGGAGAAGTACCAATGAGCAACCGGCTGATCGATTTACAGCACATCACTAAAATTTACGATGACAACACCGTACTGGATGATCTGAACCTCTACATCCGGGAGAACGAGTTTTTAACCCTCCTTGGCCCCAGTGGCTGCGGAAAAACAACAACTCTGCGCATTATCGGCGGTTTTGAAAAGCCGGATAATGGCTGCGTTTTATTCAACGGCAAGGACATCACAAACATGCCGCCCAACAAACGTCAGCTAAACACCGTTTTCCAGAAATATGCCCTCTTTCCCCATATGACGATCGCAGAAAATATCGCCTTCGGCTTAAAGATCAAAGGAAAGACCAAAAGCTATATTCAGGACAAAATCCGTTATGCCCTCAAGCTGGTCAACCTTGACGGCTACGAAAACCGTATGCCTGATTCTCTAAGCGGCGGTCAGCAGCAGCGTATTGCCATTGCACGGGCGATCGTAAATGAGCCGAAGCTCCTGCTTCTCGATGAGCCCCTCGGTGCCCTGGACTTAAAGCTGCGCCAGGACATGCAGTATGAGCTGATCCGTCTGAAAAATGAGCTCGGCATCACCTTCATCTATGTCACCCATGACCAGGAAGAAGCTCTGACCATGTCCGATACCATCGTTGTTATGAACCAGGGCTACATTCAGCAGATCGGCACGCCGGAAAAGATCTACAATGAGCCGGAGAATGCTTTCGTTGCAGACTTCATCGGAGACTCCAACATCATCGACGGCATCATGATCCGCGATGAGCTTGTTTCCATCTTCGGACAGAAGTTTCCCTGCGTGGATAAGGGCTTTGGCACAAACAAGCCCGTCGATGTTGTAATCCGTCCGGAAGACGTGGATCTGGTCAAGCCGGAAGAAGGAACGCTGACCGGAACGGTAACACATCTGATCTTTAAGGGCGTTCATTATGAAATGGAAGTAACCGCAAACGGCTTTGAATGGCTGGTACACTCCACCGATATGTTCCCGGTGGGCACAGAGGTCGGCATCCGCGTCGATCCCTTCGATATCCAGATCATGAACAAGCCTGCTTCGGAAGATGAGGAGGCGGTATCCATCGATGAGTAAACCAGTGAAAAAAAATACGATGCCAAAGGCGCCGTGGCCCCACAACAGGCTCATGGCTGCGCCATATCTGCTCTGGTCTGCCGCATTTATCATCATCCCGCTGTGCATGATCTTTTACTACGGGCTCACAGACAGAAGCGGTGCATTTACCTTTGAAAATGTCACTGCCATCTCCTCGCCGGAGCATATGAAGGCACTGATTACTGCACTCGTGCTTTCCTTAATCAGCACAGTTGTCTGTCTTGCGCTTGCCTACCCCCTTGCCATGATCCTGGCAGGCAGGCATGTCAGCCAGCAGAGCTTTATCGTCCTGATTTTCATCCTTCCCATGTGGATGAACTTTCTTCTGCGCACCCTTGCATGGCAGACACTCCTTGAAAAAACAGGCGTCATCAACTCGGTACTGTCCTTTTTCGGGCTGCCGACTTTAAATATCATCAATACCCCCGGCGCGATTATCCTCGGCATGGTATATAACTTCCTGCCGTTTATGGTATTGCCCCTGTATAATGCGCTGACAAAGATTGACCCGAATGTCATCAATGCCGCCCACGATCTCGGTGCCAACTGGTTCCAGACCTTTTTACGCGTTATTTTCCCGCTGAGCCTCCCTGGTGTCATCAGCGGCATCACAATGGTGTTCGTACCTGCTCTGACAACCTTCGTGATTTCGAATCTGCTGGGTGGCAGCAAGATCCTGCTGATCGGAAACGTTATTGAGCAGGAATTCACTCAGGCAAGCAACTGGCATTTAGGCAGCGGTCTTTCCATTGTTTTGATGGTATTTATCCTGATCAACATGCTGATGACTGCGATTTTTGATAAAAACGGGGAGGGAACTTCCTTATGATAAAAACAACTGCCCAAAAAATTTATATCGCCCTGATTTTTATCTTCATGTATGCCCCCATCGCAACGCTGGTCGTTCTTTCCTTTAACGCCAGCAAAACCCGGGCAAAATGGGGCGGCTTTACAACGAAATGGTACACTCAGCTGTTTTCCAACTCAGAAATCATGCAGGCACTTTACAACACGCTCCTGATTGCGCTGTTATCTGCTGTTTTTGCAACGCTGATCGGCACCATTGCTGCGCTATCCATTCAGGGCATGAAAAAAAAGAGCCGTGCTGTGTTGATGAGCATCACCAATATCCCGATGTTGAATGCCGAGATCGTAACCGGTATTTCCCTGATGCTTCTGTTTTTAACCTTTAAAGCGCGTTTTGGTTTTATCACCATCCTGCTCTCCCACATAACCTTCAATATTCCCTATGTGATCCTGAGCGTTATGCCGCGCTTAAAGCAATTAAACCCAAGTGTTTACGAAGCTGCCCTCGATCTGGGCGCATCCCCCTGGCAGGCATTTTTCAAGGTCGTATTTCCTGATCTGCTGCCCGGTGTCATGTCCGGATTTTTAATGGCCTTTACGATGTCCCTGGATGACTTTATCATCACGCACTTTACGAAGGGGCCCGGCGTAGATACCCTTTCCACCAAAATCTACACCGAGGTTAAAAAGGGCATTAAGCCGGAAATGTATGCACTTTCCACACTTATTTTTATGACCGTTCTGGTTCTTCTGATCCTTGTCAACAAGGCTCCGAAGCCAAAGGAAAAACAATAGAATGCACGCTCTGCGAGCATTTTATTGTCATGAATAACACTCCGGGATTCTCCCGTGATACACAGACAGCCAACTGTCTTCCTAAACTATTTTACTTACAGAAAGGAATCCATTCATGAAAAAGAACACCATTGCAAAGCTCCTTACTGCTGCCCTGTGCACCGGTCTGATTGCAGGCATGACAACCGGCTGCGGCAGCGCTTCCTCTGCTTCCGGCGAAAACGGACAAGTCATCGTCTACAACTGGGGGGAATACATCGATCCCGATACGATCACCATGTTTGAAGAAGAAACCGGCATAAAGGTGGTTTATGATGAATTTGAAACCAACGAAATCATGTATCCCAAGGTAGAAACCGGTGCTTCCGAATATGATGTCATCTGCCCTTCCGACTACATGATCAGCAAGATGATTGAAAGCGATCTGCTCTCCGAGCTGAACTTCGATAACATGCCCAATGCCAAGGCAAACATCGGCGAACAGTATTGGGAGCAGTCCAAGGGCTTTGATCCGGAAAACAAATATTCCGTTCCTTACTGCTGGGGAACCGTCGGCATTCTGTACAACAAAACCATGGTAGAGGAGCCGGTTGACAGCTGGTCAATCCTCTGGGATGAAAAATATGCCGACAGCATTCTGATGCAGGACTCCGTACGCGATGCATTTATGGTTGCACTCAAATTAAACGGCAATTCCATGAATACGCTTGACGAAACCGAGCTCGCAGCTGCACGTGATCTGCTGATCAAACAGAAGCCTCTTGTACAGGCATACGTTATCGACCAGGTGCGTGACAAGATGATCGGCGGCGAAGCAGCACTCGGCGTTATCTACTCCGGCGAAGCGATTTTCACTCAGCGTGAAAACCCGGATCTGGAATATGTCATCCCGAAGGAGGGTACCAATGTCTGGATCGATTCCTGGGTAATTCCCAAGAACGCTCCCAATAAGGAAAATGCAGAAAAGTTCATTGACTTTATGTGCCGCGGTGACGTTGCTTTAAAGAATTTCGAGTACATTACCTACTCCACCCCCAACGATGCAGCCCGCGACCTGATCGAGGACGAAGACCTGAAAAATTCCAAAATTGCTTTCCCGGATTTAAGCCAGTATTCCGGTCTGGAAACCTATACCTATCTCGGTGAAGACGGGGATTCCCTCTATAATGACATGTGGAAGGAAGTTAAATCCAACTAACTTATGGAACGCATTTTACATTATGAAATCAAAGCAAGCGACGATTCTCCTACCGTCGCTTGCTTTTTAAAACGGCAGGGGTATTCCTCCGCCAACTTAACAGATTTAAAAAAGATGCCGGAAAGCATCCTCATAAACGGTACTCCCTCCTATATGATCCGCCACCTGCAGGGAGGCGACCGCTTAACCGTACATATTCAGGAAACTGCGGTCTCAGAAAAAATACCCCCCGTTTATCATCCCCTGGACATCGTTTACGAGGATGAAGACCTCATGGTGATCAACAAACCAGCCGATCTTCCGATCCATCCGTCGATGCGCAACTACACCCATTCCCTTGCAAACGGGCTCGCCTGGTATTTTGCTCAGAAAGACTGTCCCTTCGTCTTTCGCTGTATCAACCGGCTCGATCATAACACCTCCGGTCTGACAATCATCGCAAAGCATTTGGTCAGCGGCAGTATTCTCGCAACCATGGTCCGGAACCGGGAAATCCACCGGGAATACCTCGGGATCTCTCGCGGCAGGGTCACTCCCTCCTCCGGAACCATCACTGCTCCACTGGGACGAAAGGACGGCTCCATCATCGAGCGTACCATCGACTTTGAACATGGCGAATCTGCCATTACTCACTATGAAGTGCTGGAAGAAAAAAACGGGCACAGCCTGATCCGCCTGACACTGGAAACCGGTCGTACTCACCAGATTCGGATCCATATGAAATATCTGGGCTATCCGCTGATCGGAGATTCCCTCTATAATCCTGATATGGAATGGATTTCCAGACAGGCGCTGCACGCAACCCGTCTGCGTTTTCATCATCCTATCACCAAAGAACCTCTGGAATTTCATGTTCCACTCCCGCAGGACATGCAAAACGTACTGGAGGGCATCCGGCCCGATGCCTGATGCCCTCCTTTTGCTTTCGACATACCTCTGCTTTCAACTGAGCGTACTATAGTGCAGCACTTATGTCTATTTCTGTCAATCTCTGACCCGCGTCCAAACCTGCATTTCGTTTTCACCGCGGTTTGCCCAGGTATAATACGGAATATACGAAAGTTCCGCTTTTTCAAACTCCGGCTTCTTCCAGACATGATACAGCGCTTCGCTTTCTTTTTCTATATGCGTATCAAGCTGCCGAAACCCTGCTGCAGTCAGCTTTTTGACCGGCGTTCCGCAAATATTTCCGTCCGACACCGTTACGTTTAACTCCGGGTCAATCAGCAGCTTCTGCAGATCTTTTCCGTTGTCTGTCTCTTCCAGACAATAGACAACCGGCCCTCTCATCACGGCCACTTTCCCTATATCCTCACGCACGGCTTCCTTTGCCGCAATCATTCGAACCTCCATCGGGAAATGAAGCGTAAATTCTTCTTCCTCTCCCCAATCCTTTTGCAGATACAGGTAGCCGTCCTTTTCTTCCGTACCACCGGTAAAACCATCCAGCTCATATCTGCTGCACCAGTCCGGTATCCGCAGTGCAAGCTTTAATCCGGTATCCTTTGCGCGGATTGTGATTTTCACATCCCCCTCCCAAGGGAAGTTGGATTCCACACGGATATCTGCTGTCTTTTCGCCGATCTTCTTTTCCAGGGTGCTTCCCATATAAAGATGTAAAAACAGCGTATCCTCGTTTTCCGTATATGCATAGGAACCGATCGAGCTGAGCAGACGCGCCAGGTTTGGCGGGCAGCATGCGCAGCCGAACCATTTCTGGCGAACCGGCTTGACATGAAATTTTCGTTCATCCTTATGACATGCCTCCGGCAGTACCTCCAGCGGATTGACATAGAAAAAGCTCTTTCCATCCAGCGCCATGCCGCTGAGTACGCCATTATAAAGTGCGCGTTCCATAACGTTTGCATACCTTGCCTCCGGCGCGATTTCCAGCATTCTCCGCGCAAAAAAGACAAGACCGATCGACGCACAGGTTTCCGCATACGCCGTGTCGTTCGGCAGATCGTAGGCATAGGTGAACGCCTCGCCCAGATGGGTGCTGCCGATTCCGCCCGTAACGTACATCTTTTTCTCCGTGATGTTGTCCCAGAGTCTCCGGCACGCCCCATACAGCGTTTCATCCCCTGTCAGCCTCGCCACATCCGCCATGCCGGAATATAGATAAACCGCACGCACGGAATGTCCGAACGCCTCGTCCTGCTCCCTCACCGGCAGATGCGCCTGATTATAGAAATAACGAAGTTCGTCCTCATGCCCCTTTTTTACTTCTTCGGGATGCTCTTTATCAAAGTAGTAGGGACGCTTTCCGCGCTCGTCCACGAAATACCGGGCAAGGTTTAAGTATTTTTCCTTCTCGGTCAGTTCATAAAGCCGCACAAGGGCCATCTCTGCGATTTCATGTCCCGGATAACCGTGAAGCTTTCCCTCTTCCGTACCGAAATTTGCCGCCACATAGTCTGCAAATCGTTCCGCCGCCTTCAACAGCTTGTCCTTGCCAGTCGCCTGAAAATATGCCACAGCCCCTTCAATCAGGTGTCCGAAGCAGTACAACTCGTGATGGTCCTTCAGATTCGTAAAGGTCGCGTCACGACCACTTAAAATATAGTAGGTGTCCAGATATCCGTCGTCCTGCTGTGCGGCGCAGACGATATCGATCGCGCCATCCGCGATTTTTTCCAGCTCCGGATCGGGATGCTGCGTTAAAGAATAACCAACCGCCTCGATCCATTTCGAAAAATCGCTGTCCTGGAACACAAACCCGTAAAATTCGTCATCTTTTAACTGCTTCGGATCCTCCGGCAGCACCTCAAAGCCGCGAAAGGTATACTTCGGCGCAATAAATGTGTTTCCTTTTTCTTTCTTTTCCCGGTTCAGCTTTCCTGCAGCCTTGAAATTGTGCATACAGAAGCTCGGTGCCGCGCCCTCCACGCGGTCATTTAAGGCATCCCACTGATACGGGATCACCTCCTTGCGTACGAGTTCCATTTCCCCTTTCCAAAAGGTGTCCGTCACCTGAATGTTTTTCAGCGAAACGGGTGCGGAATAATTGTGTTTATCCATGTTTCTCCTCATTTCTGCGCACGCTTTTTGCGTATGCCGAGTTTGTGTCAAGTGCGCGCAGACACAAATCTCGCTATTGAAAAATTTTATTTTTCAATCCAGTCCCTTATTCTGAAGCATGGACAGAGTCCAGTCATCCAGCTTTGTCAGCTCTGCACCGACCATCAGCGGGGAACGGAAAAATGTCCACAGCGTCATAACCGTCTTCTTAATCGTAGCTGTTCCAGCCCATCGGCGGTGTTGCGGCAAACTTGTTCTTGTTCATTGTAGACTCCTTTCTGTTCATTTTTCTGTTCATTTTTCTATTTATTCAAAAAATGCTCCCTATTCGGATACTCCTGGCGATATGCCAGAAGGGCGGCTTCCTGCAGCAGCGAAAATTCTTTTTCCATGCGCAGCAGGCGGGGCGCCTGAAAGGCAATTGCGCTGATCTGTTCGGCGATTTTTTTTGCAATTCCTTCTTCTGATAATTGTCCCATGCCAAATACCAGGGAGGTGAAGCCTCTGCCCCCTCGGCTGACCTGAATGAACTTCAGAAATACATTATACAATTCCTCCAGAAGGATCTGTTGATAACACTCCTCTGACTGCATCGCTTCTGCCAGGCATAATGCAGAAAGGATCCGAGCTCCCATCCTTCTTCTGTCACCCTCTAGGTCCAGAGTGCTTCCTTCCGCCAGGTATTTCAATTCCATCAGACATTTGACGAATTCATCCTTCTGTAGTCTGTATTTTCCGTATCGGGCTGTCCAGAGCCGGTTTCTGTATTCTTCCGCCCAGGCTTCTTCCTCTCCTGCATGCGCTTTTAAGATCTGCTGCCGTTTTGCCGGATCTGTCTCCCGGTAAAAATCATGGCTCCATGTTTTTTCCATCTGCTTCTTCCTCTTCTGCGTTTAAGTATTCCTCTATATTGCTGCCGTCCACCTTCTTGTATTCCGAAAAATAATACCGTCCATCTTTCAGGCTTTCCTGGTCGAGGTCCTTTCCCTCAAACAGCGTCACTGCCATTTTTGCCATTTCCTTTGCCTGGTCCACTCTGTCATTGTAAATGCTGCCCTGCATTTCTCCGGCCTTTACGGCCTCCAGCGCGTCTTCCAGGCCATCGATCCCAAAGATCACCGGCCAGTCTTTGCGGATATAGCCTACTTTCCGGTAGGCTTCCACAGCCCCCAGTGCCATCTCATCGTTATTGGATAGGACCAGTTCGATCTCTGTTCCATATTGGCTGATCAAACGGTTCATACGATTCTCCGCCTGCCCCCGGTTCCAATCCGCAAACTGATAGCTTAATTTTTCCAGTGAAACATCGTTTTTCATCAGTGTTTTTACCGAATACTCTGTTCTGCTGATGGCATCCTGATGTCCTGCTTCCCCTTCCAGAAGTACATACTGGATCTTTCCATCCTCATTTTTGTCCACTTCCGGATGGCTGTTGATATATTCTGCTGCGATCTCTCCCTGCATGATCCCGGACTGTTCCGCATCACAGCCCACATAATACAGCTTATCCCACTGCATCAGATCTTCCTTTACCGGCTCCCTGTTAAAGAAGATCACCGGAATATTTTCGTTTCTTGCCATCCGGATGATCCGGTACGGTGCTGTCCGGTCTACAAGATTGACGCAGAGCACATCACAGCCCGCATCAATCATTTCCTCTACCTTTTCGTTCTGTTCCTGCTGATCGTCATTTCCGCTTTTTATCGATACGATGATCCGCCGTTCTTCGCTTTCCATGGTTTTCAGATGCGCCTTCAATTCATCCGTCAGTGCGTTGATAAAGGGGTCATCCTGACTGTAGGTGATTACTCCCACACGCAGAGTTTTCTCTGTCTGGCCTGACTGATCGGAACACCCGGACAGCGCAAGGACCAAACTCCCTATTATAGCAGATAATACCATTGCCATTCTTCTTTTCTTTTTATTCATAGGAATATAAAAACCTTTCTAAATCATCGTCCATAGAAAAACTATCTTTCTGAAACACCTTATATTCTGTTGTATATCCCTGCATTTTATAGAACTTATGCTCTATCTTTCTGACCATCTCTTCCACACTTCTATAACCGATTTCATATCCATCCGGCACAATAAGTCCCTGGATATTTCCCTGATCCAAAAGTGCGATCGTCCTCAGACTGTAGCCCACACCATAGAGCTCTGCGCCCATGTATTTTCCATTTTCTGCCTGTTCTCCAAGCTCTTCCAGAACTCCGGCATCCAACACCACAAGGGTATCTGCCCTTTTTTCTGCCCCTATCCGTTCCACGATGTTCTGTTCTTTTCTCCGATAGATACACCAGTGGATCTCACTGCCGCTGCCTTCCAGTGCCTCTTTCAATCCGCTGATCTCTGACTGTACCGCCTCAGACATCTTCCAGTCGGCAATAATTCCAATCTTTCGCTCTTTCGTTCTCAGCTGTTCTCCCAGACTTCTTCCGATCTCCCGATAATCCGGCTGGATCGCAGGACTGGCAGCTTCTCCCTCTTTTACCGCCAGGCTGTCTGCCATCAGCAAATAGGGTTTATTTCCGCACTCTTTTTTCAGCATATTTTCGGTCTCGCGTCCGGGTGCAGGATACAGGATAAAGCCATCGATATCATTGTCCTTCTGTTCTTTGATAAATTCTCTTTCCGCCTCCGGTCCGTCGATCTCATCGGTGTTACAGATGATCATGTGGACATTGTTCTCTGCTGCAAACTGTTTCATCCCCTTGATCAGGGCATCCCAACGCTTATCGCCGGACTCCGGAAGGATTACGGCAATCCTGGTCTCTGCAACGTTCTGATCAAAAATCTTCCATACAAAGAAGACCGCCAGCATCAGCAAAAAAAGCTCAATTATAAGAAATTTAATCCGATTCTTTTTCATCTGCCGATCTCCTCTGGATATATTTTTGTGATTCCAGTCTTTCTGCATTTTCCGGTGTATATGGAATTGCAGGAATACGGATCGTGACCCTCGTTCCTTCATCCGGTTCACTTTCTATAGACAGACCATATTTTTCTCCAAACATCAGCCGGATTCTGGAATGCACATTGATCACCCCAACGCCGGAGCCGTGCTTCGGAACTTTGCTGTTGTCCGTCAGGATTTTTCCCAGAACCTCTTCCGGCATACCCATACCGTTGTCTTCAATGGTGATCAGGATGTCCTCCTCTTTCTTTTCTCCACTGACGATAATCCTGCCGTCCTCATCCTCATCCATATTTCCAACACCATAATAAATAGCATTTTCCAGAATAGGCTGGATCACCAGCTTTACGATGCAGTAGTTTTCGATCTCTTTCTCGATCCGGAATTCTGTTTTAAATCGTTCTTTGTACCGTGCCAGCTGGATATTCATGTAGCTTCTGCTGTGCTGCAGCTCGTCTTTGATAGAGATAATGGTCTTTCCCCTGGACAGGCTGACACGAAGCAGTTTTGCCAGTTCAGAGATCATACGGACTGCTCCTTCATTTTCCTGGGCTTCCACCATCCAGGTGATGGATTCCAGTGTATTATACAGGAAATGAGGATTGATCTGGCTTTGCAGGGCATCCAGTTCACTTTTTCTCCGTTCATTTTGCTGTCGGATGATCTCATCCATCAGTTCTTCGATCTGCTCATAAGACTTCTGTACCGAATGTCCCAGATGACGGATCTCAGAGGAGCCTCCAATATAAATATCCGGCTTTCCTCCTGCTTCATAGGTCTTAACAGAAGCATCCAACTCCCGGATCGGTTTGGATATCTTCCGGGATACCAGCTGGTTTCCCTCCAAAAGCATGACCAGCAGGACTAAAATAGTGGCAAATACATAGTAACGGAAATTTTTAAAGTTTGACTTCTGCACGCTCTTGGGCACAACACCGATCATCTTCCAGCCGGTATAAGCCACACTTCTGACAATCACGGTCTCGTTCTGACCATCGGCACGGATCTCGTAGGTTCCATTCTCATACTTTGTAGCTTCCAGACTGTTTTCTTTAAATAATCCGCGGTTTAATTCCGTTTCCCGGGGATGATAGATCATCTCTCCACTCTGGCTGCTCAGATAATAATAGATCCCATCGGAAGAATCGTTGATCTGTTTCATGACATCCCGGATCACAGAATATTTCATATCCAGTAAAAGAACGCCGGTTTCCGGTATTTCTCCTTTATTGACATCCACATAGCTGCTCAGAGAAACCACCCACTGGTACCGATAGGCTCCGTCTTCAAACAATTCCTGGATATGGGGTGTGGAAAAATGTACATTTTCAATTGCATTTTCTGCATTTTTATACCACTCCTGAGTCTGCACCTGCACATTTTTCTTTTCTAACGCCACCGGCTCCGATGCGATCAGTTTTCCTTCATGGTCATACAATGCCACACTCTGAACCTTATCGGAGTTGGTCTCATAAAGAAGACTGAATTGCTCCACAAATTCCCGGCTGGATATATCAAACTGCTGAACCACGTTATAGTTTGCTCCATTAAAGATCTGGCGAATATCCAGCAGATCTGCATTTAACCGGTCTACAGTTCCCTCCACGGTTGCTTCCGTGTTGTCCACTGCTGTTTTTTCCAATGCCAGCTTGAAGCGATGGTACAGCAACAGTCCCATGACAATGATCGTGACCAATGAGATTGCCATAAGGACAGATAGAATGATCGTCTGTATGTTAAATACGGTACTTTTTTTACTTTTCGTTTTCTTTTTTCCCGGAGGCTCTGTATTTGGATGGGGAAACGCCGAATTTCTTTTTAAACACATAACTGAAGTAATTTGCATCCTGATATCCTACTTTTTCTGCTATCTTATAGCTTTTTTCATCGGTATTGAGTACCAGTTCTTCTGCTCTGTCCATTCGGTAATCCGTAAGATAAGTGACAAAGGGCTGCCCTGTTTCCTTCTTAAAAATAGAAGAAAAGTAGGAATTGGATACCCCAAGATCTGCACATACCTCATCCAGTGAAATGTCAGGCTCCATATATCTTTGCTTTACAATATTCTGTGCGTCAGTGATCATACGTCTGGAGGTACTGTTTCTGGTACTTTTCAGTTTTTCGCTGATGGCTGTAGACATATTGATGATCCAGTTTGTCATGGAGGTTTCGTCTAACTGGGTGACTCTTTCGTAAAGGTTTTGTACATTTCCGGAGATATCATTAAAATCCATAGAATTATTGGCACAAAACTTGAAAAATCCGCTGACAATCTCCATGGTAGCCAGATTATACTGACTGATGGTATCTGCATTCTTATGGAGTTTTTCTATCTCCTTGATCGCTTCTTTCCGGATCTCCTCCTGATCTCCCACGTGAATGGCACGGAACAGATCCTGCATTCTTGTTTCTTCCAGGGGAACCGTCTTTTTGGGCTCTTTCGGAACTATCTCTGCAATATTGATCGCTCGTTTGGTTCCATATAAGACACGGTAGGACACTGCCTCTCTGGCTCCCTCGTAAGAGATGCTGATATCATGCAGACTATTGCATACGGTTCCGATTCCTGCAGTAACCGCCGCCCCCATAATTCTCCATGCCCAGCGACAGAATCGATCACAGCTATCCGTCAATTGGGCCATCTCCTCTTCTGAATGAAGCTCCATGATCAAAATTGTGTTGCCCATATAGATAAATTCCTGACAATTACAGTTCTCTGTCAGCCGCTGTTTCACTTCTCGTTCCACGGACATGGATAACAATAAGGGATTCATGCCATCCGGCACATCATTTTCCGAAGTATGAAAGATAATGCAGCAAAACAAAGGTCCTTTCATATCTACCCGATAGTTCTGAAGAAATCGTTCATAGTCCTCTTCGCCAACTCTTCCCTCGATCAGGGAAATAAAGAAATTGGACTGCAGCTTTGGCAGCACTTCCTGAAAATAATCCTCCAGTTTTTTTACATTTAATTTTTCTTCCCGTTCCTTGTCCAGGGTATTTTTCAGCTTCACCAGACTGTCTGACAGCTCTGTGGCGCTGATGGGTTTCAGCATATATTCTTTGATTTCCAGATGAACCGCTTCTTTTGCATATTCAAATTCGTCAAAGCCTGTACAAAGCATAATGTAAATATTCGGATAGTCCTGGTTCAGCTTTCTGGCCAGCTCCAGCCCATCCATGTAAGGCATCTTAATATCCGTCAGCACCACGTCCGGCTGAAGCTTTTCCACCAGCTCCAGGGCCTTCACGCCATTGGTGGCACTGCCTACCACATCAAAGCCCAGATCATTCCAGCGGATCTTCTGTTTCATGATATCGATGACCTCCACCTCATCATCGACAAGAATCACTTTATATTGTTCCATGCTTATCCCCTTCTTTTTATCCCTTCTTTTTATCCCTTCTTTTTATCCCTTTCTTATTATAGCAGAATTTGCTTTCTTCTGAAGGAATATATAAAAAATTTACCAAAAGAGTAAATAAGAATGTGCCTTGGCACATTCTCGCGCCGAGGCGCGGTTGCTTTAGCAACCATCTACCCTTGCGCCGAGTGCGCATCCTCGCGGAGCGTTTTTATCGTATAGAAACGAAGTTTCCTATACGACAAAAGACCGCCCTCGCCATCCATCGGACGGCCGGGCGGTCCTGCTTTCCTATTTTCCTGTATAAACATTGTCGGAATCAAAAGCCTCCAACGTTGATATCCTTATTTTTTCTGTACATATTTCAGACAGTCAAGGGTTACGGCTGCCAGGATAATGATACCTTCAAAGATGAACTGAAGGTTTGTATCAATACCCAGAATCGTCAGAGAGTAGGTCAGAGAGGTAAAGATCAATACACCCGTTACAACTCCGGAAATCTTACCGATACCACCGGTAAAGGAAACACCGCCAACTACGCAGGCTGCGATGGCATCCATATCCCATCCCTGTCCATAAGCTGCACTGCCGGAACCAACCATACGGTTACATTCCAGCCAGGAGCCGAAGCCATACAGGATACCTGCCAGGATAAATGCTCCCATCGTTACTTTGAATACAGAAATACCAGATACTGCTGCTGCTTCCGGATTTCCGCCTACCGCATACAGGTTTTTACCAAATGTTGTTTTATTCCAGATAAACCATACAATGATAACTGCTGCAACTGCCCACAGGATGATCGTCGGGAATTTGCCGATCTGCGGAATGAAGGTGTTAGGGATCGCAAAATCGATGGCACCGAAGGATACACCCTTGGTAGCATAGGTTACCAGGCCAAAAATGATCAGCATATTCGCCATTGTAGAAATAAACGGATGCATTTTGAATCTTGCCATGAAGAAGCCGGCAATCATGGAAAATACCGTTGTAAAGATCACACACATTAACAATGCAAGCAATGCTTTCGCAGTAGGAGCCATAGCAGAGAAGTCAAATATATGCCCGAATACGGCACCTGTATTGATTCCATTATGCATGATAATGGTTGCTGTAACCATACCCAGACCAACCATACGTCCTACCGAAAGGTCCGTACCTGTCAACAGGATCAGGCCGGCAACACCAAGTGCAAGGAACATACGCGGGGATGCCTGCTGCAAGATATTCAGGATGTTGGTAACGGTCAGCAGCTGTGTATTTTTAACAATCGGTGTGATGATACACAATGCAATAAAAATCAGGATGATTACGATGTACAGGCCATTTTTGTACAAAAACTGGGATAAATTGAAGGAGTATCTGTAATTTTCCAGTTTCTGTGCTCTCTGCTGAGGGAATGTGAACTTGGAGGTTCTCAGCAGATCGATCAGATGATATTTATGCATGAATGCTTCATGTCTTCTGTCTTTGATCTCCTGCATTCTGGATTCGTGAGCCATCTGTGCATCAAACAATTTGTTTTTCAACACATATTTTTCAGCCTTGATCTCCTCTGCATCCTTCAAAGAAGCGATCTTTTTCTGATGCTCGCTCTTTAAATCTGCTTTGACCTTCTCATATCTGCTGTTTTCTTCTGCCTTTGCAGCCTTACAGCTATTGTTTACTACATCGTAGTAATCCTTCTTGTAATGCTTCGCCAGATAATCCTCTGCCTCTGCGATCAGCTTTTTAATTTCTTCCTTGTTGTTTGCTTCTACCTTTTTCGCATTTTCCAGCTCTTTTTTGCTGTTTTCAATGATCTTATCTCTCTGTGCTTTGGATAAGTTCTTATTTTCCTTTGCGATAGCGATCTGGTTTTTCAGATCATTCACCTTGTCCGATCCGTCTACGCGTAATGCGTCAATTTTCTTTTGGATCTTTTCCACATATTCATCGATGGGCTTCAAAAGCTTTGCTTCTTCTTCAGCCGAAATAATAACGCTGTTTTCTGCCATTTCCACTTTTCCTCCTGTTACAGATATTTCGCACTGAGTCTCAGTAATTCTTCCTGGTTTGTTTCTTTTGTATTTACAATTCCAGCCAGGCGTCCGTTGGACATAACACCGATCCGGTTGGTAATACCAAGAATTTCCGGCATCTCGGAGGAAACAACGATGATCGTTTTTCCCTGTTTTGCCATATTGATGATCAGTTCATAGATTTCATATTTTGCTCCAACGTCGATTCCTCGTGTCGGATCATCCATCATGAATACGCTTGGAGAACGCTCCAGCCACTTACCGAAGATGGCCTTCTGCTGGTTACCGCCGGAAAGGTTGGAGATCATATCATCCGGTCCCATACATTTTGTATGCATGACCTTGATCTCATCGGCTGTTGCACGTACCATCTTATCATTGGATAATGCGATCCCGCTTTTATAATGATTCATATTTGCAATGGTAGTATTGAATGTGATATCACCCTTTAAGAACAGACCATTGGCTTTTCTTTCCTCTGTGATCAGTGCAAATCCATGATCCATAGCATCCTTCGGAGAGGAGAAGTTCATCAGTTTTCCGTCATACACGACCGTTCCTTCTGCTCTTGTACGAATTCCGAAGATCGTCTCCAGAAGCTCGGTACGACCGGCACCAACCAGACCATAAAATCCAAAGATTTCTCCTTTTCTGATATCAAAAGAAATGTTCTGCAGTTTTGGTGCATATTTTGTTGATATATTTTGTACGGAGAGAATGGTTTCTCCCGGTGTATTGTCTACAGGTGGAAATCTGTTATCCAGAGAACGACCAACCATGGCGGCGATCAGTTCATTCATATCTGTTTCTGTGCTCGCCTTGGTCATAACCAGGCTTCCGTCCCGCAGCACCGATATTTCATCACAGATTTCAAATATTTCATCCATTTTATGTGAAATGTAAATCAGAGAAATTCCCTGAGCCTTCAACTGACGCATCATCTTAAAGAGTTTTTCAACCTCCGGTGCAGTCAGAGATGAGGTAGGCTCATCCAGTACGATAACTTTGGAATGATAGGAAATCGCTTTTGCGATCTCACACATCTGCCTCTGAGATACAGACATTTTTTTCATTGGTTGGGTCAGATCCACTGTAATTCCCAGTTTTCTGAACAGATCTGAGGTTTCTTTTTTCATTCTTCCTTCGTCGACAACCCCAAGGGAATTCTTTGGGTATCTTCCAAGGAACATGTTATCTACAACACTTCTTTCAAGACACTGGTTCAACTCCTGGTGTACCATTGCCACCCCGTTTTCCAGTGCATCCTTTGGTCCGGAAAAGTTCACTTCTTTTCCATCCAGTACGATGGTTCCTTCATCTTTCTGATAGGTTCCAAAGAGACATTTCATCATTGTCGATTTCCCGGCGCCGTTTTCACCCATCAGTCCCATAATGGTTCCAGGTTTGACATTCATGCTAATATGCTTCAGAACCTTATTTCTACCGAATGATTTGCTCATGCCGTTAATCGATAAGATATATTTGTTCTTATCTTCTGTCATAGCTGTGCTTCCTTTTCTTAGTAAAGAAGGGCATCATTGCTGACACCCCTCTATAAATTCATCCATTTACGCTTTTTCGATCTCTAATTATTTGGAAAGAAGAGATGTGTATGCTGCTGCATTATCGGTCTTAACCATGTTAATTGCGAAAGCATCATACTCGCTCGGGTTTCCAAGACGGTTTGTGATATTGGATTCTGTCTGTCCATCTCCACCGATGTAATCTACTTTCAGGTTCAGCAGATCATCATACTTCTCCAGCAGCGGCTGATAGGTAGAGCTCAGGAAGTTATCCGATGCGTTGTAGATGTTCAGCCATACTTTTTTAGACGGGCTCTTGCTTTCATCCAGCTGGTTGGCAACCTTGTCATAAACTCTTGTCGAATCTGTGAAATCGTTGTAGTTTTCAGCTGTTACAGCAATATTTAACGCATAGTAGGATCTATCTTCTTCGCTGTATCTGTAGTCTTCACCTTCTACCAGGCAGTTTCCGGCATCATCTGCCGTACCGATACCGGTATCAATATCTACACCGTCCAGTGCGTTACGCAGAACTCTCAGTGTCAGGTAAGCCTGCACGTCTGCATGCTGAGAAATTGTTCCGCCGTAGCCTTCACCGATCGCTGCTACAGCATCGCTGTTTGCATCGTAACCGAAGGTAGGAACCTTGTTGTCTTTTGCCCATGCGTTGAACATGGACATTCCCATACCATCGTTATTGGAAACAACAACATCAATCTGATCGCCGAAGGAAGCTGTCCAGATTCCGATCGCATTACCAGCTGTTGCAGCATCCCATGTTGCACCTGCTGAGTTTTTCATTTCCTGAGAAGCCAGCTCACGGATCGTATATGTTTTTCCATCTACTTCCAAAGTTGCATCCTGTACAACCTTTGCTTTTCCATCTACGTTTGTTCCAGCCGGTGTGGAATCTACTGTGCCATCTGCTTCTACGCCGGTTCCCAGTGTAGAACGAACACCACGGGTACGAGCGATAGAATCGTTGTGTCCGATATCACCGATTGCCAGAACATATCCGATCACGCCATCACCATTTCTATCAATGGTTTCTGCATTCTTTTTGATGTAATCCAGAACCATCTGTCCCTGCAGTTCAGCACCCTGATTAGCATCAAAACCTACATAGTAAGTATTGCCGTTGAAGTTCAGAGCTTCTTTGTCCAGCTCGCCGGTAGCACTGCTGGAGGGCTGACGGTTAAACCAGCACAGAGGCTTGTCTTTATTTTCTACAGTTGCATCTGCTGATGCAGCAGAATCTGCAGCTTCTGTTGCCGCTGCTTCTGTTTTTTCTGTTGTGGTTGTAGATGCTGTAGAATCTGTTTTGGCTCCGCCGCAGCCAACCATGGATAATACCATAGCTGCTGCCATCATTGTTGCTAATGCTTTTCTTTTCATTTTTTCCTCCCATTTGGTTGTTTTGCTAAATTTCTTTCGTTCTCAGCTGATAAACCTATTATAATCACAAGAGGATTTATTAAAAATAGAATATTTTTTGATTAGTTATTGAAATTTTTAGCTATTTCATAGTTTTTTTAAGATTTTTACAGTAATCCTGTATAGTTTCTTTCATTTCAGGAGGTCAGGTATGTAAAAGATTTTACAGTTTCTTCAAGCACGTCCGGTATCTTGCTGTAAAAATTCCGGCTGAGACAGCTGCAGTCAGCACTTCTGCCACCGGGAACGCACCCCAGACACCTGTAATACCGAATATCCTGCTTCCAATGGAAGCAACCGGAACGATAAGCACCAGATAGCGCAGCAAGGAAATGATAAAGGATGGGATTCCCTCCCCAAGTGCCTCCAGTGCACCGGAAGCCACAACGCTGATTCCGGAAACCACAAATCCGAGGCTGATGATCCGAAGTGCAGCTGCCCCTTCCCGGATCGTTACACCGTCCTTGGAAAACATACCCATGATCGGTTCCGGAAGCAGCAAAAACAGCGCCGTACCGACCATCAGGATTCCAAAGATCAGTCCGGTACACACGGATAGAATCTGCTTCATCCGCTTTTTTTCTCCTGCCCCGTAATTAAAGCTCAATATCGGACGCATGCCCTGCACAATACCGCTGGCAGGCAGATAAAGGAAGGTCTGCAGCTTGAAATAAACACCCAGCACCAACACATAAACCGAAGAAAACGCGCCTGCGATTTTGTTCAGCAAAGTAATCAAAAGGGACGGCATGCCCAGAGTCAGGGAAGACGGGATTCCAACCGCATAGAGCCTGCCGCAGATCGCAGGATCCGGCTTCATATCTTTTATATGGATGGAGACGCCCAGTCCTTTTTTCTTATGCCATACAAGATACATGACAAGCGGCACGATCTGTCCGATCACGGTAGCGATCGCAGCACCCTTTACTTCCATCCGCGGAATGGGACCAATTCCAAAAATGAGGATCGGATCCAACACAATATTCGTCAGACAGCCCGCTGCCAGACATAAGGTCGGAACGATCATATTTCCCAGTGACTGATAAATTTTTTCATAAGCAATATAGACGGAGATCACAAGGGAAAAGCTCAGTACCCAGGTTCCATAGGTAATACCCATCTGATAGATTTCTTCGTCTGTCGTAAAAAGTCTCAGAAAAGACGGAAGAATTGCTGTCAAAAGCACCGACATCAGTACACCGTGCACAATGCTCAAAAACAACCCCTCAGAGGCGCTCTGATCCGCTTTTTTATGTTCTCCCATTCCCAGGAAAAATGCGACTGCTGCACTGATTCCGACCCCAAAGCCTACGCTGATGCTCGTGACCAGTGTCTGCAGCGGATAGACAAGGGAAATTGCCGTCAGCGCCTTCTCTCCGACCCGTGCCACAAACATACTGTCAATAATATTGTAAAGTGAATTTATCAGCATCGACAGCATCATCGGCAAAGACATTGACAATACCAGCGGCAGCACCTTCTTTTCTTTCATAAAATTCTGATCCATTTTGACTCCTTCCTTTCCTCTACGGCAACAATAGAATGCACGCTCTGCAAGCATTCTATTGTCATGAATAAAAAAGATTGTGCCTTGGCACATTCTCGCGCCGAGGCACGGTTGCCTCGGCAACCATCTACCCTTGCGCCGAGTACGCATCCTCGCGGAGCATTTTTATCGTATGGAAACGAAGTTTCCTATACGATAAAAAAGAGCTATAAACCCTGCAGTTTTAATCTCAGAAACTGCAAAATCTATAGCCCTGTATCAGACAAACCCTATGACCAAACTGTTAGGATATTACCATATCCTGTCTAAAAAGGCAAGCTAAAGTCTTGATTTTTCCGTTCAAATCGTGTATGCTTGTTTGGAATCAAGCAGGCTTAAATGCCTTAAATCACAATCAGGAGGAACAATCACTATGGGTTATCAGTTAGTTATGATCCGCCATGGCGAAAGCGTATGGAATCAGAAAAACCTGTTCACCGGCTGGACTGACGTAGATCTGTCCGAAACCGGACACAAGGAGGCTACACAGGGCGGCGTTCTGTTAAAGGAAGCAGGCTTCTCCTTTGATGTTTGCTATACTTCTTATCTGCAGCGTGCAATCCACACCGCTAACCATGTTCTGCAGGAGTTAAATGAAGAATGGATTCCTGTTATCAAAACCTGGAAATTAAACGAGCGTCATTACGGTGCTCTGCAGGGTCTCAACAAATCCGAAACTGCTGAAAAATACGGCGAAGCTCAGGTTAAGGTATGGCGTCGTTCTTTCGACGTTCAGCCCCCCGCTCTTGAGCCTACCGACGAGCGTAATCCTGCTCTGCAGGCTCCTTACAAGAACGTAGATCCGAAGGAGCTGCCTCTGACAGAGAGCTTAAAGGACACCATCGCAAGAGTAATTCCTTTCTATGAAGAGAACATCAAGAAGGACATGCTGGCTGGCAAGCAGGTTCTGATCGCAGCTCACGGCAACTCTCTGCGTGCTCTGGTTAAATATCTGGACAACATCTCTGAGAATGAAATCACAGAGCTGAACATCCCTACCGGCGTTCCGCTTGTTTACGAGTTTGACGATAACTTCAACGTAACCGGTCATCATTACCTTGGCGACCAGGCTGCTATCGAAGCTAAGATGAACGCAGTTGCAAAACAGGGCGCAAAGAAATAAATTTCTTTGAAATAAATTTCTTTGAATAAAAAGAAGGACATGCTTTTCATCTCCGGATGAGCTGCATGTCCTTTTTTCTTATTATCGTATAGAAAACTTCGTTTTCATACGATAATAAACGCTCCGCGAGGATGCGCACTCGGCGCAAGGGTAGATGGTT
>OLNS01000044.1_pt1 | contig 98852 bp, 65 predicted proteins | sample 1673031 | NCBI WGS metagenome assembly OLNS01 (sample SAMEA3136748, study PRJEB25190) | human gut metagenome | biome: human gut; feature: human-associated habitat; material: faeces | place: Austria | collected 2013
CTACGAATAGCACCGATTCGGAACTAATTCACAAAATTTGCAACGTGGTTTACCGAATGCTTACAAATCAATTATTATGAAATAAATGTTCAAACTCTCCCATCATATCATCCGTCAAGTCTCGAACGATGTTTTTTCACCATATATCATAGATGATTGCATATCCTTGTAGTCGTTTTTCAAATCGTCAATGACATCATTGGACGGTAGTAATTTTATGCGTTTGCGAATATCGGAAGTATAATCCACTCCACCCATGCTTGTGAATAATCCACGATGGTGGTATATTGCATTCCAGAGTACATCGTTTGCTATAGCTTGTGCCAAAATGTTTGTGTTTATCATTTGCACAAAGTTGAACAAATGATAAGATTCGTTTAATGTCACCTCAAATTCACGCATTAGCATGTTATCATTCTTATTGGTGAATATGTGTGAGCTCGTCAGAATGGGTAATTCGTTCATTTCTTATTTCTCCTATATTTTTGATTACTGGCATTAGGATGCTCTGGATTGGTCATTTCGAGATAGCCAGCTTCGATAAGTGACTTGATGTATGTCTGAATATTCTTGCTATGATATGTCACACCTGCCCTCTCAAGGATTTCTTTGCTGCTACGTGGCACACTACAGAAATTTACTATATCCTTCTGTTTGTTCGTTATTTTAGGACGTTTAGTGTCAGAATCGGAATCTAAAACAATGTCAGAGTGTCTAAGTTTAATGTCAGAGTCTGCATTAAAAATGTCAGACCTGGTATCTAAGTCGGTGTCAGAGTGTCCAAGTTTAGTGTCTAAGTTGCCATTGACTTGGTTACCTTCCGGCCTATTTATAGTAATTACAAACTCGTTAGTTCTGTCATTGTTAGTGAATGAAACTTCCATATCCTCAGATAAGGCACGAAGCATACCACTGCCTGCCCCTGTGTAGGGGAGCAAATGGATGGCATTTGTGAAGAGGAACATATTGCGTGGCATGGATGTGCCTACAACAATATCATCCACGCTAAGCCCATTAGGGAGAATTCCGGGGCTGTGTATCTCCACCCTGTCATCAAAGATGAATATACGGATAGGAGCAGTCGCATTCAGCGAGCGATGTACCAAAGCATTTACGGTGAACTCAACAAGGCTGATGTATGGAATCTCCAATACGCCTTGCGAGTTAAACTCTTTCCCAACTTGTATATGGCGCAAGTTCCGGGTGAAGAAATCCATAATAGTCTCAAACTGATGAAGCAGATTTCCTTCAATGTCGGCATCATTCACCTTATCGCGAAATTGTGTACCTCCAAGATTATTACCCACAAAGCAAATGCACTTTGCTGTCATTGCAGGAAGCCAGCGCTGAGTGTACTTGCCAAACAGCAACATTGCAGCCACTGTGATTTTTCCATCGGGTCGGATGAAACGTAGATTACGCAGCAGCTTCTCCCCATCGTGCCCACTAGCGATAGCAGAACAGACTGTATCTAAAGAGGTTTCGCGGAATGCATCACCCACCCAACCTTTTCTCACCAATACTTTTTCAAACTTGTTGCTTAAAAAGGTTTTGATGGTATTCTCGTCCAAGTCCTTAATCGTAGCATCCCGAACCCCAGCTTCATCAGGCGAGAAACTGCCGCAGTCGGTCATCATCTCGGCAAGTTCGGCATTATCGAACACCTTGCGCTTGTCGGCACCGTTCTTCACCCACACAATGCCCCGATTGTCATGGTAAGGCTTATTCACCCCTTCTTTAATATGAGCTACAACAAGGCTTCCGCCATCCACAGAAATAGTTTCTACATCAACAAGGATGGCAGGAATAACATTCTCTGATGCGATGTTGCTAAGTGTGTTCGTGGTTTCCTGTACTTCCAAATATGACAAAGGATTGAGACTGCCGCTTTTGTCCTTCACACCAACGACCAATGTTCCACCACGTGCATTGCTGAATGCCACCAATTCGCAGCCGATGTCGTAGCTGTCAAGGAGCCGTTCTTTGAACTGCACCTTACTAACTTCGCCAGACTTTATCTGTTGGATAATATCTATTTCCTTCATTGTTCAAATGTTTTTGGTTGAGTAGTCTGCCAGCATCAATATTCAACCCCCTGCTATACGTAGAAGGTTACTTACATCTGGCAGCATGTATTCATCACTCATTGGGGAACTGTAGCTCTGTCTGCTCCTAATTGTTCTGCCAACCACTTACTACTTTTTTCTTCGGCAAGTACAATCCTCAGCCAATTGATTATTTTTTCCATAAAAGACATCCTTTCGATGTAAAAGTACAAATAAATTATGAGCGCCACGATAGAATACACAAAAAAGAGCATTTTATAATAAATAATTGATTACATCGACAATATATGATTTTATTTTACAATTTGTAAGTAAAAGGTTCTAAAGTTAGAAAACTTAATTTTTGTTGCAAATAGTTTATACTTTTGCGACAGACTGCTTTTTTGTGCCTTTACGAAAAATGAAACACCATTTAACCATTTTACATGCAGGAATTACCCACTTCAAGCATTTTATGTACAAAACGACAAGAAGAGAGTAAACTTAAAAAATAATGTATTATGAAAGCTCAATCATTCATTCGCAAAGGATTCTTCATCCTGACAGCTCTGTGTTTATCTATGGGGGTTCAATCGTGTCTGGACGATGACGATAACAACCTTTCTCTTTCACACTATTACGCCAATGCACTCGTCACTGTAAAACAGAGTGCAGACAATACACCATACTTGCAACTGGATGACAGCACAACCTTGCGTCCGGTAAACATGGCAAGCTCTCCTTTTGGTGAGAAGGAAGTAAGAGCACTGGCCAATATTGAATTGGCTGACGCAGCTCCTCAGGAGTATGACAAAGCTGTATTCATCAACTGGATAGACAGTATACTGACCAAACCGATGGCTCCTAATTTGGGAGAAGAGGAAAATAATCGTACGTATGGAAACGACCCGGTAGAAATTCTGAATGACTGGGTGACCATTGCAGAGGACGGATACCTGACACTTCGATTTGCGACTCGCTGGGGTAACGGCCAATCACATTTCGTCAACCTGATCAGTACACAGAATCCGGATAACTCTTATGAGGTAGAATTCCGCCACAATGCTTTTGGCGATACAGAGGGTAAAATGGGAGATGCACTGGTTGCTTTCAAACTAGATGAACTGACCGATACGCAGGGAGAGACTGTCAAACTAAAACTGAAATGGAATTCTTTCAGCGGAGAAAAATCGGCAGAATTTGATTACTGCACGCGAAAAGCAACCAACCCACAGGCTCAGGAAGTGACTGCCATCCGCTGTACAAAGAAGGTGAAATAAGCTAATTTTTGAAGACAAAAAAACGCAAGTGCATTTGAACTAAAACGTACTTGCGTTTAAATCGAAACGTACTTGCGTTTAATCTAAAACGCACTTGTGTTTTAAACTAAACGCAAAGACGTTTTTTATGCAATAAAATCCGGCTTGCGGACTATTTCACAATTAACTGTAAATGAGCATCTCCCGTCTTTGCTTTCAGCCATTTCACGATTTTGTCACGGCTCTTTGAATCAGGCACCCGCTGACAATCAATAATGGCGTATGTCAAGGTATCTATCCGAGAACTGTCAACTGACAGACGAAGACTCTTTGAAACGGAAAGAGTTTTGATTTCGGGGAACAATACTTTTAATTCCTGCCCTAACTGCTTACCCATCCAGTCTGAACCGGAAAAGTCAGCCAACTGCTTATGCAAGGTATTGATTTCCTCATCCTGTTCCTTCAAGCGTTTTTCACTATTCCGATAGAAATCTTCCATCACCATCGACTTGATGTTGCTGATGTCTACCGCACTGCCGTCACCCATTCCTTGGAATACTACCAGATTGGTTTTCGCCAGATTATAATCTGCCAGGCGATGCTGAGCGGCCGCAATCTGGTCTTTTGAAACTTCCTTTCCCACAAACACGACCTTTATTTCACGCTTGTCGTAGGAGATTTCCCGACTTAAAATCTGAGAATCAGGGAACTGCAATTCTTCTGCAATGAAATGGTTTGCCGCAGACTGGTAAAAGGTTTCCCGCACAATATTATAAGTAAGGTAGACTGCCGGACACATCGTACCAATGGTTATCCAGATGATATAACGTTTTACCAGCTTTTCACGAGCTTTATCTACAAACTGCTTGCGCTGGAAGTGCATCACCCGCACCCCGATGTAAGTAGCCAGGCTGATGAAAACGGAGTTAATGAAATACATATAGAAGGCACCTAAGAAATACAACAGATTACCTGTGGCAATGCCAAAACCAGCCGTACACAACGGAGGCATCAAGGCTGTAGCAATGGCTACACCCGGTATTACATTTCCTTTTTCCTTTGTTGCCAATGCCACAATACCGGCCAGACCACCCACTAAGGCTATGAACACATCGTAAATGGTAGGTGAGGTACGCGCCAGCAATTCCGACTGAACTTCATCCAGCGGAGTAAAAGCAAAATAAATCGTGGCAGTTGTCACACTGAACAGCGTAGCTACCAGATAACTTTTCAGTGAACGTTTCATCAGCTCAAAATCGTTCAGTCCGATAGAAAGTCCCACTCCCATGATAGGTCCCATCAAAGGAGAAATCAACATGGCACCGATAATTACCGCCGTAGAATTGACATTCAGTCCCAATGAAGCGATAAAGGTAGCAAAAATCAAGACCCAAAGATTGGTTCCTTTAAACTCTACCCCACTGCGGATGGCATCTACCGTCAGTTGCTCATCTTCCTTGCTCCGGTTCAAGTCCAGATACTCATTGAAGAATTTACGAAGGAGGAATTTCCTCTTGTTCCCTATTTCCATATTTATCCGATTTATAAATTACACTTCAGCCTATGTCCATTCCACATTTCTTATTTAAAGAAACGATTGACAAAAGGAAGACTCCTTAAAGGTAAATCTTTTTTGATAATAAATGCCACAAAAACCAATATTAATAAGGTGCGGTAGCTTAAACGTAACCAAAGGTTGGCGATAGGTGTTTCTTGCGACAAGACATAAAGCACCAAGGCCAAAATCAGGTAGGTGGTCATCCGCTTCAACGGATAAGCCACAGGATATTTTTTCTGCCCGATGAAATAAGACAACAGGGTAATCACGCCATATCCGGCTACAGATGCCCAGGCCGAAGCTACATAACCATAAGTAGGTACCAACCAGATGTTCAGGCCTAAAATCACGGCACACCCGATAAGAGAGAAGTAAGCTCCCCAATAGGTTTCATCCGTCAGCTTATACCAGAAAGAAAGGTTGAAATAGATACCTTTGATTATCTCGGCCAGCATCACGATGGCTACTACGCTCAGCCCTTCCCAGTAGTCGGAGGCTACCATGTACTTCAGGATGTCCATGTAGCCCATCACGGCCAAGAATGCCAAAAGAGAAAAGATAAAGAAGTACTTCATGGCAGAAGAATACATCTTCTTGCTGTCAGCATCTTTATTTTTGCCGAAGACAAAGGGTTCGTAGGCATAACGGAAAGCCTGGGTAAACATGGCCATGACTAAGGCTACCTTACTGGTGGCGCTGTAGATACCCAACTGTACGAGTCCTTCCGAGCGGTCATCAAACAGATAGGGATAAATCATCTTGTCGACCGTCTGATTGAGGATACCGACCAGCCCGAATATCAGAATCGGGAAAGAGTAGTTAATCATGCGCTTCATCAGTACCTTATCCATACGGTAGGACACACCGCGCAGCTCGGGTATGAAGAAGAACATCTGCAAGGCCGACATAATCAGGTTGGACACGAAAATATAACCTACCAGATAATCGGGGTTATAGAACCAGCTGACGGTTTCGTGCGCATGGACATCGAGCCACGGACAAACCAGCAAAAAGAAAAGATTCAGCAGAATGTTTCCTATGATGTTCAGCAACTTGATGGCCGCAAACTTGACAGGCCGTTTCTTATAACGCAGGTAGGCGAAAGGTATACACTGGAAGGAATCGAGGGCCACCACACACACCATCATGGCAATATAGTCGGGATGGTCCGGATACTCCAACAAGGCTGAGAGCGGATGCAAAAAGGCCATACACAGCACCACAAACAGCAGCGAGAGTCCTCCCACAAACAGCAGGGAATTGGCATATACCTTCTGCGCATCCTCGTCCGACTTATTGGCAAAACGGAAAAATCCCGTTTCCATACCAAAGGTCAGCAACACTAAAATCAGTGCCGTATAGGCATATACATTCGACACTACTCCATATCCTCCGGAAGCAGCAGGAAGTACTGCCGTATAGAGAGGAACCAACAAATAATTCAAAAAACGTCCTACGATACTGCTCAGTCCATAAATGGCAGTATCCTTTGCCAAAGATTTTATTCCGGCCATAATGTTCTATCAATCAAACAGCGTTCTTTCGCTATTGTATTTACTTTTTCCTAAATGTTTATATGCCAGCTCTGTCACCTCACGCCCTCTGGGTGTACGCTTCAGGAAGCCTTCTTTTATCAGGAAGGGTTCGTACACTTCTTCCAACGTACCAGGGTCTTCACCCAAAGCTGTAGCAATAGTCGTCAGCCCTACGGGACCTCCCTTGAACTTGTCTATAATCGTGCACAGAATCTTGTTGTCTATCTCATCCAGACCATACTGGTCGATGTTCAGAGCCTCTAGTGCAAAACGGGCAATCTCCAAATCAATTCTTCCCGAACCTTTCACCTGTGCAAAGTCACGCACACGTCGCAACAAGGCATTGGCTATACGGGGGGTACCACGGCTACGGGAAGCTATCTCTCCTGCCGCATCTGCATCACACGGCACATCCAAGATGCGTGCGGAGCGCAGGATGATGCGTGAAAGTACTGAATCATCATAATACTCCAGGTGCAGGTTGATGCCGAAACGGGCACGAAGCGGGGCTGTAAGCAAACCACTGCGTGTAGTGGCTCCCACCAACGTAAACGGATTCAGGTCAATCTGTATGCTGCGGGCAGAAGGTCCCTTATCAATCATGATGTCGATGCGATAGTCTTCCATGGCAGAATAGAGGTATTCTTCCACTACCGGACTCAGACGGTGAATCTCATCGATAAACAGCACGTCGTTCGGCTCCAGGCTGGTCAGTACTCCGGCCAAATCACCCGGTTTGTCGAGCACCGGTCCTGAAGTCACTTTAAATCCCACCCCTAATTCATTGGCAATAATGTTACTCAGTGTGGTCTTACCTAATCCGGGAGGGCCATGCAACAAAACATGGTCAAGCGCTTCTGCACGAAGTCTCGCCGCTTTTACAAAGATGCGCAGGTTATCCACCACCTTGTCCTGTCCGCTGAAATCTTCGAACTGAAGCGGGCGAAGAGCGTTCTCAAAATCACGCTCTTTTCCGGTTGGTTTATAATCGCGTATGTCAAATTGTTCTTCCATAAATTCTTTAAAAGTCTGAGCACAAAAGTACGAATAAAAGAAGAATCCCCGATGAAGAATCCCGATTTTCGTTTATATATTGTATTTTTGTCTACTACAAAAACTATTAGAATAAGCTTATGACATCAGCAACAACCCAACTCAATGGTACCCGCCTGATATTCTTCTCACCCACACATACCTCGGCCAGGATTGCACGAGCTATCGGAGAAGGTATCGGCATGGGAAGAAGAATGGAAACAGACCTGACGCTGGATGAACAAACCTCCCCTATTGAAATGAACGGGGAACTGTGCGTCATCGCCGTTCCGGTATACGGCGGCCGTGTAGCCGCCACGGCACTCCAGCGCCTGCAACGACTCAAAGGCAACGGCTCACCCGCCATTCTCGTCGTGGTATATGGCAACCGTGATTACGAAGATGCCTTACTGGAACTCCGTGGCACCGCTGTCCAACTCGGTTTTGTACCTCTCACTGCAGGCGCATTCATCGGGGAACATAGTTTTAGTACACCTGAACTTCCCATTGCTGCCGGACGTCCGGATGCAGATGATTTGCAACAGGCCCGTGAGTTTGGAAAAAGCAGTCTGGAAAAATGGGAAAAACTACAAGCCGCCGGAAACCCTGTCACTGAATTGACGGTAAAAGGAAATTTCCCCTACAAACAACTGACACCCGGTGCCCCCGCCTGCCCCACTTGCACAGACGGCTGTTTTGCTTGTGGAGAATGTATTGAAGTCTGCCCTACACATGCCATCCATTTCAGTGAAGACCAAAGCTCCATTGAAACAGATATTCACAAGTGCATCAAATGCTGTGCCTGCGTGAAATGCTGTCCGAACGAAGCCCGCAAGTTCAGCACACCGTTTGCTGCCATCCTTCACGAGAAGTTCAGTGCCCGCCGTCAGCCGGAATTATTCTTCTAACACAAAACTTGTTTACATGAAAGAAAGAGAAAAACGAGTACTGGTTGGCATGAGCGGCGGGATAGACAGTTCGGCTGCCTGCATCATGCTTCAGGAACAAGGATATGAGGTGGTAGGTGTCACGATGCGTACCTGGGACGTGGCCTCTCATTTCACTCCCGGAAATGACCAGCCCAATGAAGTCATAGAAGCTCAGGAGCTGGCGGCACGTTTAGGCATCGAGCACCATGTGGCCGATGTCCGCACAGAGTTCCGGCAAGTCATCGTGCAGTATTTCATCGACGAATACATGCGCGGACGCACTCCCAACCCCTGTGTCATGTGCAATCCTTTATTTAAGGAACGGATTCTGTGTGAATGGGCAGACAAGTGTAACTGTGCCTGGATTGCTACGGGGCATTACTGCCAACTGAAAGACCTCAACGGTTATCGTTACATTCTGACCGGAGACGACCCGCTGAAGGACCAGTCCTACTTCTTGTGGAAACTTCCGCAAGAGATTCTGAAACGCATGATGTTTCCTCTGGGAGGAATGACCAAAGCCAGCGTGCGCGATTATTTGGCATCCAAAGGTTTTGAAGCCAAAGCACGAGGAGGAGAAAGCATGGAAATCTGCTTCATCGAAAAAGATTACCGGGAATTCCTGAAAGAGCATTGTCCTGACATTGATGAGAGAATCGGTCCGGGATGGTTTGTGGATAGTAAAGGCTTGAAACTGGGACAGCACAAGGGGTTTGCCTACTACACCATTGGCCAACGAAAAGGCCTGGAGATTGCTTTGGGTAAACCGGCGTATGTGCTGAAAATCAATCCGGCCAAGAATACGGTCATGTTAGGAGATGCCGACCAGCTCAAAACTTACTACATGTTAGTGGAGGACTATAACGTGGCCAGTCTGGAGGAGCTGCTCAACTGCAAGGAGCTTTCGGTACGTATCCGCTACCGCAGCCGCTCAATTCCCTGCCGTGTAATTCTGCTGGACAACGGGCAACTATTAGTCCGGTTTGAGCAAGAGGCTTCCGCTATCACTCCCGGCCAGTCGGCAGTATTCTACGAAGGGAACCGTGTACTTGGGGGTGGTTTCATCGCCTCGCAACAAGCGATTAAGAAAATAGCTGCTGAGAATGAAGCTAAATTTCTATAGCATACCACAAAAAAATGTCCGGACCGCTCACTAAAGCCATCCGGACATTTTCCATTTATAACTATCTTCTTACGGATTATTCCTTATCCCGTTCCGGCGAGAAACGCACGGGGTCATCATATTGTTCCTGCAGTTTCAGCATTTCTGCCTTCAACTCATCAACCACTGTCTCATACTCCTTCTGTCCGTACAGATTGTGCATTTCGTGCGGGTCTGCCTGCAAGTCGTACAATTCCCATGTATCAATGTCATTATAGAAATGAATCAGTTTATAACGGTCGGTACGCACTCCATAATGGCGTTTCACCATGTGCTCTGCCGGGTATTCATAGAAATGATAGTACAAAGCCTTGCGCCAGTCTTTCGGGTGTTCACCTTTCAGCAACGGCAACAAAGATACTCCGTGCATATCAGACGGAATTTCTACTCCTGCCAAATCCAGGAAAGTAGGTCCATAGTCAATGTTCTGTACCATTTCAGTAATGTCTCCCCGACGAGTGAACCCGTCCGGCAAACGCATAATCAGCGGAGTACGCATGGATTCTTCATACATGAAACGCTTGTCGAACCAACCATGTTCTCCCATATAGAATCCCTGGTCGGAAGTATACACTACCAGTGTATTCTCCAGTAATCCTTTTTCCTTCAGATAGTCCAATACGCGACCCACATTGTCATCCAACGACTTCACCGTCTTCATATAGTCGCGCATGTAACGCTGGAACTTCCAGTTGGCCAAATCCTTTCCTTGAGGATTTTTCTTGTAGAAATCTTCGATAATAGGACCATAGAACTTCTCCCATGCTGCACGCTGAGCGGTATCCATTCGGCCAAGGAAACTTTCATACAATGTCTTCAAACGAGAGTTCTTGTCCGGACGAAGCATCTTCAGGTCATAAATCATATCCATGTCCTTCACGATGCTCATTTCCTGGGCGGCAGCCGCTTCACGTCCCTCATAGTCATCAAAGAAGTTATCCGGCAGAGGGAAGGTTTTGTCTTCATACAAGGCCAGATTACAAGTATCTGCCATCCAGTTGCGATGGATAGCCTTGTGGTGAATGAACAAGCAGAACGGCTTCTTGTCATCACGCTTGTGCTCCATCCAGTCGATGGCATCATCGGTAATGATGTTGGTTATGTAACCGTGCTTCTGAATGGTATCATTCTGTTGCGTAATGAAGTTCGGATTATAGTAATCCCCCTGCCCTGGCACAATCTGCCAGTAATCAAACCCTGAAGGCAGACTTTCCAGATGCCACTTTCCGATAATCGCCGTCTGATAACCAGCTTTCTGCAACAGTTTCGGGAAAGTTTGCTGTGCACTGTCGAACACACAAGTAGTATTATCATAGAACTTGTTGCCACAAGAATGCTTGCCTGTAATCATACAGGCACGACTGGGACCACTCAACGAGTTTGCCACAAAACTGTTCGTGAAGCGCACTCCCTCATTGGCAATGCGGTCCAAATTGGGAGTTTCCATGTAGCGCGTATCATAACAGCTCATCATCTGTGCCGTATGGTCATCGGTCATGATGTACACAATGTTGTATTGCTTCTTCTCTTGCTTATCAGCCTGCTGACAGGCTGTAGTTACGGCCGATAAAGCAACCATACCGGCAACGGGGTAAAATTTATTCATAAGTCTATTTTAGGCTATTTGTTTACAATGCGGAGATACGAAGCTTATAGCTCATCGGTTTCTGTGGAATCTGGTATTTCAGCATGGTTTCTGGACCACAACTTGCATTTCCTATTCCACGCAAAGCTGCATCCAGGTGAAGCACTACGTATGGACGCGGCTGCAATTCCCAAGTATGTTTGGTATTCATCAAGTCTTCATCCGTATAACGTAAAGCAGAGAAAGAAACATTGCCCTGTGTCTGGATACGGATACCCTTTCCTGAAGCATCCTTCAAGTCCATGCTACGCAAACCTTCCCGATTGCCCATAGACTGAGGTTTCACATACTTGCCGGTATCATTTGCATCCAGTGTGTAACGTCCCACAGGACATGCATCCTTACGGTCAACATAGTTTTCCCAAGGACCATGTGCATAATAGTCTACCTGAGTCAAAGTAGAATCCAGCAGGCAAACCAATCCACAGCGACGTAAGTTCGCAGTCTGAGGAGAGAAACGTACATCCATGTCTATTACTCCATTCGGCATAAATGTGTACACAATGTTGGTTGCACACAAAGAACCGCCACGAGACGTACTTACCTGTACGATTCCTTTATCCACACTTACCTCACACGTACCGGCTGCATCCAGTCCGTTAGCAACTTCCTTAAACAAGTCATTCTCAATCCAGCGGTGGTTATCATACAAGAAACCGCCATTATGACTGATGATTTCCTTTCCAGCCATGTTCAATTGTACCATCTGTCCGGTAGCTTTATCAAAAGCTGCACGGAGGTGCTTGTTATAAAGCATCAACAGTTTATCGGTTTCCTGAATGGTCCATTCATTTTTCTTCTTCTTAAACGTCAGTTGTGGTAAATCGGCTCTCTTCTGCAATTCAAACTGGCAGGCTGCGACTTCATGTCCAGCCTCAGCCCATACAGTAGGTGCTAACATACGTACATGCAAATTGACCATCACTTCATCACCAGCCTTCTTGGCATCTGCCAGATTTACTCCAGACAGTTTCAGATTCAGCACCGTAGAATCTCCCGGAAGGATATTTTCCAGTTTCAAACTGTCTGCTCCTACAATCACTCCATTCTTCACGCTTTCCCACTTCAAATCGAAGTCTTTCAATGACAAGAATGCATACTTGTTACGTGCCTGTATATTGACCATATTATGAGAAGCATCCGTACCTACACACTTAAAGGCCACATACTGATAAATGGCTTTCACCTCTTTCAGCTTCGGAGATTCTTCACGTGTAGCCGGTACGATACCGTTGGAACAGAAGTTACCCTGATGCGGGCCAGGGAAGTCATATCCTGTGTGCAGGCGGTAAATGCCCTTCTTCATTTCATGTGGCTCATAAATAGCCTGGTCTACCCAGTCCCAGATAGCCCCACCGATAGTAGCCGTACTTCCTTCAATGCTTTCCCAGTATTCTTTCAAGTTACCGATGGCATTTCCCATGGCATGGGCATACTCACACACAAACAGCGGTTTATCGAACGCACTGACATGCTCATCCATCCAGTCCATGCTGGGATACATCTTGGAATAGAAATCACTGAAGCGGTTACCTCCGTATGATTTCCCGTCGCGCGTGCCTTCATAATGCACCGGACGGCTATCCAGTTTCTTGGCCGCGTCATAGCAATCACGGAAGTTCGCTCCTCCTCCGGCTTCATTACCCAAGCTCCAGAAAATCACACTCGGATGATTACGGTCTCTCAATACCATCCGGTCAATACGGTCTACAAACGAAGGTATCCAGGAAGGCATGTCACTGATAGACTGGTTGGCATGGTTTTCCAAGTCAGCCTCATCCATCGTGTACAGGCCATAGTAATCAAACATGGCATACATTTTAGCGGCATTCGGATAATGCGACGTACGAATCGTATTGATGTTGTTCCGCTTCATGGTCAGCACATCCCACAACATGGACTCCGTCGTCACAGCCCGTCCGTACATCGGATGCGTATCATGCCGGTTGGTTCCCTTAAAGAATACCCGCTTGCCATTCAGATAAAGCAACGAGCCCTTCACTTCGATGTCACGGAAACCGTATTTCGTAGAAAAGGCCATTTCGTCCTTTCCTCCCTGACGCTGTATCACTTGCACGGTGTACAATGAAGGAGTTTCCGCCGTCCACAAAGACAGGCCGGACAAATTGAACAGCACATTAGCCGTGCTGACCGGAGAAGAAGGAGCGTATTTCACAGCCACTTCCGACTCGGCTACCTTACGGCCTTCCGGATCTAACAGACGCACCAGCAGATTCTTGGTACCCTTCAGCTTGTCACGGTTATCCAAAGACAACTTCACATTCATGGTTCCACTTTTATAGTTCTTGTCTTTATCCAATAGACAAGTAATGTAATGGTCGCGCACGCTGACTTTCGGTACATTATATAAATACACATCACGGAAGATACCACTCATGCGGAACATATCCTGACATTCCAGATAAGAACCGTCACACCAGCGGAACACCTGCACAGCCAGACGATTTTCGCCCGGTTTCAGGTACTTGGTCACATCAAACTCAGCTACATTGTTTGCTCCTTGTGAATAGCCCACATATTTTCCGTTGAGATATACAAAAGCTGCACTATAAATACCACCGAAATGAATGAAAGTACGTTTCCCATCCCAGCCTTCCGGCAAATTAAACGTACGTACATACGAACCTACCGGATTGATACCATAGTTCTTTCCGCCATCGTTAAAGCCTTTACGTGCCTGAATATAAGGCGGTGTGTTGGCATGCGGGAATTCTACATTGGCATAAATCGGACGGTCATACCCCTGCATTTCCCAGTTAGACGGCACAGGAATGCGATCCCATCCCGATACATCGAAATCTTCCTTATAAAAATCCAGCGGACGTTGTGAGGGTTCTGACACCCAATGGAAAGCCCATGTACCGTTCAGCAGCATATAGGCAGAGTTATGTACTTCCTCCCAAGGGCGGTCATAGAAAGCCTTGTCTGCCAACATATCTTTCTCTGAAGGATAAGGCATATACGTGGCATGACCTACTTCCTTATTTTCTTCAAAGCGAGTTTCATCTTCCCAGTACACTTTTTCGCGTGCAGCCATACCAGCTCCTTCGGGCATAGGCACGGCGCTTACCCGTATCTGGAACAAAGAAGCTTCCATCGTTTCAGCCTTCTTTCTGTCCATCAACTGCAGACGGCCGTCTTTCTGACATACCAGCATAAGCGACGGAGTATTGGCCGGGACCAGTCTCACCCCGTTTGCGGTTTCCTGTATGCTCCACAACTGCGCCTCATCACTTCCGTTTACCTCTGTAACGACCAATGCCTTATGGTCTACATCAGCTCTCAGCGCCTTGTCTTCGAATACATTCACAAAACGGAAACTTCCCGATAACTCGTTAATGTTCCACTGCTGTTTCTGGTCGTCCTTACTCAAGGATTTCAATATCACAGACGACCCCTTATCATAGCCCAGTACCTTATTTGATACCTTTGCAGGGAATACATTATAAAGCTTATCTTTATCGTATCTGCTTTGCGAAGATACATTCTGAGCCATCCATACCAGAAGTCCCAGGACCATCAAAAAACGATAAATTTTCATCATAACATTTGCTATATTAAAGTGGAATACATACTAAATTTCTAACTTTTCCCTTAAATCCCATCTTAGTATCTCCCAACTGCCTCAATGGGAAAATCAAGGTTTCCTGATACCAGAAACGATCCTTCCGCTGCCGTTTTTCATTATACACTTCACCAACACGACCTTCCAGTCTTTCCTGAAGCTGTCCGTTCACAAATAGAGAAGTACCCTTCACATCCCCCTCAATTCTCACCTTTGTCCATTGTCCGGCAGGCAAACGATATGCATGGAACACAAACTCATAGCCGTCACGACGGAAAGCAAACTTGCCGGTATTCTGCCAATTGGAAACAAATTCTGAATGCGGACCTTTGAACAATATGGCATCAACATTAGGCATCGTATCCGGACACAATTCAAATTCCACCGCATAAGGATAGCCTATTTCATCTACTTCCGTAGTTACAACCTCTGTACCAGACAAAGTCACTTCTTTTCCTGCTTCAATCAGTGTGGTCTGCTCGTCTACCTTAGCCAACAAGTTTACACCCGGAGCCTCAGGAGTAGTAGCGCAAAGCGCCATGAACTGTTCAAAAGGCACTTTATCTGCATTTTCACCTTTCCACATCTTTTCACACACCACCTGCAAGCCTGGGAAGGTACGGTAATGTACATCCTGTTCGCTGATTCCATTACCCACACGGTCGTTCCAGACCGCTAGCATCGCACCCAAGAAGTTGGGATGACGCACGGTCATCTTCGGATCGTCCATCCGCATCATCTCCGGCATCCAGTTTTCATACAGCCACTGATAATTCAAGAAGTCATAATAATAATGTGCTGCAGGCACCAGATACAACAGTCCATCACACAAATTCACGACCTTGGCACCCGCATCCAGACAAGTCTGCACATCCATCCAATCATAGTTCCATGCACTCACCACTTTGCCCTTCAAATCAACAGGTGTATTTCCTTTCATCACATTCAAGCTTCCCCACAAACGCGGAGTCTTACCGTATTTCGATACAAAATCAAGATAATGATTTGTAAAGTGACGGAATTGTTCTGATTCTTTCCGGTTATACTCATCTGTACCGATATGCACCTCCGGTCCTACAAACACGGGATTCTCGCCCGACAGATATTCATCAAACAAGGTATCTACAAAATCATACACTTCTTGCTTGTACAAATCCAGGTGGTCCATTCCATATTCCTTATTATCGGCAGCCAGACGCGGATTATAATGTGTGAAGGCCAATGAATGAGCCGGCACGTCAATTTCCGGAATCACGTTAATGCCATAACGTGCCGCCATAATCTGGAAATCACGGAACTCCTCTTTCGTATAAGAACCATCTTTGGCTGTCAACCCCGGGAAGCGCTCGCTTTCCAGACGAAAAGCCGCATACGTCTTGTTCCAGTCATTCCCAAAGAATTCCACAAAACCATTGTCATTCAAATGTACCTGCAACTCATTCAACTTATAGAACGAAAGAATTTTGACATAATCACGCAAGTAGTCCATCGTAAAGAATTTACGAGCCACATCAATCATGAATCCTCGGTTGGGATACAAAGGAAAGTCCGTAGCCCGGCCCTTCATCAATCCCTCCGGTTGGTTATGAATCATCTGGAGCAACGTACGCGTTCCCCAGAAAACACCTTTAGAAGTAGGTGCCTCAATAGTAACCTCACCCTGAATATTCATCCGGTATCCTTCTTCACCTAAAGTTTTGTCCGGCTTACCCAAAGTCAGATAAACAGCTCCTTTTTCTTTCTTTCCTACTACGACACTATACTCCCAACCAAACATTTCCTTCAGGTCCTGCGCCAGGATTTCAGCTTCCTCTTTCAGCTCGTTTTCTTCCTCCGGAGAAACGATTACTTTTCCAGTTTCCGGAAGCACCAGCTTTCCTTTTGCCGATTTCCACTGCTGCAAGGCAGGAATCACTTGTGGTACATTCTGGCCTACGGCCATCATCAGCCCACACAACCACATCACACTACATAAAATCAGATGTCTCATTGTATCAAATTTAAAGTTTACACATTTATCTTAAGAAATAACCGTTTCTGCAGAAATCAACGACACTCATACTAAAAATTATCATCTATATTGATTAAGGAAACACTAAACCATGAACAAATAAAACCAGCGATTTTTCTCATACTATTTATTTAAGGATTTTAGTTTCGAGTACAAAAATATGTATTTTTCTTCTCTTCATCACTTTTAAAGACTGATTTTTAAGTCTTAAAAATATCTATTAATAAGAATCGGGAATAAACGGAACATGCTTACGACCATGAAACATAAAACATTTCTGTCTTTTTTAAAGAATCCCTTTACATTTTCTACGTTTCCCCACAGAGAAACCTACGTTTTCCAAACCAGAAACATACGGTTCCGCATGGAGAAACCTATGTTTCCCTCATGGGAAACATAAAAATCTCTCCAATAAACAGAGATTTACATAAAGACATTTCAGTCTCTTCTTAGCACACTGATAAAAACAACAATTCCTTGCCTCTCCTTACACAAGGAAAAACAAGGAATCGTTATCCAGTCCGAGTTCACTTTGTATTTACTCTGTCATAAAAGTAGCTTTTATGTCATAAGAAAAAATATTTTCATATCATTACCAAACTACTTTTCCGACATAGATTTCCCCCAATTTTTATTAGGAGCAGCCCCCATCCACAATTCTAATATTCCCCCATGTACAAAATCTGGATGGAGCAACTGATAGAAATTATAAACTTTCCCGTTCAACGTAGCTTTTTGTATATAACAGTTGACCTCAGAATTATGATGAGCCACAATTTTAAACTCTTTTCCAGCATAATAATCAGAATCCAGCTTTATCGTAATCTCATCAAACACCGGACTTGTGATGTCATAGCATGGATGTGAGGAAGAACCTCCGTCCAGACTAAATAATCCGATTGCCATCAAAGCACTGACACCGGCCATCTGTCCTTGGTCTTCATCATTTCCAGTATATCCCTTTTCCGGAGTGATAGCTCCATACGTCTGCTTCCCAACCTGACGTACCCAATACTGAGTAAGCCAAGGATACCCTACATGCGAAAACACATGTGCACTTGAGCAACCCGGCTGATTGGCATAACTTACATAGCTGAACAGAAAATCATCTGTTGCCGACTTTCGAAAAGCCTCATCCAATCTGACCGCCAGACTATCTTCTCCTCCCATCATACGGGCTAAACCCTGAATATCGTGCGACAGACCAAAAGTAGCCTGCCATGCATTAGCTTGAACAAACCCCTTTTCCGACAGAGGGTCCGTATGCAGCCAATCACCATTTTCACTTCGCGGTATCATTAATTTTAACTCCGGATGAAAGGAAGCTTTCCAGCCCATAGAACGTTTCTGAAAATACTTTGCCTCTCTCTGTTTCTTCATTTTTAGAGCCATCTGCCCTAAACTCCAGTCTTCAAAAGCCCACTGTATGGTCAGACCGGCATCATTCGGGCAATATCCATGTTTTACATAAAAATCCAGCTCCCGGTCCATATCAAAAGCCAGCATTCCTCCTTTTTCATGATTCCTTTTCATCGCCTGAAAAGCTTTCTCCGGATTCCACTTACGATAAATACCACGTTGGTATGCACTTGTAATCATCGAAGTAGCCGGACAACCTGTCATTATATAGGTATATGCACCTACAGACGGACCACGAGGCAACAACCCTCCATTCCTGTCATATTCAAGAAATGAAGCAGAAAACTCATCCAATACAGAAGGATAGGCTAATCCCCATAATGTATTCAAATTCCATTGAGTCAGCCACAATGCATCCGAATTATACATGTGATGAATCACTTTTCCATCCTTTCCTTTTGGCAGCATACGTGACTTATACTCTGGAGAAAGTGTGTGGATACGGGTAGCTTTTCCTACTCTTGTCCCTCCCTTCAAATAATCCGGATAAGAGCCATCTATATCATCAATTTTATGCCTTCCCAGCAGCACATGCCATAAGTCCGTATAAAATTTCATCTTTTGCTGATTGGTTCCACCTTTTACATCAATTTTACCCAACCACTCATTCCAGACAGATAATGCTTCAGTCCTCACTTGCTCAAAATCCCAATGAGAACATTCCTGGTCCATATTCTCTCTTGCATTTTCTATGCTTACATACGAAAAGGCCGTTTTCACCAAAAGCTGTTCACCAGGCTTCAACACCCCAAAATCAGCTTCTACTCCAGAAGTTGGTGACTGCTTAAAAGAAGACCCTGGTATGGTATACACCTCTGCAGAGCCGTTCATCTGAGTAATATCACATTGTCTTTCATTTCCAATCCAACTGTTTAATGTACGAAAAGGACGTTCAAAACGGACTACAAAATAAACCCGTGCTTTATCGACTCCTCCCCATACTCTTCCTGTGGTGTCAAAATATCCTGCGATTTCCGTTTCATTTACGCGCGAAGCGTGTGCACCCACCATCGTAGAAGTAGATATATGTCCGCCAAGTCCCAGCAAGACTTTCGCCAGTGACTCTTGTGCATACGTCAGCCGATAAAATCCCACACGTTCAGTGATTGTCTGTTCTACCCATATTCCATATCTATCCAAAAATAACCGATGGTAGCCAGGCTGCACAATTTCTCCATCATGCGAAAAAGAAGAGCTCCATCCACTTTCACCTTTACGCGTATCAATCTGACCAGTTATCGGCATCAGATTCAAACCAGATATAACCCAGTCATGAATCTGAGGAAAACCTAAAACCCGGGTAGAGTTATAACTGTATCCCCCACCGCCTTGATTTATATTACGTGTCAGAGGAGCAGAGCTCATCATTCCAAAAGGAAGACTTCCGGTCACAAAAAAGAAATAACGCCCTTTGGCTGTTTCCACATAAGGATTTACCCAAGAAACATAGTCAGAATAAGATTCTGGAGCAGGAAAGACTTCTATCTCGGACAAGCCAAGATTTTCTCCTTCACCATCAGTTACCTGAAAACGTACCCAACTGATTCTTTTGGCATCAAAATCAACCACTTTAGGTGCGCCATCATTGGCAATCAAGTTTATATCAATCGAACTTCCGTCACTAAATGAAAGAGTACCTGCCGCCGTATGGCTGCTTATATCCGGACAATCATATAAAATAATCTGGCTAATGTTTACAGGGTAATCCCAATCCAATTGTACCCAGGGGAAGGGACGAACTCTGCCCCTCATATCCAGGCGGCTGCCTGAACGCCATTCTCCTGTATTCAGTATACGTATAAGCCCGTCTGACACACGTGTTGCATCCATCTCCTTCCCTGCAGCTGAAGAGCAAGAGACCTTTGCCAAAGAGGCAATGTTATGAGGCGTCGCAGATAACAAAAGGGGAAACAGGCACCATAGAAAAAACAAAAATGCTTTTATCCTCATAAGACTAATTCTCGTTTCAAGTTATAATTCCTACTCAAGGGTCAATGGGTTCTGTGGGCTGAATAATTAATGACTCCTGCAACGGGAAAAATTCCATCATACGCTCATTCAGCCTTTTCCCTAAACGATAAGGTACATAACCTAACTCACGAAGACAACGTGAATCCATTCCTTCCACAAAATTTAAATGAGAAAAAGAAGACGTTACCACTGCGGCCTTTTCTACAGGAAAACCGTTACGGAACATAATACGTGCCGCATTACGAAAGTTCGTGGTAGTATGTCTTGCATGAGGCTCTATAATAATGGCACTCTCCGGAATCTGCCAAACGTCCATCAAATACTTTTTCATTTCAAAAGCCTCATTGTAAGGAGTGTGATATGGATGTACCCTTCCTCCCGATACAATAATAAATGGTGCCTGATGCTGACGATACATCATGGCTGCATAGGCAGAACGAAGCTTTCCTTCCGGACTAATGGATACATTGGGCTCCTCGGGGCCTGCACCTAACACTAAAATGGCCGTATAAGGATAATTGTTCCATTCTATCTGCTCAACCTGAATATATGCCTTTTTGTTCTCTGTCACACAAAGAGGCTCATAATCAATCGACTGACGGCGGTCGTTCACATCAAGCAAAGCCTTAACGGCAGCCATAGGTACAGAATAAAAAACAGGATGCGTTTTTACCTCAAATGCAATATTTTGCTGACAAGCAGGAAGAATTTCCTCGATAAACCGGCGGCTATGTATGTAAAAGCCAATAGAATCGATTTGAGGATAATGAGGTTTCCGGGCTGCTGCATACACCTCTATCGCATAATTCATTCCTTCTGCATCTTGCTCCCAGATTTTTTTCAAGAACGCTGCCCCATTCTCTTTATACTGCTGATAGCAACCGGAAGGGATTATATGCCTTGTCAACAACCGATCAATCGGATTTCCCGGCTTATAAAGACTTGCCAATGCTTTTCCAGCTTCTGTAATCTCTTCTACAGAGAATTTCATCGCTTCCACCCGCTCCTGCGAAGTCTTTGCTTCATGCAAACGTTCTAATTTTTTCAGCCCCATTTTTTTCAAAACAGGGTCATGGCAAATCATGGAATCTACTTCGCCAAATTCACGCAACAGAGCTGTAAAATAATATGCTTTATTCTCTATCTTCTCTGCAGAGATTAAATGGTATTCTCTCTGAACCTGTGCATACGAGCATAGGGAAAACAGTAAACCCAAACAGCATATACCTATCTTTTTCATCGTCTGCCCTCCTCTTTTAAATATTGCAGTAACTGCACAGGACGGTCTGTCTGAATTAATGAAGCTCCTTTTTCTAACAACCATCCCCAGCTTTCATCTTTCTGATTCAATTCCACAGCACGGTCATCATCATGCCCACCATTCAATGAAGGCCACAATCCGTTCAGCCAAATCTTAGAACCATTATCTTTCACTTTTTGAAGTAAACGTAAAACTTCCGGAGTCACTTCCGAAAAGCAGCATTCCATTGCCACAGGTCTCATCTGCCTATACCCTTCAATAAACAGCTCTGCATCAGGCTTGTTCAGGTCTACAATCGGCATATAGATAACTTTGTCAAGTACATCTCCATTTTCGGCCTTGACTTTTTCATAAGCATATCCGGACTTTATCACCACCTGGTCTATTGTCTGTGTTTTTACTAACAACTTATACACCTCTTGAAAATAATCATAACCCTTATCTATGTTTATCAGAATTTTTCCTTTTGTCAGTTCCAATACCTCCTCCAAAGTCGGAATTGGATGAAAAGTAACTCTTCCCAATCCATTTTTCAGATGAAACTTTCGCAATTCTGCCAACGTATAATCCGAAACTTTTCCCTTTCCGTCGGTCGTACGGTCTATGGTATTGTCGTGCATAATTACCAGCTGATTGTCTTTTGTCATCTTCAAATCAATCTCAATCATGTCAACTCCCATCGCAATACAATTCTGAAAGGCCTGTAATGAATTTTCAGGTGCATTTCTCCAGTCGCCACGATGAGCCACTACCAATACTTTCTTCGTTTCATGACTCTTCAAATCTACCACAAGAGTCTTTGCACTCTCCTGAGCAGAGAGTACAAAGACTGTGCAGAGAAGAAAAATCATACAAGTAATTTTCTTCATCTTAAAATTCTATTTTAGCGATTAATATCCTTCATTCTGATACATTCCTTCCGGATTCAACTTCCACTCATCATAAGGAATCGGATAATAAATATCTTTTTCATTGAAGTTCTGCAAATTGGAGATACCATAACAATTCGGATCCTTTGCATGCATATAAGTTACTAATTCATCAATCGTAAAGAAACGGAGTAAATCATACCAACGCTGATTCTCAAAAGCAAGCTCTACACGGCGCTCATGAAGAATAGCTAATTTCAGTGTCGGATATTTACTTCTGTAGTCGGTATTTTGGATAGATTCAATATAACCTGGTAATCCTGCCCTTTCACGTACCTCATCCAAATAAGGGATTGCTTTTGTTTCTTCACCCAAAGCTTCATAAACCTCAGCCATCATCAAGATAACATCGGCATAACGTAATATAATCCAATCATTGCCTCCATAAGCTAAAGTACCCGCAGCGTCACTAGTATCACGGAACTTTGTAATGCAATAAGCCATTGCTTTAGGATTATCAGCATAAACAACTGAGAATGCTTTTCGCTTATCAGTAGCTTCATATTCATTTACCAAATCCTCATTTACATAAGTTCCCTGACCTTTTGAAGGATATTGCGAATTACATGTAATACCAATTGACTGATTATCTGCCGCAATCGAAGAATGGTAATCTTTATCCCCTTGTTTATATACAATCTGGAAAAGAATTTCAGGACAAGTAGACTTGTTAGCAACAGCAAATAAACCAGTCTGTGCATTGTCATCATAAGTAACTTCATTCAGGCGATTAAACTGCTTCATTCCTAAGCACATTTCGAGATACGTTTTTGCAGAGTTTAAATATTCTTTCCGATTCTGGGTATCCAGCACATGGGCCATTGTCAAATATACTTTTCCAAGTAATCCTGCCATAGCTGCTTTATTTGCTCGCCCTTTATTACCTTCAGGCTGATGATTTGGCAAGGTACTTTTCTCAATTCCAAACTCTAAATCTTCTACTATCTGCTTATAAATCTTCTTCTTATCCTCACGGAAAGTATGCGCTTCAATTTCAGCTGGAGTAGCAAGATAAGATGTTACTAATGGAGCATCTCCCCACTTACGCACAATATCAAAATATACTAGCGCACGCACAAAGCGGGCCTCAGCTTCATAATTATCTTTCTCTTTTTCATCACTAAAAGTCACAGTCTGAATACCTTTTAAAGCAAAATTTGCATTATTGACTGTTTTATACATCGCCTGCCAATGACTTTTCAAATAAGTATTACTAGGAAGTAATGAAAAGTCTGTAAACTGAAAAGGCTCACCGGCAGAAGACTGATTATCCAAACGTCCTGTATTATCTGAACGTTCCTCTGTATACATAGTACTTCCTTCGCCCATACAAGACCCTGAACGTAATGCCATATAAGCACCGTATACAGCACGTTCAACATCATTCTCAGTAGTAAAATAATTCTCTACTGGTATTTTATTAGGATTATCTTCTGACAGAAAATCTTCACACGAAGTTAAATTAAGTCCAACTGCCAGAATTGCAGTAAATAATATTGTTTTTTTCATTGTGTAATCTCTTAGAATGTTAATTGAAGTCCCATATTATATGCTCTCACCAATGGATATTTTCCATAATCTACCCCCGGAGTCAAATTCGCACCGTCATTATAATCTACCTCTGGATTGTATCCCTTATATTTGCTAATAGTAAACAAATTATCAGCTGCCACATATACTCGTAAGTTGCTAATTACTCCTTTTGACCAATTCTTTACATTGGAGAATGTATAACCTACGCTAATGTTTGTACATCTGAAAAACGAACCATCCTGCAAATAGAAAGTAGACAAACGAGTACTATTACTCTGTGTTCCTCCACGAGATGCTTTATAAACCCAACCATTTCCTGGATTTTCTACATCACGATAACGCTGGTCTGCTTCCACATATTGATTACCAGAACCTTCCATATTAAATAAATAGTAATCTTGTCCATCCAATACTTTATTTCCGTATGAGCCATTGAAAGAAGCACTCATATCAAAATCTTTATAACTTCCACTCAGGTTTAGTCCATAAGTAAATTTCGGATGAGGATTACCAATCACTGTTTTATCATTGTCATCTACAACCCCATCTCCATTTACATCTTCAAAATAAATGTCGCCCGGTTGGAGCGCAAAAGATTGTGACAATGAACGAGCCGGACCTTTTAATTTATATCCTTCAGGGAATTTATTTCCATTTGCTTTATAAACAGCATCATCGGCCTGAATTCCAGCCATATCTGCTTCTGTAACCATTCCAATTACCTTAAACCCATAAAACATTCCAATAGGCTGTCCCTCCATTGTAATATGAGTTTTATAAGAACGTTCTGCACCATTAGTAATAATGGTATTGCCACCATCTAATTCCAATACTTTATTACGGTTAACAGAAATGTTACCACTAATATTAAAACTATAATCTTTTCCACTCAATACTCTACCATCTACTTGAATATCACATCCCGTATTACGAATCTTAGAATTCGGAAGATTTGTGAGCATAGAAGTTGCACCAGAAATTGCAGATACAGGCTGCTCGAACAACAAATCTTGAGTATGACTCAAATAATAGTTGGCAGAAATCGCCAAACGATTATTAAACAAGCCCAAATCCACACCTACGTTATATTGAGAAGTTGACTCCCAGCCAATCGCATTATCTTTTACTCCACCTGGATACATAGCTGATACAATCGTTCCATTTCCAATCACAGTCCCAGATGGAGAATTCATTACTGCAGCATATTGATAATTACCAATATTGTTATTTCCACTCATACCCCAACTTGCTCTCACTTTCAATGAAGAACTATCACCAAAAGCAGCTTTATAAAAATCTTCATTTGAAACAGTCCAAGCCGCAGAGATTGATGGGAAGTATCCCCAACGATTTTCAGGGCCAAACAAAGAAGAAGCATCACCTCGGAATGAAGCAGTTAAATAGTACTTATTTGCAAAATTGTAATTCAAACGTGTAAAATAAGAAATCATTGTCCAGTTTGATTTTGAAGTACTATTTAATGTAATATCACTAGGATCAGCACCATGACCTGTCACTTCTGTAATATGATCATCCTGATAACCAGTAGCTTTTACTCCCAAAATATCATACATATTTTTTTGAATAGAATAACCTGCAACACCACTGAAATTATGTACCTGATTCCAGCTCTTATTATAGTTTGCTGTAAATTCAGCCAAATAATCTGATTGCAAAGAAGTTCTTGCTATAGAATTAGCCGCAGCTTTGGCCTGATCTGTTCCTGGTAAATTTGCCCCGGATGATAAACTGGTAGGACGATAAAACTCGTATTTTTCACTATAATTATACATTCCTAAATTTGCCTTCAAGAATAAATCTTTCAACGGTTCATAACTTGCTGTCAAATTATATGTATTACGTACTCCGTTTCTTCTGATTTTTGTTTCCGTAGCTAATGCTACCGGATTCTCAATCTGCTGGAATCCATAATTACTTGAATAACTTGTCATCTCACCTTTTACCAATTGACCATTTTCATCATAGCAACGGAAAATCGGTGCATAAATCAAAGCCCCAAGAATCGGTCCATGATCAAAACGCCCTTCTTCCACTTCTCGATTCCAGTTAGATGTATTGGAAAAATTAGCTCCTACCTTAAACTTAGAGCTTACTTGTATATCTAAGTTTCCACGTAAATTCAGGCGACGTTGTCCCGTAGAAAGAACAATACCTTCCTGATTCTGATAAGCTGCACTAACTTCATAACGAATTTTATCTGTACCCCCATTTACAGAGATATGATGACGCTGTGAAGGAGCATTACGATACAACTCATCTTGCCAGTCTGTATCATATTCCGGTGTGATTACACGCTGATTCTCAAAATCATATAAAAATTCTGGAATCATAGCTGCACTATTACTAGAACCTAAACGCTGTGCACGTACATCATTCGTATCACTAAAGTAAGCATCATCCCATGCTTTTCCTGCATTAACCATGAAATTTTTATATGCATTATTACGTCCATCAACAACCAAATCTGCAAATTGTGCAGAATTCAATAATTTCACTTTTTTGGCCAGCTGATTTACACTAAACTGAAAATTATAGTTTACCTTCGCTTTTCCCTCTTTTCCACGCTTAGTTGTAATCAACACAACACCACCAGCTGCACGTGAACCATAAATAGCTGCCGAGGCTGCATCCTTCAAGACTTCAATAGACTCGATATCTTCAGGACTCAACATCAAATCTTCATTGGAAGGATAACCATCTATAACATATAAAGGGTCAGAGCTCGCATTAATAGAGGCCACACCACGTACACGTATTTTTGTACTCTGATAAGGTGCACCACTTACCTGAGCAATCTGTACACCAGAGACCTTTCCGACCAAACTTTGCCCAACTGTAGGTGTAGTTACGTTCAGCTCTCTTGACTTGATGCTGGAAACAGCTCCCACCACATCTGTTTTACGCATGGTCTGATAACCTACTACCACAACCTCATCCATTGTTTTAGAATCCTCAACCAATACAATATGCAGATTATCTCCCTTTTTTGGTTTTATACGCTGTGTGGTATAACCGATATAAGATATTTCCAGCGTATGTTCATAGCTCTGTACATCTAATCTGAACTTTCCATCCACATCCGTTACCGTTCCATTTTGAGTTCCCTTCTCAAAAATACTGGCACCGATTACGGCCTCTCCATTTTGGTCGACAACAAGACCTTGAACCCAATCATCTTCAAAAATTTTAGCCTGAGCAGAATTCGTAAAAAATCCTGTCATACAGACAATTAAACAAAACAATCTAATTACTTTTTTCATAACCTGTTAATAGAATAAAATTTCTGTGCAAAAGTATGAGGGGGGCATTGCACAATGATTGCAGGTTAATTAAAACTATGGCACAATAAGGTTACAAAGAAGTTTCAATCATTCTATTCCTACAGCCCCGACAGAAAACCTCAACTTTCCTCCGCATATAATCATAAACCCCGCAAAGAATACTTCTGAACACCCTGAATAATTCTCTGTTTCACACTGCGGGATTTGTATTTCACACTGTGAAATATATATCCCACACTGTGGGTTTTGTATCCCACAGTGTGAAACAGAGAATTTATTATTAACGTTTTAAAATACTCTTCAATACAAAAACAACTTTACCTACAAGCATTTACTTCTATATCTTAAAACCATCCTCGAAAAATTCGCTTCGCACGCTGCAAAAAAGAATAATTTCCAAATAAATCGTATCTTTGCACATCGTAAGGTTGCAACTTAGAATAAACTATATACGTATATGGAAAAGAACTTTAAACGAACGACCGTCACATCGGCTCTGCCATACGCCAACGGTCCGGTCCATATCGGCCATCTGGCAGGGGTTTATGTGCCGGCCGATATTTACGTGCGCTATCTGCGCCTGAAAAAAGAAGACGTGCTCTTTATCGGAGGTTCGGATGAACATGGAGTGCCCATCACTATCCGCGCTAAAAAAGAAGGTGTAACTCCACAAGATATTGTGGACCGTTATCACACCCTTATCAAGGATTCTTTCAAGGAGTTCGGTATTTCATTCGATGTGTACGGACGTACCTCTTCACCCACTCACCATCAATTAGCATCTGACTTTTTCCGTAAATTGTATGACAAGCATGAGTTTATCGAAAAAACTTCCATGCAATATTATGACGAGGAAGCTCACACATTCTTAGCTGACCGTTACATCACGGGAGAATGCCCTCGCTGCCATGCGGAAGGTGCTTACGGTGACCAGTGCGAGAAATGTGGAAGTACACTTTCTCCTACAGAACTGATTAACCCGAAAAGTGCCATCAGCGGAAGTCAGCCTGTCATGAAGGAAACCAAACACTGGTACCTGCCACTTGACAAACACGAAGGCTGGTTGCGCAAATGGATTCTGGAAGACCACAAGGAATGGCGTCCGAATGTGTACGGACAGTGCAAGAGCTGGCTGGATATGGGATTACAGCCTCGTGCCGTAAGCCGCGACCTTGACTGGGGTATTCCGGTTCCGGTAGAAGGTGCAGAAGGAAAAGTATTGTATGTATGGTTCGACGCACCTATCGGCTATATCTCTAACACAAAAGAGCTGTTGCCCGACTCATGGGAGAAATGGTGGAAAGACCCTGAAACACGCCTGATTCATTTCATTGGAAAAGATAACATCGTGTTCCACTGTATTGTATTCCCGGCCATGTTGAAGGCAGAAGGAAGCTACATTCTTCCGGACAACGTGCCTTCTAATGAATTCCTGAACCTGGAAGGTGACAAGATTTCAACTTCACGCAACTGGGCAGTATGGTTGCACGAGTACCTGCAGGATTTCCCTGGCAAACAGGATGTATTGCGCTATGTGCTGACTGCCAACGCTCCGGAAACTAAGGACAACGACTTTACTTGGAAAGACTTCCAGGCTCGTAACAACAATGAACTGGTAGCCGTATATGGTAACTTCGTAAACCGTGCCCTGGTACTGACTCACAAATATTTCGATGGAAAGGTTCCGGCTTGTGGTGAATTGAACGACTACGATCGTGAAACACTGAAGGAATTTGCCGACGTAAAAGAAGAAGTAGAAAAACTGCTGAACGTGTTCAAATTCCGCGATGCACAGAAAGAAGCCATGAACCTGGCCCGCATCGGAAACAAATACCTGGCAGATACAGAACCATGGAAACTGGCTAAGACCGACATGGCACGTGTGGCTACCATCCTGAACATTTCATTGCAGTTGGTTGCCAACCTGGCCATTGCTTTTGAACCGTTCCTGCCGTTCAGTTCTGAAAAACTACGCAAGATGCTGAACATGGAAAGCTTCGACTGGGAACAGTTGGGACGTACAGACTTGCTGGCAGAAGGCCATCAGCTGAACAAGCCTGAACTGTTGTTCGAAAAGATTGAAGACGACGTTATTCAGGCACAGGTAGATAAATTGCTGGCTACCAAGAAGGCCAACGAAGCAGCCAATTACAAGGCAAATCCGATTAAACCGACCATTGCTTTCGAAGAATTTGAGAAACTCGACATCCGTGTAGGTACTGTATTGGAATGCGAAAACGTACCTAAGATGAAGAAGCTGCTGAAATTCAAGATTGCCGACGGACTGGAAAACCGTACCATCGTCAGCGGTATTGCTCAGCATTACAAACCGGAAGACCTGGTAGGCAAGCAAGTGCTGTTTATCGCCAACTTAGCTCCTCGTCAGTTCAAGAACGGTCTGGTGAGCGAGGGTATGATTCTCAGCGCAGAAAACTTTGACGGCTCACTGTCTGTTACCACTACTTTGAACGAAGTAAAACCAGGAAGCGAAGTAAAATAATCTACTTTAAATAATTAAAGAAATTGAGAATGAGCGGATAAGAGAACCCCGCCATTCTCAATTTTCTTTTCTTCATAAACTCCACACAATCCTCAAATATGGCAGAGTCACTTAAAGAAAAAACGGCAAAAGGCTTGTTTTGGAGTGGCATCAATAACGGTGCTATGCAGCTCTTGAACCTGATATTCGGAATCGTGACTTCACGCATTCTGAATGATACCGATTACGGTATGATAGGTATGCTGAGTATCTTTTCTCTCATTGCAGCATCTCTTCAGGAAAGCGGATTCACTTCGGCACTTGCCAACAAGAAAGAAATCCGCCACGAAGATTACAACGCCGTATTCTGGTTCAGCAGCGCCATAAGTGTCACACTCTACCTCATCTTGTTTTTCTGCGCCCCACTGATAGCCGATTTCTACGACAATGAAAATCTGATTCCTCTGGCTCGATATGCTTTTTTAGGCTTTGTTATTTCCAGCCTGGGCATTTCACAGAACGCTTACTTGTTCCGCAACCTGATGGTCAAACAAAAAACCATTGCCAGTATCAGCGGACTAGCCGTTTCAGGTATCGTAGGAATCATTATGGCCTGCCTGGGATGTTCTTACTGGAGCATTGCAACACAAAGCATTGTCTACATCAGTGTCCTGAACATCTGCCTGTGGAGTTTTTCCCCCTGGAGACCCACCCTGAAATTCAGTTTCAAACCCCTGAAAGGGATGGTAAACTTCAGTGCCAAACTGATGATAACCAACATCTTCAATCATATCAACAATAACTTGTTTTCCATCATTTTAGGGAAATACTATTCCGAAAAAGAAGTTGGACAATTTAATCAAGCCAACAAATGGAACTACATGGGACACTCCTTTATCAGCAGCATGGTAGGCAGTGTGGCACAGCCCATGTTCAATCAGGTAGGAAGCGACCTGACACGCCAGCAGCGCGTTTTCCGCAAAATGCTCCGATTCACAGCCTTCATTGCTTTTCCTTCCATGTTGGGATTATCGTTCATCGCTCCAGAACTGATTACGATTACCATCACAGCCAAATGGCTACCCAGCGCACATATCCTGCAAATACTTGCAATAGGTGGCGCATTTATCCCCATTACAGCCCTCTATTCAAACCTTATTATCAGCAAAGGGAAATCCAATATCTTCATGTGGAATACCATCACATTGGGCATCCTGCAATTGATTGCCATGCTGATACTTAGCCCATACGGACTGAAAAACATGCTGACAGTCTATGTGGCTATTAATATCGGATGGCTGTTTGTATGGCATTATTTTGTGTTCCGTGAGATAAAACTTTCTCTATGGGCCGCACTAAAAGATGTAGTTCCGTATGCTGGTATAGCTCTACTTGCCATAGCTGCGGCCTACTTTATCACTGGGCATATAACTGACATCTATCTGCTCATCCTTACCAAGATAACCGTTACAGCCATACTCTATGGAGGACTGATGTGGATATGCGGTTCAGAAACCTTCAAGGAAAGCCTCAGCTATCTGCTGAAGAAGACAAGAAAAAAATAAGATAAGTTTATCTATCTTTATTACTTTTGCAGATAGAAATTACAAATAAAACCTTTTATGAAAGAAGCCCTTACGCCACAGGTAAAAGTTTCGGTAGTAATGTGTACCTATAACGGAGAGAAATATCTCCGGGAACAGATTGAATCCATCCTGAACCAAACCTACCCCGTTTACGAACTGATTATTCAGGATGACCGTTCTACCGACCGTACAGTTGAAATTGTCTGCGAATACCAGCAGAAGGATTCCCGCGTAAAGCTGTTTGTGAACGAACAGTCACTGGGCTTCAACTATAATTTCTCAACCGCTTTCACCCGGGCTACAGGAGAATACATTGCCTCGACCGACCAAGATGACATTTGGCGTACCGACAAGATTGAGGTACTGATGAAACACGTCGAAGGCTACAGCCTGTTATTCCACAATTCCCAGCTCTTCACAACAGACATCACACACTCCCTGGGAATGAAAAATGCATCCAACGTACTTTATAACCCGCTTTTCCTATTGATGAAACCCTATGTGCCCGGTCATGAATGCTTTTTTAGCCGCACCATCCTTCCGCGCTTCATGGAAGCTGTGGAAAAGGAACATCGTATATCCTACGATTCACTGTTGATGCTGGCAGCCGTGACCTGCGGACCTATAAGATTCATAAATGAAGCATTGGTGTACTGGCGCCGTCATCCCCAAGCCACTTCTTATCAGAGCAGCAGCCACTACAGCTTGCTGAAAGGCTTGGTATCAGCAGTACAAACCCTAAGCAATAAGGATAAGCGCAAGATTACCCAACGTTATTTCATAGCTCTAAGCGATTACCCATTTACAGACTATGCAGCTGCAAAAATTATACGTTGCATGAAAAAAGGAAATTTATGGGGCATTCTACAGAGCTGTGTACTCTGTTGCCGCAACCGCAAACAACTTTATCCCTATCACAACCCGCTGCAATCGTGTATCAAGTCATTTTTCACACCATTGTATTTCATTCGCGACTGCAGCCAGTTCATCATCTGTTAAAATCGTAAGAATATGATTCGCTTCACCGTTTTTCCACGTTTGCGCATCCTTCCTCACCAGAAGGCCAATCCTTATATCCGTGATTTTGTAGCTGCATTAGAGCAGGAAAATGTATCCCAAGTGGTCAATCCGCCACACAAGAACCCATTGTTCAGCCTGCTGCCTCCCAAACGGTGGGGAGATGTATTTATATTTAACTGGTTCGAAAGTATTCCCGATTTCAAATACGGACCATTGCAGTCTGTTGTGGCAGTCTGCTTCGTCATACTGCTGAAACTATGCGGACGGAAAATAGTATGGGTATTACACAACAAAAAGCCTCATGCTGGAGGCCATGCACGATTGAAAAAATTCCTCACCCGCTTCATCGCACAAAAATCGGACCTTATCCTGACGCATGCCACCGAAGGTGTAGAAATGATTGAGGCTCATTATTCCTATGCCGCCGGAAAAATACATTTCCTTCATCATCCTACCAAAAACCGTCTGCCGGAATCATTACCTGCAGAAATACCGGAATACGACATACTTATCTGGGGAAACATTTCACCCTATAAAGGAGTACTGGAATATCTTTCCTATCTGAAGAACAATCCGCAAGACCTCAAAGTATGTATTATTGGAAAATGTTCACCGAATTCATTAGCCAATGAGATACGCCAGATAGCGCCCCCGAACGTCACTTTTATCTGTGAAAGCCCTTCATTCGAGGAACTGGCACACTATATCCGGAAATCGGCGTTTGTGCTTGCCCCTTATTGTCCTGATTCGGTGCTGAGTTCAGGAATTCTGATGGATTCACTCTCTTTCGGAAGCAAGATTATCGGACCAGAAGTAGGTTCATTTAAGGATTATGCACATGAAAAACGCCTGAACGTCTACACGTTTCATAACTACGAGGATATAGAAAAAACGGTCGCTTGCTATAAAACGACTCCCATATCCCTTGAAGACTATCGGAGCTTTCTGGATGAAAACAACTGGGAACACTTCGGAAACCGAATCATTAAATTAGTAAAATCCCTCAAATAAAATGATGAACACCTACGCACCTATCCTGCTATTTGTATATAACCGTCCGGAACATGTACGCCGGAATATCCAGGCATTACTGAAAAATGAGCTGGCAGCCGAAAGCGAATTATTTATCTATTCGGATGCAGCAAAAGATGAAAACTCACAGACAGCCGTAGAAGAAGTACGCGCCTTTATCCGTTCAATACAAGGATTCAAGAAAATAACCATTACCGAACGTACAGAAAACTGGGGACTCGCCCGTAGTATCATCGATGGAGTGACAACCCTGATAAACCGTTACGGTCGTGTCATCGTACTGGAAGACGACCTCGTCGTGGCCCCTCATTTCCTGCAGTTCATGAATGATGCCTTGGAAACTTATCGTGATGAAGAGCGGGTAGGTCATATCCAGGCCTGTGATTTTACTCATGACCCCTCCCTGCCCGATACTTTTCTCATTAAATGGACCGGAAGCTGGGGTTGGGGCACCTGGGACCGCGCCTGGAAACACTTCAATGCCGACGGAAAGGCACTGCTGACAGAACTGGAAAGCAGAAAGCTTACCTATACCTTCGACTTTAACGGCAAATATGGTTACACCCGTATGCTGCGCCGGCAAATTGAAGGTAAAAATAATTCATGGGCCATTCGCTGGAATGCTTCACTTTTTCTAAAAGACATACTCTCGCTTAACGTCGGGAAATCGCTGGTGCAAAACGAAGGATTCGATGGAAGCGGTACCAACTGCGGCGGAGGAGGATTGTACGCATCCGAATTGTACATGGAGCGACTTCCTGTAAAAAAGATTTCCCCTATAGAAGAAAATATACAGGCACGTAATGCCTATGTCCGCTACTATGCCCGCACCAATTCATTCATGGCAAAGGCCATACGACGCATCAAACGTACATTGAAAGGAGACTTCGGCGCATGAAAATATACTATTACCACACCCGACCTATTGCTTCTGCCCTAAAAGAATGGAAGGAGCATACACATCCTGGACATATCCTATACGGACTTACCCACTTCCCTAAAAACGGGATTGACCCAGTGCTTCACCCATACAAACATTTCACCTCACGCTGGAAACTGATGTGGTATAACCTACACACCATTCTGGGGTGTAAAGAAAATTATGATGTAGTTTATGGCACCTCTTACCGGGGACTGGAACTTCTCATATTCTTACGGGCTCTCGGCCTGTTCCGTAAGCCAATAGCCGTCTGGCATCACCAAGCCATCCCCCAAAGCAAAGGTTGGCTGAAAAATCTTCTTTCCCGCCTTTTCTATAAGGGTATAGACTGTATGTTCTTTTTCAGCAAGGCATTAATAGACGATTCCCTGAAAACTGGAAAGGTAAAAGAAAAAGACATGTACCTTATCCATTGGGGGGCCGATCTGAACTTCTACGACCGCATGCGGAACGAGGCGAAAGACAAAGAGTTCATCTCTACAGGAAAGGAAAATCGAGACCTGGCAACCTTACTCCAGGCTTTCAGCCATACCGGACTGGAATTCGACCTCTATACTTCCCCAGCTAACGGTGACCAGAAATATGAGGAAATCACCAACCGGTTTCAAGGGAAAAACAATATCCATATCCACATAGTAGAAGGTATCATACCGTATCAGTTAGCACTGGAGGTAGCTCGCTCAAAAGCTGTCGTCATTTCCTGCCTCAACTATCCTTACACTGTCGGACTGACCACACTGGTAGAGGCACTGGCACTCGGGCTTCCAATCATTTCAACCCGAAACACCAAATTTGAAATGAATCTGGAACTGGAACAAGCCGGTATGTTAGTAGATTACGGTGATGTGGCAGGATGGGAAAAGGCTTTACAATATCTGCATGACCATCCGGAACAAGCCCTCAAAATGGGAGAAAACGGTAGAAAACTTGCAGAAACGACCTACAACCTGGAAAATTACAGCCGTGAACTTTCGGAAGTCCTGCTAAAAAGATTTAACCGGTAGCATGCTTTCAAAAAAGAATAATGTACCTTTGCAATAAAATTAAGCCGACAGACTAATGAGAGTACTGATCATCAATACCGCAGAACGCATCGGAGGAGCTGCCATCGCAGCCAACCGACTGATGGAAGCTTTAAAGAACAACGGAATAAAAGCCAAGATGCTGGTCCGTAACAAGCAAACCGATCAGGTGACAGTGGTTGCCCTCAAGAAATCATGGCGCAGAATCTGGCAGTTCACATGGGAACGAATTGTCATCTGGGCAGCCAACGGCTTCAAACGGCATAACCTTTTTGCGGTGGATATTGCCAACACGGGTACAGATATTACCTCCTTACCGGAGTTCCGTCAGGCAGATGTGATTCACCTGCACTGGATTAACCAAGGCATGCTTTCCTTGAAAGATATCCAACGGATTCTTGCTTCCGGAAAGCCTGTGGTATGGACCATGCACGACATGTGGCCTTTCACCGGCATCTGCCATTATTCCGGAGAATGCGAAAAATATACCGCACAATGTCATGACTGTCCGCTTCTACTGAAGCCTCATCATCATGACTTGTCGGAAAAGACGTTCCATAAAAAGCAAAAGCTCTACGCTACGGCTCCCATTACGTTTATAGCTTGTAGCCGATGGTTGGAATCTATGGCACGCAGAAGCAGCCTGCTGCAAGGACACACCATTACAAATATTCCTAATGCGATTAATACCAACCTGTTCAAGCCGCGTGCCAAAAAATTCGCACGCGAGAAGCTGCATCTGCCCACCGACAAGAAGCTTCTTTTGTTCGGCTCCATGAAGATTACGGATAAGCGTAAAGGAATAGACTACCTGATTAAGGCATGCAAACTACTGGCTCAACAGGAACCGGAATTGAGTCAGCAATTAGGAGTAGTGGTATTAGGAAGTCAGGCCGAACAGTGCAAATCACTTTTCCCCTTCCCTATCTATCCCATGAATTACGTGAGCAATGAAAAAGAGCTGGTAGATATATACAATGCCGTCGACCTCTACGTCACTCCTTCCTTGCAGGATAACCTGCCGAATACCATTGTCGAAGCAATGGCCTGCGGCATTCCTTGTGTAGGATTTAATGTAGGAGGTATTCCGCAAATGATTGACCATTTGCACAATGGCTACGTGGCCCAATATAAATCGGCTGACGACCTGGCCAACGGCATTTGCTGGACCCTGACAGAAGGAGACTACGAAACATTAAGTTCCGAAGCGTACCGTAAGGCCGTGACAACCTACTCTGAAGCAACCGTAGCCAGCCAATACATTCAAATATACAACCACATCACCGGAAAAAATGCATAACATTCATCATTTACATCCGAAATTTTCCATCATCACGGTTACCTATAATGCCGGAGCCGTACTGGAAGACACTATTCAGAGTGTCATCACCCAGACCTACAAGAATGTGGAATACATCATCGTGGACGGAGGTTCCAAAGACAGAACTTTACAAATCGTTGAACAATACAAGGAACATATACATACTGTAATCAGTGAGCCGGATAAAGGACTGTATGACGCCATGAACAAGGGAATCAAGCTGGCCACCGGTGATTACCTTTGCTTCCTGAATGCAGGTGACGAACTGCATGAAGACGATACTCTCCAACTGATGGTGCACTCCATTACAGAGACCACACTTCCGGATGTGCTGTATGGTGACACAGCCATTGTGGACGAAGAAGGACATTTCCTGCACATGCGCCGCCTGGCTCCTCCAGAAAACCTGAACTGGAAAAGCTTCAAGGAAGGCATGCTCGTATGTCACCAGGCTTTCTTCGCACGACGTGACCTTGTAGAGCCCTACAACCTTCATTATCGTTTTTCAGCAGACTTTGACTGGTGCATCCGAATCATGAAGAAAAGCCAGGTACTCCACCATACCCATCTGGTGCTTATTGACTACCTGAATGAAGGAATGACTACACGCAACCACAAAGCTTCCCTAAAAGAACGTTTCCGCATCATGTGCAAGCATTACGGTATGATATCTACCGTGCTGCGTCATGCCTGGTTTGTCATCCGGGCCTTGAAAACTAAAAAGCGTCCCAGTTAAGTGGCCTGAGCCTCTTCACTGGAACGCCTTTATTTCTTCAAACAAACTTCCCGGCCTGTTTACTTCTTACTTTTCTTTAGGGCTAACACAATGGCTGCTAGAATTGCCAGACCCAATATGCCCAATGCAATGAAAGCAACAGTCTCGGTCACATGGAGTGATTTCGGGTCGAAAGTAAATTCTATCACATGTTTCCCGGCAGGCACATTCATCGCACGCAGGATATAATCTGCACGACCATGCGATACCTCTTTTCCATCAATGAACGAACGCCATCCCGGATAGTAAATCTCAGCAAAGACTACCGTACCGCCCTTCGGAGAATTTACCTCATATTTCAAGGCATTAGGTTCATAGCTTGTCAATACAATCGTACTCAGGCTGTCTGCACCTGCAGAAGCTTTCACTTCGTTCTGGAACTTTTTATCTACCACTGCTACGTGGGCCGGATTTACCTGATGCAACGCTTCTATTTCTTCATTGGCATTGTTCACATACTGCACCTCGTTGACAAACCAGGCATTACCCAATGCATGAGGATTAAATACCGGAATAGTCTTACCCTGCTGCAACAGGATGATAATATAACGTGTATTCAGCATATTCAGTACCGGAGTCAACGTATCGCCTACCTGACTCAAATCGTTTCCTACTGTGGGTAAGGTCTTATAGAGTGCGGTAATCTCGCCCAAGATATGCTCATCAATCATTTCCTGGTAACGGCGAAGTTTCGCGGCATGATATCCTCCGATACTTTTGTGCCAGTAGGCTGTATTGTTTTCATTGAATGTATTGAATGTATTGACCGACAGATTCAGTACACGATAATCCAAAGATTTGTCCTGAAGTATCTGCTTGTCTGTTTCCGAAGGTTCCAGGAAAGGCTGCATCTCCGTACCCTTTGCCACAAACTGCTCGTCATACAGATAGCGTTTGTTTACACTCCACATATCTACCAGACAAAGCAAAGCCAGCAAACCAACCAGCAGCTGTGCTTTCAACTTTCCCGCACAATATCCCCATAACAACACAGCTCCTATCAATACGACAAAGAAGCTTCTCCAGGCATCCGAAGTAAAGATGGACTTACGTATCTCCTCCAAATTAATTAAAATCGGAGCCAGCTGATCGGCCGGAATCGCATTCTGCAATGCATTCATCTCGGCAGAAGACACATACGAAGGGAAGAAGAAACCTGGAGCCAATGCAAACAGCAAAGAAAGACCTCCCGTCAAAGCAAAAGTAATGTAGAACGACTTACGTGATTCATTCCACAACTGCGGACGTTCTACCACTTCTTTTAACGCCATAATGGCCAGCAACGGTATGGTAAATTCTGCAATGACCAGAATAGAAGATACCGCACGGAACTTGCTGTACATGGGCACATAGTCAATAAAGAAATCTGTCAGGCCCATAAAGTTATGTCCCCAGGAAAGTAATATGGAGAATACGGTTCCACCCACCAGTGCCCACTTCATCGGTCCTTTTACGATAAACAATCCCAGAATGAAGAGGAACATGACAAAGGCACCTACGTATACCGGACCGGAAGTACCCGGCTGTTCACCCCAATACTGTCCCAACTGACTATACAATCCCATATAGTTAGGATCAGCCTTCTCCATGGCTTTCTCATTTTGAGCCAAAGGAACAGAAGCACCTCCTTTCACATTCGGAACCAGCAGCGAGAAAGTTTCTCCGATACCATAGCTCCACTGTGTGATGTAGCTTCGTTCCAATCCGCTATTGGTCTGGTTTGCACTATTCTCCTTCACCAGCTCACTTTTACCGCGCATGGTCTCCTTGCTGTACTCATACGTATGATACAGGTTTGACAAGTTCACACACACGCCCAACAGGCCGGCAATTACCAGTACCACACTGGCTTTGATAAATTGAGGCATCTTCTTTTCCCGCCATGCCATCACCCCATACGCAATGGCCATGAACAGCATGACAAACAAGAAATAGTAACTCATCTGCGGATGGTTAGCCACAATCTGTAAGGCCACAAACAAGGCTGTTACAATCCCTCCAGCCAACAGCTTACCACGATAAGCCAGCACCATACCGGCAATGGTAGGAGGAATATAAGCCAGTGCTACAAACTTCCAGATATGACCGGCCGCAATGATGATGAAGAAATAAGACGAGAACGCCCAGATAATGGCACCCAAGGCTGACATCCACACTTTAAAATCAAATGCACGCAAAAGGATGTAGAAGCCCAGCAGCATGACAAACACATACCACACGTAAGTAGGCAGGAACAGATGATATACCTGCTGAATCCAGCCCAACGTATCGGTAGAGTCATAGCTCGGAGACATCTGGTAGGTAGGCATTCCTCCAAAAATGGAGTTTGTCCAGCGCGTACGTTCACCCGTCTTCTCCAGGTATTCACTCATTTCACGTCCAGAACCGATGCCGGCTACCGCATCGTGCTGAGCCAGAATTCGTCCTTCATTTACCGCAGGATAGAAATACGCAAACGAAATAAGGGCAAAAAGCACGATTACCACTACATCGGGTAATAGTTTCTTGAACAAGTTCATATTATTCATAATTAATGTTTTCGGCAGGCAAAGATAACACAATACTGCCTGAAAAGTCGTAAATTTGCCGCTGAAAATCTTTTTTAACGCATGAAAATAGGAATCATTACGGCCATGTCTTCCGAACAGAAGCAACTGGCTAATCAACTCGAGAACAAGACTGAACGCAAAGAAGGCCCCTTCTCCTACATTGAAGGAAACATCAAGCAAAATACCATCATCCTGATGCAATGTGGCATCGGCAAAGTGAATGCCGCTGCCGGAACGGTAGAACTTATCCGCAACTTCCAGCCCGACTGCATCATTAGCACCGGAGTAGCCGGAGGAATCGACACCTGCCTGAAAGTGATGGACGTAGTAGTCAGCCAGCAGATTGTGTACCATGACGTATGGTGCGGCGAAGGCAATGCCTACGGACAGATTCAGGGTCTCCCTACTTTCTTCCAGGGAAATGAAACCCTCTTCCAGTGTGCCCTTTCACTCGATACAGAAACGGCTATCCACGGAGGTCTGATTTGTACAGGCGACAAGTTTATTACCGACCGCAGCGAACTGGACGAAATCAAGCATAACTTCCCGGAAGGACTGGCTGTAGATATGGAATCGGCTTCCATTGCCCAGGTGTGCTACCTCTATCAAATTCCTTTCATCAGTTTCCGCATCATCAGCGACACTCCGGGAGCTGACAAGCACTTTGAACAATACCAGAATTTCTGGGGGGAAATGGCAGACCGTTCTTTCCACGTCACTGAAACTTTCCTGAAAGCATTACCCAACAAACTATAATCGCTTTATGAAAAAGATACCAAGCTTTACAGTAGACCATATTCGTTTGCAACGCGGTATTTTCGTGTCACGCAAAGATGAAGTTGGAGGTGAAATCGTTACTACCTTCGATATTCGTATGAAAGAGCCTAACCGTGAACCGGCCTTAGGTCCTGCCGCCATCCATACCATTGAACACCTGGCAGCTACTTTCCTGCGCAATCATCCGGTATGGGCCGACAAGATTATCTATTGGGGACCAATGGGCTGTCTGACCGGAAACTACCTGATAGTAAAAGGTGACCTGCAATCCAAAGACATTGCTCCGCTGATGACAGAAACTTTCCGCTTCATCGCCGATTATGAAGGTAAAGTGCCGGGAGCCAGTGCAAAAGACTGCGGAAACTACCTGATGATGAATCTTCCTATGGCCAAATGGGAAGCAGCCAAATTCCTGCATGAGGTACTGGAACAGCTCACCGAAGCTAATCTGGAATATCCGAAATAAAAACAGAGGCGGGAAACACAATTCCTGCCTCGTCTTTCTAATAAACCATTATTTCATCAAAGCGATATCTAGATTGTTGTCCCGGACGTAAATGATTGGGGGGATTAATTCCTGCATTTGTTGCTTTTATACGTATATACCTTGCCTCATACATTCTCGTCAGAGGAAAAGCAATATCCTCTATATAATTACCCTCTTTAAAAATTTCATTTTTAGAGAAAGATCGCTCACTTACCTCTGTATAGATTTTTCCATCTGTTGAGAATTCTATAAGGAGACTGGCCGGTTTATGTACACCCATTGCATAATTAGTCAGACAACCTACTACCACATTCGTCAACATTTTATTCTCACCCAAGTCTATCACAAATGAAGTTCCTTCCTTTAAAAAACTGTCTGTCCATTCAAAATCCGATTGTTTTAAACTGCCTCTGATACCATTTGTTACAAGCTGATCAGAGGGATTCGAAGAAAGTACCTTTTTCCCAGTTGCCAGATTCCAATTGATATCTAAAGTCAACGTTTTTCCCATTTTACACCCAGCTTTAAATGTAGCACACTTTAAAACGGTTCCTCCTTTCTCCAACAAAGGAGATTCATAAATCAACGAACAGGCATCAGGTTCCATTCCATCCGTTGTATAACGAATCTCTACATCCGGACGTTCACATTCCAGCTGAATTCTCAAAGCGCCATTCTCCACTATACTTTTATGCTGAATATTGTACATAGCTTCCGAATAAATAATCCCTTTCGAATCCAGAAACGATAAATAACGATCAAGCCCTTTGATAAACTCACTCCAATTTGATTGCCCCTTTTGACGCCAGGCCACATCTGCTACCGCAGCCAAACGCGGAAATATCTGATAGGTCACATCTGACGTTGAACTACAAAATTCAGTCCACATAGAACCCTGAATTCCCATCAATAAATCTTCATAACCTTCTTTCCAACCAGATTGTACCGGTTCATACATATAAATGTCTTTTAAGGTATTATTACCGAAGTAGGTAAGCGGTTCAAACCATTGAGGCCCCTGATAACGTATCAGGTAAAGCAAGCGTGCAGGAGTCATAATAAACTGATGTCCTTTTTCTGCAGCTTTTAATGCCGCATTTCCCATTCCTTGCCATCCATAAATAATCGCACCTTCAGGAATAGTGCTATTGGTCAGTTCATCCCATCCCATGACGGTTTTTCCTTTTTTCTGTACATATCGGCTCATACGATTCATAAAGTACCCTTGCAGTTCTTCCACATGTGTGATACCTTCTGCTTTCATTCTGGCTGCACATTTGGGACATTTTTTCCAGTGTGTTTTCCAGGCCTCATCACCCCCCAAATGAATATATTGAGAAGGAAATAATGCTGCGACCTCATCTATTACTCCTTCCAGAAAAGAAAAGACCTCTTCATTTCCGGCACAATAAATAATATCTGCATTTTCTCCTCCAAGCCCCGGCAATACACCGATAAACTTATCCACCGTAGGGCACGCCAGACCAGGATAGGCTGCAAGAGCTGCATTTGAATGAGCAGGCATGTCTATCTCCGGAATTATTTCTACGCATCTGGCTGCCGCGTATGCAATAATCTCCTTCATATCTTCCTGCGTATAATATCCTCCTATTGGAGTAGGTTCTCCCGGTTCTGGGTTGCGTCTGTCCGAAAAAGGCTGCAATCTACGGTTTACTCTCCATGCCCCAACTTCCGTAAGCCTGGGATATTTCTTGATTTCCAGACGCCAACCATTATCATCGGTCAAATGAAAGTGCAATTTATTCATTTTCAGCACAGACATACAGTCGATGATTCGCATCACATCCTGTTTCTGCATAAAATAACGCGCCACATCCAGCATCATTCCTCGATAACTAAAACGAGGTTTATCAACTATTTCCATAAAAGGTACCTTATCCGGGTGAAGTGATGAATGTGACAAACGCAATGTTTGCAGAGCATAAAAAAATCCATTTCTGTCAGAAGCCTTAATCGTAATGCCTTCATTAGATACAACAAGCGAATATCCTTCTTTAGGGAAAGCAGAGTCTGTCACAAGACGAATAGCAGCTCCGTCAGCTTTACAAGCCATTGTCAGCTTCAACCCACTGAAAGCCGCATACTCAGAAAGAAAGTTTTTCACAATTTCCTGCTGAGTTTCATCTTCAAAACTTACAACGGCACCATCTTGTAAGGTAAAACTACCTTCTAACACGTTTGACTTTGCAGGACATGGTACGACATTCACCTCGTATGCCCTCAACGAACTGCTTTCTATTGCAGAAAGTAGAAAAGCAATCATACAACTTAAAAGTAGTCTTTTCATACTTATCCTATTCTATTATTTACTTACTGTTATTCCAATCTCACTCATCATAACCGATGAAGTCATTCCCTCCACCGACACAGCTTCCAGCTTGATATATCGAGTTTCTACTTTCTGCCCTAGCCGTACAGTCTGAGGAATCGGATTATTCATAATATTACTGAATTCCTGATTCTCTAAAACCGTCTGCCAGCTCACTCCATCCATGCTCACTGAAAATGTATATCTGAACGCCATATCCGGTTTCGCTTCTGCCCCAGCAGGCGCATAAGTAAAGGCCTCAAGTGAAACGCTCTTACCTAAATCTATCACCAGCGGCTTTGCGGACACCTGTTTCCAGGAATCCCGTGACAAATTATTCCATTCCTGTCCCTCACTCTCATCTGCGAGAGGCTGGGCATAATAGGCAGCCACACGCGAGATATAAGCCTTCCCTCTGCTGCCCGTTACAGTCACGCGCAATTTGGAAGCATTCACTTCCGGTATCCGGAATATTCTCTTATATCCCACTGTAGTTCCCTCTGCTACTACTTCCCAACGGCCATCTTTCCATACCTCAATTTGGGTGCTCTCTACCCTTTGACCTTTAGTAATATCTTCCTGCAACAGGATTACATTCACTCTTGAATCTTGTTTAAACAAATATTCACGCTGCTCTCCTGGAGAAACTTTCCATAACTTATCCCCCTCCAAGATTCTGTTATCGGAAAAAACCCGATCCAGGTATTGCCTGAACTCTTTTAATCTGTTCACATCAGCTTCATGAATCAATCCTCTTTTATCTGGTGGAATATTCAGTAAAAGTACCGAGTTATATCCTACAGACTGAAAATAAATATCTGTCAGATGCTTCAAAGATTTTACTTTATTATTTTGTCTGTCATGATAAAACCATCCTGGACGAATAGAAACATCTACCTCCGAAGGATACCAAAAGAGTTCTTTGGCTTTGGCCAGCATATCTCTTCCACCCAAATCTTTTGATTTCCCATAAATGCCTAAAGCCTTGTTGTTCTCGGCAGCCCGCGCATACACTCCTGGAGTAAGTACCGTAGCACTCCACTCTGTTTCACGTCCTATTCCTTTCTCATTGCCTACCCAACGCACGTCATCTCCCATTATCGCCGTCACAGCTTTAGGCTGTAATTTGCGAATTGTAGCATAGAAAGCGTCCCAGTCATATTCCTGTTTTTTCCCGTTAGGTCCTTCTCCATTCGCCCCGTCAAACCACACTTCATGAACCTCTCCATAGTTAGTAAGCAGTTCCGTCAACTGTTCAATAAAGAACTTGTTATATGCCGGAGAATCTCCATAACACCCCGCATTTCTATCCCACGGAGAAAGATATACCCCAAATTTCATCTGATGCCTGTCACACGCCTCCCGCAGTTCCTTCACCACATCTCCTTTCCCATCTTTCCACGGTGAAGAAGCGACAGAATGACGGGTGGTCTTCGTGGGCCACAAACAAAACCCATCATGATGCTTGGCTGTAATAATCACCATCTTGAAACCTGCTTCCTTTAACGTACGTACCCATTGGTCCGCATCCAATGCTGTGGGGTTAAACAAAGCCGGATTTTCCGTTCCATCTCCCCACTCCCGGTCGGTAAAAGTATTTATACCGAAATGTAAGAATGCGGTCAGTTCCATTCTCTGCCATTCCAACTGCTGTGATGAGGGAACTAGCCGGGAAGCCATATCTACTTTCTGTTCAAATGTCGCATCCTCTGGAAAAACAAGATGCTTGGTATAATACTCAGTAGCACATGATGAGAACATACCGGCCATCAATAACCCTATTATTTTTTTTCTAAATCTATTCATCCTTTTTATCTTAAAATCAAATAAGGAAAAAGGGGCTGCATCATAAAAGCGTTCTACAATGCAGCCCCTTATCCCTAATAACTTATTGCCTTACCTATTATTGTACAGAAAGTTCACTTATTGGCTTAATTACCAATATACCTACAGCGGGTTTATTTGTAGCTGTACCTGAAGATAAATTCCATGCAGCCTCATAAGCCCCAACTGATGCATCTGGCACGTAGAATGTCAAGCCGGCAGCACAACCGGAGAAGTTTTCTGTTCCTAACGTCGGAACAGACTCAGATTTGAATACCACAGTCGTTAAAGTAGTATTTCCCTTGGCAAATTCATTTCCTATAGACGTTATTGTAACTGGTAATTCAAGATATTGAAGAGATGTACAAACCTTAAATGAACCTGCTCCTATCTGTTTAACTCCTTCAGGAAGAACCACCTTAGTTGCACCTATATTTTCAAAACCTTTTACCATGTGATTTACAGCCTTAAAACCATTAGGGAAACTAACCTCCGTTAAAGCCGTACAATTTTTAAACGGCCATGTTGCAAAATCATAAGTATTTTCATTAGCAGCTCCATTCTCCGGCACAAAGTTTACAGATTCCAAAGAAGCCATATTTTGCAATGCAATCTTAGCGCTGGCCTCAGCTAAATCAAGATGTTTTATCCCATTCAACAATGTAGCAAGGTCTTTATCAGTTATATCTCCAGTTACAGAAACAGATGTACACCCATTACGACATCCCTCGCTTAAATCCGCAGCAGCAAGTTGCATTTTGGGATAAATATTTCGTACAATGGTCTGATTCCAGCCATCCGACACCATAATGGTAAAATGAGGAGTCTCCACTGTATTATTAGCTTTCATAGTCACAGTCACCTTATTTCCCTCCACTTTTGTTGTTAGACCGGCTTCATTGGCTACCATGATTGCCGCATCTTTCATTTCTTTCAAACCATCTAAAGAAACAGTTACCGCTGAATTAGCTTTTGGCGACAACACCCAGTCAGCTTTTACCTCTTCAAGAGCTTTAGCTAAATCCGACCATACAGGAAGCTGAATCTTTGTATCTTCCTGACCATCCAGAAGATTGCTGATTATCACCGTAATATATCCCTTATCTTTTGTAGACTCGTCCACACTCACCACTTGATGGTTCCCGGGAACATTTCCATTGGCATCTGAGATTGTTGTCCAAGTACTACCTCCATCTACCGAAAGTTGTACATTGCCTTGTTCATCCACTTTTACCTGAGGAATACATGCATCTACATAAATATAGTTCCCACTTACCGGATCTTTCAGTAATTCACCATTCAGCTGCCAAACCCATCTGCCGTTCTCCACTTGTACAGGCTTAATATCCGGAGTATTGGTACCTTCTACCTGACCGTCAGAGTTCGTATAAAGCGTAATAGACTTAGCACTATGAAAATTAATCTTATAACCCACCTGCTGTCCATCCTTCATTACCGGTTCTACCGAAGTGACAAAATCTTCACATTGAACCAGAACCTGAAGAGATGCAAGATTTGTATTTACCGTTTCACTCCATTTTTCAAGAATAGAAATTCGTTCCTCCTGCTTATTTACGGCATCCCACAATTGTGAGTCATCGTAATTACAACTGCTGAGTAATGACACTGCGGCAAATAAATATGCCATTTTTTTCATTCTGTTCATAGTATATATTTTTTAGTTATTATTGTAAAATTCATATTCTGTCCTTAATAAAAGAGCAAGTCATTTCTCCATTTCATGTCACCCAGGAAAGACTGATAGGTATCATCCACATAAAATCTCACCCAGTCTATTTCCATTCTTGCCACATTTTCAATATTCTCTTCCTTACGTGCCAATTGATAACCCATATCTCCCGATTTCAAGTTAGGCTCCGCCTTATTCAAGAACATCATGGTCAGCAAAAAATGCATACCCTCCGGATTCGCAGTCATATTAAAAGGATAATCTCCTCCCAATGACTTCAAATCATTTTCAGTCAACACATTGGTAACTTCTCCGTTCACTCCCATTGCTACTTCTGTTTCACTTCGCCATTCCAGCCAGTAAATATGGTATTTATCAATATTCCCAAATCCTGACAACCCTGATTCAGAAGTGGCCTTAGCAAAGGTTCTCGTTGTACCTTTTGTTGCCCAGTGATAAGTAGTTTCCACATTATCCGGTAACTTCTTAGAGTTATTCTCCATAATATCAGCCTCACCATACGCAGGCCACACCTGATAAGGACCAGCTCCTCCAACCTGTGCATTTCCCTGACACCAAATTCCCGGAAGCATACCCGTATTCTGACATCCTCTGATTCTGGCTCTTACCTCAATACGCATTCCCGGCAAAATTCTGACATTTGAAGAAGCCCAAGTCGGACTATTTGCATTTTCCGAGAAGAATTTGCATGAATACACTCCCGAGGTACCATAATTCATCATCTTACCAGAAGAAATAGCCTGAGTCGGTTCCTTCAAGGTTATCATTCTGTAAAATCCATCATCGGTTACCCATGAATACTTCGCATTATCCACTCCTCCAGCCGATTCCACAGACACTACATACTGATTACCAAAACATAAAGGCATTCTGTCGCTTTCGAATGTGTTATCATTACTCTTCTGTTTGGTTAAACAAGAAGCTATCGGATGAAATTCATAAGCACGCCAGAATTTCCACTTTCCAAGCTCACTAGACATATCTGCTCCCGGATGTAAGTCACCCTCTTTCATAATCACATAATCTTCATCCTGTAATTTACCCCATTGCTGTACGGCTTTCTCATTTTTCAGAGAAACAAACATCAAATTAGGATCAGCATAGCACCAACGTTCATCTGCCACTCTCAAGCCCATTTCTTTATGCAAGCTCACACGAGTCAATGACAATTTTTTTCTTACCATAGGATACTTAGGAGAATCAGTTGCCATTTCCAATGTCAAATCAATATCTTGATCTATTTCCGACATAGATACCAGTTTTATGCGTTCCGTTTCCGCAGTTTTCTCTCCCGCTGGTATAATTATCGATTCAGGCATCCCTTCATAAAACTTTCCTTCTTCACCTTGAGGAGTGATATGAATGGTAAGATCGTGCTCTGGGGCTACATCCAACGAAGCCTCCAATACAAAACTTTTACCTTCAATAACCTCTGCATCAGAATTATTCTTTACAGCCACAGATGTATAAAAATAGTCACTGACATTGATAACCTGCGATGTACCAGTCACTTTGTATCCACGAGCCAGGGCAGTCAATTCAACACTGTATTTCTGATTAATTCCAGACTCTTTCACAGGAATAGAAACAGTTTTACTTTTCTCACCAGCTTTCAAGGTCACTACAGAGGGGAAATCATCAAAAAGCATTGCATCTACTTCACCTTTTGCAGTCTTCGCAGAAAGTCGAATATCCAAATCTTCATTCATAGCATCCTTTCCTTCTTCTGCACTACCCGTAACGGTAAAAGTAACATCCAATACATCTCCCATTACCAGATTAGTTGAGCTCAACTCCATTTTTAAAGGAACCGGTACCGGAAGATTTCCTACTCCTTTTTCATTTTTACAGCTCGGACATACTCCTATAGTCAACATCAAAGCTGAAACACTGATATAATAAATAAGTCTTTTCATATTGCATTAATATAAATCTGATTCTTAATTCCAGCCCGGATTCTGGGTCATTAATTTATTCAGTTCAAGTTCACTTGGTGGAACAGGAAGCAAATAATCTCTATCTGGTTTAAACTGATAGCCCAATGGTAAAAGTTCCTGAAGAGGATCCATCCATCCACTACCATCCACAAGCACAAGATTTATCTTACTTAACTGGTCCTCACTATAAGATTTATAGAGCACGCCATCATGTCCCAAATAAGCTCCACGTCCTCTTTTACCAACCAATACACTATGTGCAGCCCAACGCATTAAATCATCCAGTCGATAACCTTGAAGTGCTAGTTCAACTCTACGTTCACGACGGATTTCCTGCAACTCTGGCGATAACCGATAACCATAGTCTGTAAAATTAGGATCTATCTGAGTGGGTTTTACATATTTCACTCCCGCTCTTTCCCTTAAAGGTTTTAATGTTTTATTCAGTACTTCATCCGTACATTTATTTAATTCAGCTGCAGCCTCTGCATAATTCAACAAAGCTTCCGCATAACGAAAATAAATTAAACCCGTCTCACTATTACCTTCCACATAAGTGCTATCAATTCCCAAACGAATGTGATAACCAGTTACATTCTTACTACCTCCTGTGCCATGCAGAGCTGGTGATACAATATTTTTATCATCTTCAGGGTTTCCTGTTCTAGCCTTCACATTCAAAGGCCGTGAACCTGTTTCCCAGGCTTTAAACTGATAACCACTACTCATAACTGTTTCTGTCAGACGTGGGTCTCTATCCTTAAACGTATAATTAAAATCAGTATAATTCTTATCTGTAGGATCAATAAAAGTTCCATCAACTTTCAAATAAGTATTTACCAACTCTCCTGCGACTCCTGCCGGGTATTGTTCATCAACTACACCACCTCCTAACAAACTCATCAATGCATGGAACACACCATCTGCAATTGAATATTTTTTCCAAAAGACTGCTTCAGGAACATTAGTATAATCACTTTTATTGAACAAACTGCCGAAAGCATCTCCCGGATTCTTTTCATTCCGGGTTTCCAATGTCAACCCTTGCTCAAACAACAAATCCCCCCAGCGCATACACTCTGCAAGAAAATACTCAGACTGATTTGATTCTGCGGCAAACGCATCGTCTTTATGATATTTCTCCCATGTTCCTTCATAAAGTGAGACCTGCATGGCTAGCATCATTGCTGCTTCTTTTGAAATTCTCAACCCCTGATATTTACTTCTTGGGAACAATAGTTTAGTTGCATCCTCTAAATCCTGTAAAATAAATTTTGCAACTTCTGCACGATCTTTTGGAGCAATCTGCAATCCTTCAATTGTAGCCTTTTCATCCCAAAAGCCATCCATAACTGGTATATCTCCAAATTTCTTCAATAAATCAAAATGCCAATAAGCTCGCAGAAACAATACTTCACCTCGTAAAGAAGCTTCTTCATCAGTTTCCTTTTCGGGACTTACAAGATTGTATTTAAAAAAATAATTCACATCACGCAAATTCTTATACCCTGTTTCCCAAAGTTCAGTGCTAGAGAAAAGTGTATTTTCTCCATTCAGTCTTTTGTCATAATTCTCAGACAAGATATTATCACTATTCTTTTCTTCTCCACGAACTCCCATGCCAAACTGCTTCAATGAGGGTAAAGCAGTATATAATGAGTTCACATAGCTTCGTAACTGTATCTCACCATCAAGAAAGTTTTCATTACTTGGTACCGTAATTGGTTCACGGTCCAGGAAATCAGCACATGACGTAGTCATAAACCCGATTCCCGACATTATAGCTATATATAGACAAAGTCTTTTCATAATTAGTTTTTAATTTAGAACGTAAAATCAACACCAAATACAAAATTCCGGTTCATTGGATATACCTTACCATTACCATTCTCATTTGCTGGCGACGTAAGTCCAGGAGCTGTTGCATTACTTCCACCGGCCCATGTATTTACCTGATTAAGTGTTTCAGGATCAAAAGCATCAGGAAGCTTATCTATTGTAAATAAATTATCACATGTAAAATAAACACGTAAATTCTCCAAATGCAGTGCCTTAAGCAGCTTCTTATCAAATGTATATGATACCATAAGGTTCTTCATACGCATGTAAGCTGCATTAAGCAGATAACGCGTAGTATTATAGCCTGTATTTGCATCATAATCTTTTGTCTTCGGATCTGTCAAACGAGGAAGGTATGCATCCGGATTTGTCGGACTGAAATAATCCAAATGTTCCTTAAAGTAGTTCTTTCCACCAAACAAATAAGTACTACCGGCCATTGGGAAATCCCGTTTTGCCACACCTTGTAGCAACGTTGAAACAGCAAACCCTTTATAACCGACATTCAAGTTAATACCAAAAGAGTATCTTGGAGTAGCATTACCGATAATCTCCAGGTCACCATGATCTGACAGGGTTCCTTTTCCCGGATTAATTTTTCCGTCACGGTTCGTATCCAAATACTTCAAATCACCCACTTGCCACATATTATCATCTTTAAAGAATGACAAATCTCTACTACGAAGATAGTTGTCTATCTCCTGGTTCGACATAAACAAATCATCAGCACGGAATCCCCAAATCTCTCCAATATCCATTCCTTCATAATAACCCTTATTGCGTGCAAGTCCTGTATGGTTATTATAAATAATACCTTCCGGATTATTATATTTCGTAATTACAGCCTTATAATCGAATAAATTAAATCCAATACCATAACTAAAACCATTCTTTAGCTGATCTTGCCAGTTTACAGACAATTCCCAACCTCTGTTTCTTAACGTCGCATTATTTATTTTAGCTCTATCATCCGGCACAATACCACCGATAGCCGGAATTGCTTCTGCGGGGCCAATCATATCCTTGGTAGTACGCTGATACACATCGAATGTCATAGAAAGTCGATCGTCAAACAACATCAAATCAAGTCCCAGGTTTGCATTGTCCACTTTCTCCCAAGTAATGAATTCACTGATCATTTTAGGTGTCTGAGCCAAAGTTCCTTTCTCTGTCACCATAGAACCTCCTCCAGGCAATAACCATGCATTGGGACTATTAGGAGCTAGCCTCATCATTCCAATATAATCATATAATCCTGCTCCATTCTGATTACCTAAGCGTCCATAAGAAACACGCACTTTTAACTGAGATATTGGCAAATGCAAATTACTAAAGTATTCAGTACGTGCTATATCATAACCTGCAGAGAAAGAAGGGAATAATCCCCACCGATTTCCTGGTGCAAAACGTGAAGAACCATCATACCGTCCACTAAATTCTGCGAAATATATGTTTTTATAATTCCAGTTTATACGCGTATATACCCCCATAGTAGCCCAATGTGTTCTCGACTCGCTCCCATAAAAGTTTCCATTGGCATTATCAAAAGAATAGTTACTATCACTCAAAATACCATCCTTATAAATGTATTCATTGGAATACTTCTGAACTTCCATCTGGTATCCCGCCATTATTTTAAAGAAATGGTCCCCCCACTGATTTGTATAAGAAGTATTAATACTCGGTGACAAGTAATAATCCAGAGCACTTCCTCTGGTATATGAGCCAAACAATGTATTTAAATAACTCATTCCAGGATACTGATAACCCTGACGGCTTCCTGTAATTGTTTTAATTAAGCCATTCGGTTCCATATATGAGGGCTTCTTCAACGTAAAACTATTGCTTTCTACATCCAGTCGGGCCTTCATATCAGCCATAATATCCCATCCCTTCAAAGGAGTTATAGTAGCAGAAAATGAAATAGCATCAGAAATCCGATTGTTATTATAGAATGAGTTCTTAAGATATAACATCTCATTCCAAGTAGGATCTGCATATTGCGAGTCTGATACAGGAAGCTGAGTTACTTTAGTAGGAGCCTGATTACCTGCTACCGCATAGAATATCGTTTGATTCGGCATGGGGCGATTAATCATATTCAATGTAAGATTATTATTCAGGTTAAACTTCAACCAGTTATTAACATTGAATGTAAGTTTTGTATTCATATTATATTTGCTCAAGTCATCTTGCACCTTATCCATTAAACCTTCCTGATAAGTATATCCCATACCGACATAATAATTAAACTTATCAGATCCTCCCTGAATACTTAGGTTGTGAGAATGACGGATAGCCTTATCCTTGAAATAATAATCAAACCAATCTGTATTTCCATATTGAGAAAGTTCTGATCCATCCCATCCGTCTCCTTGAGTATTAGCTTTCACACCTGGATATTCTGCAGAATAAGGATTTGCCATAAATCCTTTAATCAACTCTATCGTTTCATCTGTAATCTGATGAGTTCGCCCCATATTTTCATCTCTTTGATTTACATAAGAGGCAAACTCCAAAGAGTTCATCATTTTAGGCATATTAATCGGTGAACTAAATCCGACAGTACCTCTATATGTCACGCGTGCTTTCTCCGACTTTCCACTTTTAGTCGTTACCAATACTACACCATACGCCGCACGTGCTCCATAGATGGCAGCTGCAGATGCATCCTTCAATACAGAAATACTTTCAATATCTGCGGGATTCACATTCTGCATACTTTGCTCCACTCCATCAACTAACACATAAGGTTCACCGCCATTGATAGAACCTACACCACGAATATTAAATTTAATTTCAGCTCCCGTTTCACCACCGACTCCACTTTCTGCAGCATCCGAAGCAAAGTTCAAACCAGCCACATTACCTTGTAAGGCACTAGTTACATCCGTTACCGGTCGACTCACAATCGCATCCGACTTTACCGTTGCTACCGCTGCAGTAATAGTATTTCTTTTTTGCTTATCCATACCCACTACCACAACTTCTTCCAACACTTCGCTGTCTTCTTTCAGAACCACATGATTTCCGGTAAGTTTCTTTACTTTCATCTCAAGCGTAGTATATCCTACATAGCTTATAGAAAGGACAGTTCCAACTCCACCTTGAATAGAGAAATTACCATCCATATCCGTAATAGTACCATTAGTAGTACCTTTCACCATAACTGTGGCACCAATCACAGACATTCCTGTTTCATCTACGACAGTACCCGTTATCATCCCAGACTGGGCGAACACTTTCGAAGGAAGTAACAGCATTGCTATACATAAGAAACATAGCAACTGTACAATTTTGTGTTTTGACATAACATTAAATTTAATTTATTATTGAATGAATCTATTCATAATCCATTTTCTTTCCTGCAAAAATATATATCAAAGACTTATAGCATATCCAAAAAAAGACGCATTAAAGTCTAAAAATAGTCGTCTGAACAAATTGAGACAAAACCCATGATTAAATCTTGAGAAAAAGAATTATATTTGTTTCAGAAGTATCGGATGACAAATTACATCAACCTATGAGAAGAACCATAGTTACCTTATTTATCTTGTTTTTTTGTGCAATCACTTTTGCCCAATCCCCCCAATATTACTATAAACAACTTCCTTTAGATGATATATCTTCTGTTATCACAGATATACATTCGTCAAAAGGAATGGGAATAATATGGATAGGAACCACCAACGGACTAATCCGATTTGACGGCACATACAAGAAAAAATATGAACATAAAGGAAATGACCTCCATAGTCTCCCGCACAATCACATTCGTCATATTCTAGAAGATAAGAATGAAGATGTTTGGATTTTTACAGCCCAAGGCCTTGCAAAATATTCCTACAAATTTGATAACTTCAGTATTCCTCTGTTTGAGAACAAACCTATAAAAGCTTATTCAAGTTGTAAAACAGATGATGGATTTATTATAGGAGCTAATAACCAAATATTCAAATATTCATACAAGACCTGTGAATTTACCCTAATATTTGAATTCAAAGACCGGAACTTCGACTTCCATAATATTTCACTAATTGACCATAATAAAATTTTAGGCTCTAACAAATGGAAAGGCTTGGTAGTTATAGATCTGACAACCAAACAAACCGACAACAACCCATTTAGCAATAAGTCAAACCATCCTACAATCACTTATATAGATAGTCAACAAAATATATGGATTTCAGACTTTAATGAAGGACTTCGTTGTTACACTCCTAATAAAAAGCTTATTAAACATTACACCACGAGCAATTCTCAACTCAACAATAATATTATTTTATGTATAAAAGAAATAAATCATAAAATTTGGGTAGGAACTGATGGAGGAGGAATAAACATTATAAACCCTATTACCGACGAAATAGAAATTTTACAACATGTGTCTGGAAACACACATTCTCTTCCCTTTAATACAATCACCTGTCTGTCTTCTAGTGAGAACAACAGCATTTGGGCTGGAAGTACACGAAGAGGATTTATCAATATCCGAAAAGTCCCCATTACTACATACTCTGAAGTAGTATTAAGAAATAATATGGGACTCAGCGAGCGATCAATCCTGAGCATGTGGCATACCCCTTCCGATAGTCTTGTATGGCTAGGAACAGATGGCGGTGGAGTAAATTCTTTCAATGTCAACAATCATTCATTTCGACATTTTACCAACACATGGGGAAGTAAAGTCGTTTCCATGTGCGATCTATCCAAAGATAAACTTATCATATCACTATTTTCAAAAGGTATCTTTATTTTCAACAAACATACCGGCCATGAGCAAGAAATCAGATTTGATCATAAAGACCTTATTCAATCTATCTACTATAGTGGAAAATCTGTTAATCTTGCCCGATATAAAACAAACTCTATTTTATTACTTGGCAACCGTATCTACAAATTTAACATACAAACACATCAACTTGATACTATAACGTATGCAAAAGGAGTAAGTACTGGAGAAACACTATTTTTCATTGCAGAAACAGGAAACTGTATTTACCTTAATGACCAACATTCCATCTATATGTTGGACAAAGATGAAGAAATATTATACAAAATATTATCTGTTCCTTTCCACGTCAACTTCTACTCTGTAGGTATTGATTCACATGGCACTTTCTGGATAGGTAGCAATGAGGGTCTCTCTTTCTGGAAAAAAGAAGATAAAGAAAGAACTCCTGTGCCCACTTCACTCTTCAAAAAAGTCACAAGTGTACTTTGCGACAAAAAAGATAACCTATGGCTTGGTGCTGACCAAAAGCTATTTACCTATCTACCCGAAAAAAACAGATTTATCATGTTTGGTGAATCAGACGGAGCAACTCCCAATGCTTATCTTAATTCAGCCAAAACACTCCTAACAAAAAATGAGATATTAATGGGAGGCATTAATGGCCTGCAATATATTTCATTATACAAAGGTCCTCATGCAACTGATTCATTATCAAGAATCCACCTCATTGATTTCAGTATCAATGGAGAAAACAAGATACAATATATTCAAAATAAAAGAATTACAATTTCGTGGAATAGTAAAAACATACGTTTAAGAACTATTATTCATGACAATGACATACTTCGAAACAAATTATACCGCTACAGTATAAATAAACACATTTATGAAAGTTTTAACCCCGAACTTTTCATTCCGTCACTACAACCAGGAGAATATACTATCCAACTAAGCTACAGCTTAATAGATGGCAATTTTTCTCCCCGCTACAAATTACTAACAATTACAATATTACCGCCCTGGTATACAACCTGGTGGTTTATACTCCTTTGTATATTCCTCATTATCTCCTTCATAGCAGTCTTTTTTATATATTCCCTAAAACGGAAAGAAAATAAAATGAAATGGCTCATGAAAGAACATGAACAAAAAATATACGAAGACAAAGTCAGATTTCTTATCAACATCAGTCATGAACTAAGAACACCGCTCACATTGATTTATGCTCCGTTAAAAAGAATTCTCAAAACAATGGCTCACGACAATGAAAATTATAATGCCCTGATGAAAATATACAAACAATCAGGGCGAATGAGGGAACTCATCAACATGGTGTTAGACATAAGAAAGATGGAAACAGGAGCAAACACTTTAACCTACAAATTATACGACTTCAATGAGTGGATGAGTGAAGTTTGTGAAGATTTCAAGGATGAATGTGCCATTCAAAAAGTTAAGCTTGTCATACGCAAAGACAACCGCATTCCCGAGGCGGCCTTCGATAAAGGAAAATGTACCATTATTCTGACAAACCTCCTGTCGAATGCATTAAAACATAGCCCGGAACAAACCCAACTGACAGTTTCATCCCAACTGAATGAGGATAAAAAAATGATACGCATCACAGTAACTGACCAAGGTAAAGGGCTAGGAACTCAAGATACCTCAAAGTTTTTTGAACGCTTCTATCAAGGTGAATCCGAAAAAGGAGGTACCGGCATTGGACTTGCCTACTCGAAAGTGCTCGTTGAACAACACCATGGGCATATCGGAGCATTCTCAAATCCTGAAGGAGAAGGAGCTTCCTTCTTTTTTGAGATTCCATTCTGCTTACAAGAGTCTGTATCTACATATCAGCCAAAAGCATATATCAATGAATTATTTGATACCCACGCAGAAGATAACGATAAAGAGATGGTTAGACCAGAAAAACTCCTACTTAACCATATAAAAATTTTATTCGTAGATGACAATGTAAATCTCACAGAATTTATATTTGAGCAATTTAAAGATACTTTTAAAGAAGTAGTTACAGCCAACAGTGCAGAAGAAGCACTACATAAACTAGAAAATTATATGCCCGATATTATAATCAGCGATATAATGATGCCAGGAATGAATGGCCTTGAACTATGCAAAACCATCAAGCAAAATCTATCTGTCAGCCACATTCCTGTTATTCTATTAACAGCAAGAACAGATGAGCAAAGTAAAAACCTTGGATACAAAATAGGAGCAGATGCATATTTATCAAAACCGTTTGACACAGAACTACTTGTAAACTGTATTGACAACCTTATTTACAATCGGCGAAAATTAAAAGAACATTATCAAAGCTATGGCATTATTCCAGAGCCAATAAAAGAAACTTTCAGCCAGGCGGATGAAGCCTTTCTACAAAAATTGAATAAAGTTATCAATGATAATCTAGACAATTCCTTGCTAGATATAAACTTTATTTGTAGCGAAATAGGCATAAGCCGTACTTCATTATACACAAAAATGAAAGCCCTTACGGATATGGGAGCTAACGATTATATCAATAAACTCAGATTAGAAAAAGCTATAACGTTAATAAAAAGCAATAAATTCTCTGTTAATGATATATCTACCATGGTAGGATTCAGTACACCAAGATATTTCAGTACAGCTTTTAAACAATATACAGGCATGACTCCAACTCAGTTTAAGTCACAAAACAATCAAAACATATAAACAATTATGGCCCTGAAAAATATTTTTACAATAGCTTGTTTGCTATTATCTACATGCATATATAATATCTGCACTGCAAAAACACCTAAAACACAATACAAACTCATCTGGAAAGATGAATTTAAAGGTAAGTCATTCAACACAAACTTTTGGAGTAAAATTCCAAGAGGAAATGTTGATTGGAAAAGATATATGTCCGATCATGAACCGCTTTATAAAGTCAAAAATGGGAAGCTTACCCTTTATGGAATAGCTAATAACGACATCGTACCTAACGACACTGCCAAATTTCTTACTGGAGGACTATACACCAAGAATAAAATTACATTACGGTACGGGAAGGTAGAGATAAAAGCCCGTTTACAAGCTGCACAAGGAGTTTGGCCTGCCATTTGGCTATTACCAGAAACTGGGAAATGGCCTGATGCTGGCGAAATTGATATCATGGAACACTTAAATCATGACAAGTTTGTATATCAGACAGTACACACCTATTATACACACGTATTAAATAACAAGCAGAATCCGCCACATTCTGCAAAAGCAAAAATCAAAACAGGTCAATACAACATCTATGCTGTAGAAATTCTACCTGACAAAATTATTTTCTCTGTAAATGGGAAAAGAACTCACATATATCCAAAAATTGAGACTACTTCCCCAAAACAATACCCATTTGGCACACCTTATTACATCTTAATAGATATGCAAATAGAAGGAGCATGGGTAGGGAAAGCCAGTGTTCAAGAACTACCTGCAAAAATGGAAATAGACTGGATAAAAATCTATGAAAGGATAATCAATAAATGCCCCTAAAATTTCAGTACTTCTTAGGCAGTACCGAAGTACTTTCCTGGCAGTACTCCAGTACTTTCAAGGAAGTACCGCAGTACTGCCTAAGAAGGATTACTCAGCCTTCAATACCACTTCCGTTCCTTTCAAAAGAGGAGAAGTCAGTTTCACACGAATCTCACCTTTCTCACCTGTAGTCTGGATATAAGCCAGCAAACGTCCGTGGAAAGCACGGTGGTGATTATCTGTATAATCACTCATATCTCCGTTATTTGAACCTTCCAGTCCCAACAAACGTGCCGGACCTTCAATCTGACAAGTTACGTCGTTATCGCCTAATTTTACGATAGTACCTTGTTCATCCACCACTTCGATCGTTACATGTGCAGTAGCCTTATCCGTTGACAATACTTCCTTATCAACTGTAGCCCGCAAGGCGTATGGACGTCCAGAGGTCTTGATTGTATAAGAGGAAAGCACTTTTCCTGTTGCATCACAACCTTCTGCACGCAATTCTCCATCCTGATAAGGAATATCCCAGTAAATGATTCCGCTCTTATCGTCGTAAGGCTTCATCTGAACCACTTCTTTTCCGTTCAGCAACAAACGAGCCTGCGGTACATTGGTATAACAAACTACCCGAATCAACTGGCCCGGTTCGTAGTTCCACAAATCCCATGCATCCATTGATACCCAGTCGTGCTTGGGATATGTACCGATGTAAGTCACAGGTTTTTCACTCCAAAGCGAAGCACGGAAGTATCCACGGGGTTTAGGGAAGCTGCCAAAATCCAGCAAACCGGTATACAAACCTCTGGAAGGCCATCTGCCTGATTCACCCAGATAGTCCGTACCCGTCCAAAGGAACTGTCCGAAAATAAATTCCTTGTCGCGTACTGCATGCCAAGCCTCAATTCCCACACCGGTTTCACTACCGTAAATCACACGGTCAGGATAAGTGGCATGGTCTTCGTCATAACGGTTTTCCGTGTAATTATATCCTACTACATCTACGGCTTGAGGATACTCTGTCTGATTCGACATTACCACTCCAGCCAATGCACCGGTAACAGGACGTGAAGTGTCCACCGCACGTACACAGGCAGCCAGACGTTTCGCAATCTTACCGATACGCATGGCATCCGGCGCATCAGGCTTGTATCCTCCAAACATAGGCTGGTTAATGGTTGTACCATCCAGCACCGGATGAGAATAAGGGTCATTCGGATAGTCTACCTCATTGCCGATACTCCACAAGAATATACAAGGGTGATTCCGGTCACGACGCACCATATCCGTCACATCGCGTTCAATCCATTCCTCAAAGAAATCAAATGTTCCGTCATAGCTTGGTTCACCGACATTCCATCCCTTTATCCATTTCCGTTTCGGGAACTCCCATTCATCCGAAGCCTCATCCATCACCAGGAAGCCCATTCGGTCACATAAATCATACAATACCGGCGCCTGCGGATTATGGCTCATACGGATGGCATTTACACCTATTTCTTTCAGGTTTTTCAGACGACGCTCCCATACCTCAGGAGGAACGACCGCACCCAGCACACCTGCATCATGATGCAGACACACTCCTTTCACCTTCATCCACTCTCCGTTCAGGGCAAATCCCTTGTTGGCATCGAACTTCAACGTACGGAGACCTACATTCGTCGAACTGCCATCTATCCGTTTCCCGTCACAAAGCAGCTCTGTCTTCAACGTGTACAGATAAGGTGCATCCAGGTTCCAGCGGCGAGGTTTCTTCACCTTCAATGACACTGTTTCTTTCGCAATACCTTCAGCTTTATCCGCCACTTTCTTACAGTCCTGTGCTACCAGTGTACCTTCTGCATCATAAAGTGCCGCAGAAACCTCCAATGCGCCAGCGGCCTTCACATGTTTCTCTACTTCCATATCGACTGCCACTACCGCCTGCTTATCGGTCAGCGAAGTAGCGTGCCAGCCTATCCCCCATTGTGCAAAATGAATGTCAGGAGCGGAAATCATCCACACATCCCGGTAAATTCCAGAACCAGTGTACCAGCGTGAATCGGCATAACGGCTGTGGTCAATACGGACTGCCAGCACGTTATCTCCTTCCTTCAGGTAGGGAGTCATGTCATACATAAAAGATATGTATCCGTTCGGACGTTTACCGAGCAAGTGTCCGTTCAGATAAACTTCGCTGCGGTTATATGCTCCCTCAAAATAGATGTAATGGCGTGCAGCCTTATCGGTAACCTGAAAATGTTTCCGATACCAGCCTATACCACCCGGCAAATAACCGGTACAGCTTGCCAGTGAAGGAGAAAGCTGTCCTTCTACCGACCAGTCGTGCGGCAAATCAAGTTTTCGCCACTTACTATCGTCATACGATACGGAAGTGCTCAGACTATCGTCCGATAAACTGAACAACCAATTCTCATTAAATTTTTTGGCTTCGCCAAAAGATACTTGGGCTTGCACTACAGTACATACCAACAGCCCCAAAAGAATAATAAAAAATGCCTTGTTCTTCATAAGATTTTTCGATTAATTGCATGAATTTCAATTCAAAAATACAAATATCTAAAGTCAACCCTCTTTTAATTTGAAGTAAAATTAGTCAATAAGCTTAATCATTACAACTAAAATATCAAAGTATTTCCAATAACAAAAAAGCGGCCGCTTTCACAAGGAAAACAGCCGCTTTCAAACATTATATCAGATTTCTATTTTATTCTGCTTCACCAGCCTGTTTCGGCATCTTATGACCCATTGTCAGGTAAGCTACCGGAGCAGCTACGAACAATGAAGACAATGTACCGATTACCACACCCAGAATCATAGCGAATGCAAAGCTGCGGATGCTGTCACCACCAAGGATGAAGATACTCAGCAACACAATCAACGTACTCAAAGAAGTGTTGATGGTACGGCTCAAAGTGGTGTTCAGCGAATCGTTGAACAATTGCGTACGGTCACGTTTCGGATACAAGCCGATGAACTCACGCACACGGTCGAAGATAACCACCTTATCATTGATAGAATAACCGATTGCAGTCAGGATGGCTCCGATGAATGTCTGGTCTATTTCCAGAGAGAACGGCATCCATCCGTGACACAAGGAGTATGCTCCGATAATCAGCACAGTATCTACCGTCAATGCAACCGTAGCACCAATACTGAAGGCAATGTTGTTGAAACGAACCAAGATATACAGACCAATGGCAATCAAGGCCAGTACCACTGACCATACGGCGGAAGTCTTAATATCGTCGGCAATGCTAGGACCTACCTTCTGAGAACTGATGATAGAACCTCCGGCACGATTATCACGGTCGATAAAGATTTCCAGCGTAGTACCTTCACCCAACAAATTACCTTCTTTCAATGCATTGTAAAGGAACTCTTCAATTTCTGCATCGATTGTAGGAGAATCTTCGTTGATACGGTAGTTGGTAGTCACACGGATTGTCTTACCGTCTGTACCCAAAGCAATAGCCTGTACGTTTGCATCACCTACTTTCGGCTGCAGCAAGCTACGTACTGTTTCCGGCTGTACAACCTGTTCAAACTGAACCACGAAGTTACGTCCACCGGTGAAGTCGATACTCTGTGCAAGACCACGTACAAAGAATGAAATGATACATACTACAATGATAACTCCCCAGATAGTGAACGAACGTTTCGTAATACCCATGAAGTTATAGTGTACATTCTGCATCAGGTTCTTTGAAAGACCAGTAGTGAATGTCAGGTTCAACCACTTGTCTTTGTTCATAAAGTGTTCGTAAACCAGGCGAGTCAAGAACACAGCTGAGAAGAATGAGCAGAGGATACCGATAATCAAGGTAGTGGCAAAACCACGGATAGGACCGGTACCGAAGTTGAACAGGATGACACCTGTAATGATAGAAGTCAGGTTCGAGTCGAAGATGGCAGAGAAGGCATTCTTGTAACCTTCGGCCAGGGCCTGCTTGGTTCCCTTTCCTGCACGAAGCTCTTCTTTCGTACGTTCGTAAATCAATACGTTCGCATCCACGGCCATACCCAGTGACAATACCATACCGGCGATACCGGACATCGTCAAGGCAGCCTGGAATGACGAGAGGATACCCAGCGTGAAGAAGAAGTTGATGAACAGCGCACCGTTCGCCACCATACCCGGAATGAGTCCGTACATCACGCACATATAAAGCATCAGGGCAATCAGAGCCACGATGAAAGACACAATACCCTGGTTAATAGATTCCTGACCCAGAGACGGACCCACGATGTCTTCCTGTACGATGCGTGCAGGAGCAGGCATCTTACCGGATTTCAATACGTTGGCCAAGTCTTTCGTCACTTCCGGAGTAAAGTTACCGGTAATCTGTGAGTTACCACCAGTAATTTCAGAGTTTACACGCGGAGCACTGTATACATATCCATCCAATACGATGGCGATTTCCCTACCGATGTTCTTCTTAGTCAAGGCAGCCCAACGACGAGAACCTTCTGTATTCATAGACATGCTTACACAAGGTTTGTTGAACTGGTCGTATTCATCTTTTGCATCAGTTACGACATCACCTTCCAACGGTGCACGACCGTTACGTTCTGTCGACTTAATAGCATACAATTCGAAGATACGTCCTGTCTTGTCCATATCTGAAGCTTTCACACCCCACATCAGTTTCAAGTCGCGTGGCATTACTTCCTTCACAGCCTTCATGTTCAGGATACGGTTTACGTCAGCAGTATCCTTATAGTCTGCATATCCGACGATGCAACCTACTCCGCTCTGGTTCAGCTGCAATACGGCCAGCAACGGATGTTCTTTCTTCAGTGCTTCGATATTCGCACTGGAAGCGGCAGCGGTTTCGCCCTTCAATGCGGCAGCCAGACTGTCTTTGGCAGACACTGCTGAAGTCTGGGCTACAGCGGCCGTATCAGCTTCCACCTTTGCCGAATCAGCCGGAGTTTCCACATTCAGCAAACCACGAGCACGGTTGTCGGCAGAAGCCAGTACCGGAACGATGTCCTTTGCTTCGAATGTTTCCCAGAATTCCAGGTTAGCAGAACCCTGCAAAAGTTTTCTCACACGTTCGGGTTCCTTGATACCCGGAAGTTCCACCATGATACGGCCCATTCTGCCTTCCAGTGTCTGGATGTTCGGCTGAGCCACACCAAAGCGGTCAATACGTGTACGCAAAACATTGTAAGAGTTGTCTACGGCAGCTTTTACTTCCTCGCGCAATACTTTCTCTACTTCTGCATCTGAGCTACGGGTATTTACTTTGTCTTTCAACTGCTGGGTAGCGAACAGTTCGGCAAGCTTGCCTTCCGGTGCCAGTTTCTTGTATTCTCTGATAAACAGCGTAATAAAGTCTTCCTGGCTGTTAATTTGCAATTTTGCAGCTTCCGCTACAGCTTTATTGAAAGCTTCATCCGGTTTGTTGTCGGCCAACGCCTTCACTACATCTGGTACAGAAACTTCCAGAATGACGTTCATACCACCTTTCAGGTCCAAACCCAACCCGATTTCCATCTCACGGCATTGTTTCAGCGTGTAAATCCCCAACCACACCTTCTGATTCTGCATGGAATCCAGGTAATGTGCCGAACCTTTCGGGTCCTCAGCCGCCTTGTTCATCTGATAACGTGTAACGAATGAGAACGAAAGATAAAAAGCACACGCAAGGGTCAGTAATACCGCAAAAACCTTTACAAATCCTTTGTTTTGCATGTTACTTTAGTTTATTATATTTACTTTTAAAATTTGATACGTTTATTCAAGGTTGCAAATATAGTTTTTTTTTCATTTATATGCGGAAAGGATTGTAAATATTTAAGGCTTAGAGCATAAAAAAGGGAGTACAGCTTGCAAAAATGAAGCCATACTCCCTCTTTTAGTTATACTCTGTACAGATTTTTCCTGCTATCCGGACATTTTATTTCAATCCGCGAGTCTTCAGCAACGCATCCAAGCTGGGTTCTGCCCCACGGAAGGTTACATACAGTTTCATCGGGTCGTCTGAACCACCTTTTTCCAGAATGTTCTTGCGGAAAGAGGTAGCAGTAGCCTGGTCGAACAAGCCATGTTCCTTAAACGCTTCAAAGGCATCTGTATCCAGACGTTCAGCCCAGATATAGCTATAATAACCAGCTGCATAACCACCCATGATGTGGTTGAAGTAAGTAGAACGATAACGAGGCGCAATCTGCGGAATCAGTCCCAATTTGTCCATCAGCTGTTTTTCAAACTGAAGCACATCGAATCCTTCCATCGTAGTCAGACAATGCATTTCCATATCCAGAATGGCAGCTGCCAACAGTTCTGTAGTCATAAAGCCCTGGTTGAACAATGCCTGATTTTCAATCTTGGCAATCAGAGAATCAGGAATAGCCTCACGAGTCTGGTAATGTTTGGCATACATTTTCAGCACTTCAGGTGATACAGCCCAATGTTCCATAATCTGTGAAGGAAGTTCCACAAAATCCTGAGCTACAGAAGTACCAGATACACCTTTATACTTGCACTGAGTCAGCAATCCGTGCAATGCATGTCCGAACTCATGATACATAGTGCGTGCTTCATCGATTGTCAGCAAGGAAGGAAGGTCACCAGCCGGTTTGGTAAAGCTGGCCACATTATAAATCAACGGACGAACCCCTTCCTGCTGTTCACGGAAGTTACTCATCCAGGCACCGCTCCGTTTGCTGGCACGAGGCATGTAGTCGCTATAGAACACGCCCAACAGTGAACCGTCTGCATCCTTCACAATATAAGTCTTCACATCCTTATTATATACAGAAATAGAATCACAAGGAGTCAAGGTAATGCCATACAACTTGTTGACTACCGTACATAGTCCATTGTGTACATCTTCCTGACTGAAATAAGGCTTGATGGCATCTTCATTCAAATCATATTTCTCCTGGCGAAGCTTTTCTGCATAATACCACCAGTCCCATGCTTCCAGTTTCTCACCTTTTCCTTCACGGTCCATGATTTTCTGCAACTCAGCTGCTTCCGCCTTGGCATTCTTGATAGAATATTCCCATAAGCCATACAGCAGGTCAAGTGCATTTTTCGGGTTCTTCGCCATGTTGTCAGCCAACTGATACTCTGCGAAATTGTTGAATCCCATCAGCTGTGCCTTTTCCAGACGAAGAGCAAGCACCTTTTTCAGCACTTCCTTGTTGTCATTGGCATTGCCACGGTTACCCAGACTGGTATATGCCTGATAGATATTCTTTCTCAGCTCACGGTTCTGAGCATACTGGAGCAACGGAGTACGGCTGGATTCCTGCAAAGTAAATACCCACTTACCGTCTTTTCCGTGTGCCTTGGCTTCCTGTGCAGCTCCTGCAATAACTGCATCCGGCAGACCAGCCAAATCTTCTTTCTTATCTACCACCAGCAGATAATCGTTGTTGTCGGCCAACACATGATTACCGAACTCAATGGTCAGTGTAGAAAGCTGTTTGTTGATTTCACGCAGACGTTCCTGCTTCTGTGCATCCAATCCCGCACCGGAACGAACAAATTCCTTATAATATTTATCCAGCAAATAATGCTGTTCGGTAGTCAGCTGAATCTTTCCAGCCTCTTCCTGGGCATGAACGGCAGCCACTCTCTTATACAGCTCCTGATTCAGAAAAATATTATCACTATGCTCAGACAGCATCGGAGCAATCTTTGCTTCCAGCGCCATCATTTCGTCATTGGTATCTGCTTCTGTCAAAGCAAAGAACACTCCGCTCACACGAGCCAGAATCTCCCCGCTGTTGTCCAGTGCCACAATCGTATTTTCAAAACTCGGTTCCTCCGGGTTCTCTACAATGGCTTTGATTTCCCCATTCTGCTGCTCAATGCCTTTCAAGAAAGCCGGTTCATAATGTTCCACCTTGATACGGTCAAAGTCAGGTGTTCCATAAGGGGTCTCAAACTCAGACAGGAACGGATTGCCCGTATCTGCCGCCTGCTGACCACAGGCACATACCATACAACTCATAGCTGCTGCAAAAATTAAATTCTTCATCTTCTATTTATTATCAGGTTATAACTTCTCTACCAAACACCACAACGGATAGTGGTCGGATGCCGAAATGGAATTGTCCACACGGCATTTCAATACTTTAAATCCTTTGTTCACAAACAAATGGTCAATGCGGAAATACAGAAAATTCCGGTTATACGAGAATCCCGGTCCCCAGCCGGCTTCACGATAAGCATCTGTCAATCCTTTTCCGATGGTGTGATGCGCATACGAAATAGGAGAATCATTGAAATCGCCGCACACCAGCAAATACTTGCCCGACTGCCGGGAGATGACCTGTGACACCGAATCAGCCTGCGGTCCACGGATGGCCACGGCATCAGCTAATTTATGCAGCAAGTATTTGCTGTCCGATTTCACGTTCTGTTCTTCAGGCGATTTCAGCAATCCCTCGTATACTTCCTTATCATGCGCATCCAGCTTATTCGACTCCAGATGATTGCATATCAACGTCAGTGTATCCCCTTTTATGTTTAGCCGAAGTAAAAAACTGGCATTACTCCCACTTTCATAGGGAATCGGTTCTACCGAGAGAATCGGGAAACGCGACAGGCAAGCCATCCCATTTCCGTTAGACGCTTTCAGCAACTTTCTGTAAGGATACATAGGGAAAGCCTTCCTGGTCTCTCGGGCATCCCACTGATACTCCTGCAGACAAACCACGTCTGCATCACTTTCCTGAATATAATGTTGCACGGGACGAGATTCATCTTCCGCATCTCCGTACATATTCATGACGTTGTAGGTCAGAAATTTCAGTACATCCCCGTCCGTAGGTTCTTCCCCTCCTCCAAACGGAGTATACGTCGCGACTGCCCCTCCTCCTGCCAGTAAGAGCAGCAAAGGAAGGCACATAAACTTCCATCCATGAAACAGCCCCACTACTGCAAGAACAATCAAAGCCAACAAGAAAAAAGGGAAAAACAACCCCGCACAGGCCAGCACCGGATGAGCCACCGGCGATACAAGCGGACTGTAAGCACAGCACAAGAATCCGGTCCCGACAATCAGGTTTCCTAAAATAAAGACTCCTCTAAACGTATGTTTCCAAATACTCATTTCTTACTTGCATCAAATAAGCTTTTTTTCTCGTCATCCGTCAGACTGTTATAGCCCGACTTACGCAGTTTGTCCAGAATCCGGTCAATTTCTGCCTCACGTTCCTTTTTCCGGGCATTGTATTCATAATCCGCCTGACGTCCTCCGTAGTGCACCTTCATCTTGGGTTTACGCTTCACCGGACGTCGCAAGCCTGCAAACCAATCGCACACCAGGTTTATCCATTTCGTAGCATCGTGACCGCTCTGCAATCCTGCCGCGAACCACCAGCCAGCCAATGCTCCACCCAAATGTGCGATGTGCCCACCTGCATTGTCAGAAGTCATGAACAGCAAATCAAGCACCACCATGAACAAAGCCACATATTTCAGACGTACCGTACCGATAAACAGAAACTGTACCGGATAATTCGGTTCACGTACACTTACCGCCACCACAATGGCCAACACAGAAGCCGAAGCACCCAGCAAATAGGAAGAATACACGGCATCCTGAAAATAAGGGAACACATTATATGCCAGCATATAAAGCAATCCGCCGCAAATACCTCCCAGGAAATAAAGCCCGCGCAAGTGCTTCGACGAGAAAAAAGCTAAAAACAGACGACCGAACCAGAACAGCCACAGCATATTAAACAAGATGTGCAGCACACCGGCATGCATGAACATGTAAGTAATCAGCGTCCAGGGCCTACGGATAAAAACTTCCGTCCATGCCGGCAGTTCCAGATAGTTCATCCATGGCGAAGAAGGCACATTGAACAAAGTCAGAAAAATCTGCACCAGTGTCACTGCCAGAAACACCACTACGTTCACATACACCAGACGCAGCACAATGTCTCCCTGCTGGAACTTTCTTTTCAAATCAGTAATAAATCCGTCCGCCGCCATTTTTCTTTCTCCAATAAACAATCAGTATCAAGCCGAACAACATACCTCCCAGGTGAGCGAAATGGGCTACTCCATCGTTGCTTCCCAATCCTAAAAGCAGCTCCAGCACCGCATATCCAATCACAAAATACTTCGCCTTGATGGGCACCGGTATCGGGAATACAAACATCTGACTGTTGGGAAACAACATACCAAATGCCAGCAAAATGCCATACACCGCTCCCGAAGCACCTACAGTAGTCAGCTGGTTCAGGAACACATCCATAGGAATGATACCCAGTCCCGTATTGACCGAATCGTAATTAGACCATACCGCCAGATACTCCACATACTGCACCAACTCCTGAATCAGACCGGCACCAATACCACAAATCAGGTAATACGTCAGGAAGCGTTTAGGTCCCCACACCTGTTCCAGCACCCGTCCGAACATCCATACCGCAAACATATTGAAGAAGATATGCGAGAAATTGGCATGCATGAACATGTAAGTGATAAGCTGCCCCAGGTTAAAATCCGAAGCCAGGAAAAAGTGAAGACCCAGCATATTTTCTATATCCACTCCGTATTTCCGGGCCACAAACATTCCGAAGAAACAGAGCACATTGATAATAAGCAGGTTTTTCGTTACTGTTGGAAGATTATTCATATTGTTAAATCATTGATTCAGTTACAAATGTACAACATAAAATCGGGTTTGAAGGAATATGTATCCTTAAATTTCATTGAACGCACGCACCGAGTCACGCAGCACCAGCAAGCTTTCCGGTCCCATATTGAACAGCAGGTCAATCACACTGAGATTAGGCAGAAAACCCAGCTTCTGGTCAAACACCTGATAATAAGGTTTAGGAAAGAATGCCTTGTCTGCCTCCCGATAATCCCGTTTGGGATGAATCAGTTCCCGGAAATCATCGGCACATTCCACTTCCGGCATGTATTCCTCGGTAGATATCAGGCGAGGCTCCATGTCAATCTGCCGGCACACCCACTCACACAGCTCCAGGTTAAAGTCGAACAGAAACTCGTATTTCTGCTCAAAGAACCGGTGAAACTCATCCGCATAGTAATCAAAGAAAGGACTATGCTTGTAAGCGGCTACAAACGCATTCCAGTGCACATGCCGCCAGTTGCCATGGTCTGAAATACGTACATCCTTCATCACACACTTCAGGTCGTCACTCTTTTCCGTCGGAATCGTCAGTGCCAACGGTCCGTCGGCCGATGCAATCACGCACCGGTTGCGGTAAGTCTGCTTCATGTAGTGGTCATAACGCTCCACACGTACCGAAGGATAAGCAAAAAGTTTGGTATAATATTCTACGGGAGCCAGATAGGCCGACCCCAAAATCACTTCATTCTTCATTCTTTCTTAGTTTATGTCATTGCACCCGCTGCCAGAAGCGCCCCTTCCGCGAAGAGTACCAAATGCGCCAGGCCTTCCCTATCAGGTGGTCCTCCGGCACGAACCCGAACAAGCGGGAATCACAAATATTCACCGGGTCATTGGAAGCCACCCAGTAATAATCCTTGCCAAACGTATAAGCCTCCACGGGCTTTCCCTTCACATACAATGTATCATGACGAACCTCTGCAGGCTGGTGTTCATGCGCCACAATCGTATTGCAGAGCAAGGTCACATTCCAGGGATACACCTTCACCGGAACACCTTTTGCCGGAATCACATACGGATGCACTTCCGTACGGTTCTTTTCATCCAGCGGAACCAGCGGAATCCGTCCCTCCAGTTTCTGCGAAATCAAGTAATATTCATATTGGCTGAAACTCCGTATATACCCCCCGTCGGAAGTATATCCAGCCAGCGTATTTCCTTTGATACCCAGCACCGACAGCACGGTCAGCATCAGGTCTTCCGAGGATACCGGATAAGCATACAGCGATTTGGCGTCCGGACTGAGCACCTCTCCGCCCACACAGTTCAGGTCGGCATCCAGCATCAGCGTATCTCCCGGCGTGCCGATACAGCGGCTGATAAACAGCTCTCTCCACTCTATCCCTCTCTCCACCTGCTGGGGGTGAGGGTTATTGAACAAGAGAATATCCCCCTTCTCCGCGCGCGAAGATGCCAGCCGATGATAGCCGAAAAGCGAACAAAAAGGCAAACGCAGCCCGTAGCTCCACTTGCTGACCAGAATCCGTTCTCCCTGATAAAGAGAATTTTCCATCCCGGAAGAAGGAATTACACAAGTCGTCACAAGCAGGGTCCGCACCAGCCATACGGTCAACACCGTCAGGCCGGCCGCTCTCAACCACCACCATCCGGACTTTCCTTTGTTCATAGATTATTTAATGGAATCCACAAACTTAAACAGACGGTTCCAGCGAATCTTTCCGTCAAACCAGCCACGATCCTGGTTCAGCGACAGCCAGATAAAAATAGGTTTACCCACAATATGGTCTTCCGGCACGAAGCCCCAGAAACGCGAGTCAGCCGAATTATGACGGTTGTCACCCATCATCCAGTAATAATCCATCTTGAAGGTGTATTTCGTCGTTTCCTGTCCGTTGATGTAGATTTTTCCGTCTTTCACCTCCAGGCTGTTGCCCTCGTAGTTCTTGATCGGACGTTCATACATCGGCAGGTTATCCAGCGTCAGGTCTATGGTAGCTCCCTTCTTCGGAATCCATATCGGACCATAGTTGTCTATCGTCCAGCTCGTCAGCTTGTTATCCGGATACAGTCCGCCTGCATCATCATCCGGCACGTTTTCAATGGAAGTCACCAAATCCTTCCGTGCCAGCAAAGCAGCCTTCGCCTTTTCAGTCAACGGCATGTTATACACCGATTCCTCCGTATAATAAGCCATCAGGTCCTCCTGGCTGATGTCCAATTCATGACATAAATCCTCCGGCAGCATGCCCTTGGTATGCACGAAATAACGATACTGCACATTATCCGGTTCCTTGTTGGCCTTACCGTCCAGGTAAATAATCCGGTTCTTGATTTCCAGTGTCTGGCCCGGCATACCCACACAACGCTTCACGTAATTCTCTCTCCGGTCTACAGGGCGGGTAATCACCTCACCATACAGCTGCGGATTTTCGTCAATATACTTGCGTCCTACCGCGTAATAATAATCATACACATCCCGTTGCTGCTCCAGGTTCAGGCTGGCCAGATCAATAGGCTGCGAAAGTTGCTTGCCGATGGCATAGCTCATGCGATAGATATCTTCTGCCGGATTGCCGGTAGCTACCGTATCCCCTGCCGGGAAGTTGAACACCACGATGTCATTCAGCTGCACCTCTCCCAGTCCGGCCACCCGTTTGTAGTCCCACTTCGGCCATTCCAGGTACGACTTACAGTTGAACACCGGCAACGTATGCTGCGTCAGCGGCATGTGGAGCGGTGTCTGCGGAATACGGGCACCATAGCTCATCTTGCTTACAAACAGATAGTCACCTACCAGCAGCGATTTCTCCAGCGACGAAGAAGGAATCACGTAGTTCTGGAAGAAATACAGATTCACAAAATAGACTGCCACCAGCGCAAACACGATGGCATCCACCCAGCCCATCACCGTCAGCACGGTCTTGTTGGTCGATTTCTTCCACCATGTCCAGGGAATCTTTTTGGAAATATATGCGTCAAAGATGAGCGGAACCACTACCAGTCCCAGCCAGCTTTTCAACCAAATCAGGAAAATAAGGTAAAGCACCAGCACTATGCCGAACTTTATCCATTGTTTACGCGATGCCTGTATCATACTCAAAACTGAAATAAATCATTCATACCTAAGAAGCCCTGGTGTGCAGCCGTATATTCCGCAGCCAGCACCGCTCCCAATGCAAACCCCTTGCGGTTCTTTGCGTCGTGTGTAATTACGATAGAATCAGCCTCCGATTCATATTTGATGGTATGGATACCCGGCACTTCCCCTTCGCGGATGGCACTCACGGGCAGTTCATCCGGTGCACAGTCGGTCGTACCCGTCACCGTACCGTCGGGAGCGGTCAGTGTGCCCATCACCCATTTCTGCTTACGGTCCAGGTTTTCCAGAATCCCTTCAGCCAGCGTAATGGCCGTACCACTCGGGGCATCCAGCTTGTGCACGTGGTGAGTTTCTACCATTGACACATCGTAGTTCGGGAACTGGTTCATAATCTTTGCCAGGTACTTGTTCACCGCCGCAAAGATAGCTACCCCCAAGCTGAAGTTAGACGACCAGAACAGCGTCTTACCCTCCTCCTGGCACAGACGGCGCATCTCTTCGCCATGCTCTCCCATCCATCCGGTGCTGCCCGATACCACTTTCACGCCATTCTTGAACGCCTCCAGACAGTTGCCGTAAGCCACTGAAGGAGCCGTAAATTCAATGGCCACATCGGCCGAACGGAAAGCCTCCGAAGCAAAATCTTCCCGATTATTTATATCAATGATACTCACAATTTCATGACCTCTGGAAAGGGCGATTTTTTCAATTTCCTTTCCCATCTTTCCATATCCAATTAATGCAATTTTCATAATTCTGATGATAATTTTATTCGCAAAGATAGTGTTTTTCAGTATTAATCATTACATTTACCCAACATTTACAGCTCGTTAACATGGAACATCTACTCCAGTTTGTATGGAAACACAAGCTTTTTCCGCTCACTCCGCTGCATACCACGCAAGGACAAACCGTGGAAGTCATTGACCCCGGACTCCCCAATCCCGATGCAGGGCCCGACTTTTTCAATGCGAAAATCAAGATAGACGGCATTCTGTGGGTGGGAAATGTAGAAATCCACGTGCATGCTTCCGACTGGAAACGCCATCACCATCATCAGGACCGCGCCTACGACTCTGTGATTCTGCATGTGGCTTCCGACATCGATGCCGAAACCTTCCGCACCGACGGCACGCCCATCCCGCAAATGGAGCTGCACTATCCGCCCTACCTGTTAGACAACTACCGCGAGCTGATTGAAACCAGCCATTACCCGGCCTGCTACCGCCTCATCCCTCGCCTGCCCAAACTCCTGCTCCACAGCTGGCTCTCCAGTCTGCAGACCGAGCGTTTCGAACAGAAGACACAGCGTATCCAGGCCCAGCTGGCCCAGAGCAAAGGCGACTGGGAACAAGCCTTTTTTCTCACCTTAGCCCGCAATTTCGGTTTCGGCACCAACAGCGACGCCTTCGAACAATGGGCACAGACCATTCCCTTGCAAGCCGTCAACAAGCACCGCGATAATCTTTTTCAGATAGAAGCCATTTTCTTCGGGCAGGCCGGCCTGTTGCAGGAACTCCCGTCCGACGACTATTCCACCCAGCTTACCAAGGAATACGCCTACCTGGCCCACAAATTCGAGCTACAGCCCTCCGAACACCTTCGGTGGAAGATGCTCCGCATGCGTCCGGGCAACTTTCCGCACGTACGCATCGCCCAGCTGGCCAACCTCTACCACCGTTCCCAGGGCATGCTCTCCCAGTTGCTGCTGGCCTCTACGGTGAAAGAACTGCGCGACCTGCTGCGTGGAGGTACCTCCCTTTACTGGCTTACCCACTACATTTTCGGCGAACCCTCGCCTGCCCGTCCGAAAACCCTCAGCGACGCCTCCATCGACCTGCTGATTATCAATACCGTGGTTCCCTTCCTCTATGCTTACGGCAAGCACAAAGGCGAGGAACGGCTCACCGAACGTGCCGGCAACCTGCTGGAGCAACTTAAACCGGAAAACAACTACATCATCCGGCTGTGGAAAGAATGTGGTCTGCAAGCCGCCCATGCCGGCGACAGTCAGGCACTCATCCAGCTTAAAAAGAATTACTGCGACACCAAGAAATGTCTGTTCTGCCGCATCGGATACGAATATTTCAAGAAAAAAGAAGGTTAAAAACCCTTCTCACCCCTTACACACGAGTCTTTCATTAAATCAGTACTTCCTTGGCAGTACTCTAGTACTTTCCTTGGAGTACTACAGTACTTTCGTGGAAGTACTCAAGTACTGACAAGGAAGTACTGGCAACTATTAAATCTGTATTTCTCAATATGTTACAGAAATTTATAGAAAATCCATCCCTTTCAAAGAAAAATCATTTCCGTCTTGACAAAGGAATATAGACCGAACACTCCCAGCCTGAAAGTCGGTTACGCAAGAAAGGAGACATATTGAACTTCCTTGTCATCCCCCATTTGTATTGCACAGCCACTTCCATGAATCTGAAGTCATACGCCAATCTTGCAAATACCGGCAAGTCGAAGAAACTTTTGTCATAAAAATAAAAAGTAGGCTCCACTCCTACCGACAGATTCAATCCTTGAAACAGGTACCGTCCCACACTTCCAGCAAAAGATGCCGACCACAGATTACGGATTCCTTCTCCGCCCACATACGTCGTATGCACGTCAGAAGAAAGATAACGGAATCCATAGCTGTAACGGCCATATCTTGCCGATAACGACAAGTCGAAGAACCAGCCGGTATCCGGACGATTCAGCCGCCAGCGGTATCCGGCGCCCAAAGTAAAATCAGCCCCCAAACGGGAGTTCGCCAAATCGAAAGGCGGTAATCCTTTCTCCGGTGAAGCCATCTGGTAGTTTACGGTATTTTTCCCTCCATAAAGCATCAGGCCTGAAGAACGGAGCATCTGTGCACGAACTGTCATCCATAAAAAGAAAAGGAATAAGAAAAAAGATAATCGTTTCATACTGATTTCCAATTAGCGTTATTATTTTTAATCTGGTTTCTGTTTTATTTACTTAACAATTCATCATTCAGCGAAATAAACGGCTGATTCTTTTTTATCGGATCCACATTATATTCAACATTAAACACTGCATGGTCAAAATCTAACTGTGTTTCAGACTCTGACAGTTCCATCCACTCCGTTTGCCGCAAGCAACAACCACCTACCAGTCCGAAACCGTTCTCCACATTAGTGTAAGTAGCCCGCATAGGAGCCAGCTCCACATTACCCAGTTCATTATTCTTCTGCTCATTAAGTGATTTCAAATAACGGTAGAACTCTTCAGACAGACTATATAAATAAACCTTATATTGCTTTCTGTTTATAAAAGTTTCATCTTGAATAGAAGTCTTGTAATCAGGTATGTAAGTCATATTCAGGCGAAGTGTGTAATTCTTTCCCTGAATTTTCTCATCGCTCCAAAAATACAGATTCTGATAGTACGCATAGTTTCCCATAAAAATGTCATCCAAACCAGAAGAAGTATCCAATATTGGCTCATCACTCCAGTCCATATAAGCAGAAGACGGTTTGCCATAATGCACCTCCGAAGTCCCCTCTTTCCAATACTTCACCCTTTCTTTGACCGTTACCGCATAGTAATTTTCAATCTTTGCATAATCGGTAAAATTTATCTGAAGCTGGAGCACACTCAACTCAGAGGGTTTTCGTTCTATTTTAACAGCGTTTAAGGGAAAAGGAGCAGGAATAATGGTAAAGGCAGATACTGCTTTCACCCCTTCTACCGAAGCTGTAAGCCGGACACGGTCACTCGTCTCATAGGGCTGCACCACATAATAACTTTTGGCGGGGACTCCCGGCAATGAATCCTCTGTCCACAACAAAGGAACAGCAATGTCATTCACTTCCAATCTGATGTCCCTTCCCTTTAATCCATACATTCTCATGCCTTTGTCATAAACCGGAAGACTGTGCGAAAGACGTACCACCGTAGTATCACCACTTCCAGGATAACTATATACCGTTAATTTAGGAACCTCTGAAATCTTATCCAAGTCAAAATGATACACACAAGATGACAACAGGCTGAAGGCTGCAAGTATTATTATGAGATTCTGTTTGTGTAAATGCATAAATACAATGTTTAGAAATTTGTTATAATCAATGACATTCCAATGCATGCCGATTCAGAAATTTAAGGTGTAGCTAAAAGAAGGAATTATCGGGAACAGTCCGATAGCCTTTCCTCTGAAACTTCCATCCACCTGCCGTTCTATCTTTGTATAAAAAGGATTCATACGGCAATAAGCATTATAGATACTCACATTCCAAATTCGCTCGAATCCCCGCTTGGTAGTCCGCCGGAAATTGATACCCACATCCAGCCGGTGGTAGGCAGGCAAAGTAATATTGTTAGGTTTTCCATACATCGGCTCTAAGTCCGACAGCTGCGAAGTTCCAGGTAGGCAAGGATTTTCCACATACTGTGTAGGAACCGTCGCATGGTCACCACTACGATAAGTCCACGCTGCATATACATCCATTCGATGGCTGAATTTACGACGATAGACAAAATTCAGTTTATGACGATTGTCAAACTTGCTGGGATACCAACCGGAATAGAAATCATCAAATTTTTGCTTGCTCCATGATAAAGTATAACCAGCCTGAAAGAGGTTCTGCTCATCATGATACACCAACGATGTTTCCAACCCATACGATTTGCCGTCTCCCACCCGTACCACCTGTTCCCAGTTTCCGGCAGGCAATGTAAGACTGCCTCCCGCCTCGTACTCCAACATTCGGCTGGTAGTACGGAAATAGCTTTCCACCTCCAGGCGCAACCTCCACGGAAGTTCCATGTACACACCACCTGCCACCTGTCGCGAATGCATAGGACGTATACGGGAGGTAGAAGGAACCCAACAATCGGTCGGCAAGTTTAAATAAGAATTGGATAACTGGTGCGCAAACTGACTCATCTCGGTATAGGAAACTTTTAAAGTGGTACGACTGAACAGACGGTAACTTGCCGATATTCTCGGCTCCAGCGAATGATATACTGCTCCCGAAACTTGATACATGGTATAACGTCCCCCCAAGTTTATCCGCAGCTTTCGGGTCAGCCTCATATCGTCTTCCGCATAAAAAGAGAATTCATTCCCCTTGTAATGGCTCTCTACTGATGACAATAACGTATCCGTCATTTCCTCCGTACCTCTTATATCCTGTGATAGCGTATGCTGCGGACAATAGATATGATACAAGTAATCGCTTCCGAAGCGAACATGATGACTCGCCGTAGGAAGGTAATGAAAATCCATGCGAAAACCTACGTCATCAATAGTAGAATAACTGTCCCTCTGCATCCGGTCTACAGAATATTCTTTATCATCTTCCCCTTTATAAAAACTATCATCTGACCTGAAGTCATATTTAGACAGATTACGGGCATATACCAAAGAAAAGTTACCGGTCAGTTTATGATTGAACTGATTATTCCATGACAACGCGGCAGAAAGATTTCCCCATCTGATATGATATTCATCCGTGGTCTGTTCTTTCTCTTGATGGAGCAGATTTCCTGACGGGAAAAGCTGTTTATCCTTCATTTTAAACAAATCTCTTCCAGAATACACACTAAAAGAAAGCCTGCTCTCATTGGAAAACCGATGTGTGATTTTCGCATTTATATCATGAAAAGCATAACGGGCATTGATATCTTCTTCGGGAAAGAAACGATTGGCAATCCGCAAAGCAGGAGCAGAAAGCACGTCCAACCAACTCCGGCGCATACCGAACACAAAAGAAGTTTTTTCCTTTATGACAGGCCCTTCGAAACGTAGCCTTCCGTCCAGCAGCCCCAACGAGACCATACCATGAAATTTCTTTAAGTCCCCCTCCTTCATACGGACATCTGTCACAGACGAAAGCCTCCCTCCGTAACGTGCCGGGAAACCACTCTTGTAAAAATCCACGTTCTTCACTATATCCGTATTAAATGCAGAAAACAATCCTCCAAAATGATTCACCTGATAGAGAGGCATGCCGTCCAATAAGAATAAGTTTTCATCATTCTTCCCCCCGTGTACATAAAGCCCGGAGAGCAGTTCCGTGCCAGCAGATACTCCGGGAAGCTGCTGAATTGCCTTGACTAAATCCGGTGAACTGAACAGTGAGAATTCCGTATTCAACTGTTCTGAAGTCAACGAAATCTTTCCAGTCTGAGTTGTAAAAAGAGAAGTATTCAAATCGGCTGTTACCACTACCCCTTCCAATGCAGTGGAACTTTCCTTCAAATAAATAGTACCAGAATAATCTGAACGCAAGTCCAATTCTTTCACCACCTCTTCATAACCTACATAAGAGAAACGCAAAGTATGCTTTCCTTCCGGTAATGTCAAACTAAAAAAACCATGTTCATCCGTTAAGGTACCGATATGCATATTCTGATCATACACCGTGACATTAAGGAGTGATTCCCCATTATCCTGACACACGTGTCCTGAGAAAGTATACTGGCTCGATTTAAACAACAAAACATAGCTGCCTTTTATCTCCCATTTGATTCCGGTTCCGGAAAAGACTGTTTGCAGATTCTCCTTCAATGACTTACCAGAAGAAAAAATGCCAGATAACCGTATCATTTCCAAAGAAGAATCATAGACGAAATTCACATGATACAAGTCTTGCATTCGTACGATTGCTTTCTTCAATTCTGAAGTTTCAGAACGAGGATGTCCCCCTAAACACAAACAGACAGCCGCCACAGTCCACAAAGTACTCATCATACTTGCTTTTTAATATGCACTTTTAATACTTTTTCTATTATCTCGATGATTTCGTCCAGACTGTGTGCATCGAAATTGGCTGTCAACCGTTTGTCTGTCCGGTCAGCTACCAGCTTTACCCCATAATAATGGGAAAGCTCTGTAAGTACTTTCGGAAGAGGAGTATTCTCAAATACAAAACTTCCTTTCTTTACAGAATCCGGACGATGGACGATTTGCGGAACATGCTGACCTTTTACTACTTGTGCCTCCATTCCAGCCAGAAGTTCTACACCTTCCGACTGACCTAGTACAGAAAACCGTACTTTTCCCGATTCCACCTGAACCCATGCGGTATCCGCACGGCTTTCATCCATCACGAAACAAGTACCCAACACTTGAACTTCAGCCAACTTTCCTATTACTTTAAACGGACGAGTACAATCTCTTTTTATCATAAAACCAACTTTCCCCGTCAATTTCACTTCACGACATACATCTGTATAATCCTTTGTACGGAAACAAATAGAAGAATAGGGATATACCGTAACGACCGAACTGTCCGGCAACTGGTACTTTACTGCATGTTCGTATGCTGCCAATTCTGTCCACTGCTTCTCAGGAGATATACCCACCCAGACAATAAACGCCAGCAATATAGCCGCAGGCAGCCCAGATAAAAACAGGAAATACCGGTTCTTTCCGCCTGCCCTTCCAACTACTCCATGCTTTTCCTTGAAAACTTTCAAAGCCTGCCGTGTGTCCAATTTATTCTTTTGATAGTGCCTCAACACAAAACGAAGGCATTTTTCTTCTAATTCATTCATGTTTCTGGTGATATTATACATTCAACCCTGTGACAATAGAAACCCCAAAAATCACTACGTGAAAACACTGAATTTTAGTTAAAGAGAAACATATACACTTTATATGCCCCCTCACGTATCAAACGAAATGCCTTCTGAATATGACTGTCGACTGTATGAACCGAAATATGAAACTTTTCAGCAATCTCCTGATACTTCAGGCCATCCCGTTTATGCAAAAGAAAGACCTCACGGCAACGCTCAGGCAAGGCATCTATGGCAGTCCACATTCGCGCCTCCATCACACTCCGTTCCTCCACCTCCTCATCCAACAAGGTTTCTTCTAATTCAGTAAATGAGACTCCCGATTTGAACAGATTTTCCTGACTCAAATAATCCAAGCTACGGTTCTTAACCATCACATACAAATAAGACTTCATATTACTTACCTCACAAGACTTTTCATTATTCATTTTCTCCCACAAAGACGAAAAGCAATCCTGCACAATATCTTTGGCCATCTCTACGTCCTGTACATAATGTGTTGCATACAAACACAAAGGTCTATAATAAAACTTGAATAACTCATCTATATTTAATCTGTCTCTTCCCATGCGCAAATCGATTTCTATTTCAAATAGAGACAGATGAAAATACCAAAATCACCATCCTACTTCTGTAAAAAAAGTTAAGTCTTTTCAGTTCTTCATACCTCTCACCGCAATGCCTCTTCCACTGCCCGCAGATACCCGTCCAGGCGATTGCTCTTCAAGATAGCCTTCCGCTGTTTCTTGTCCAGCTCCGGCAACAGGTACTCCCAGCAGGTCTTCAGCTTGGCCAGCAACTGGGCCTCTCCGCCCTCTATCACCCGATGATAATACAGATACATCTGCCAGTGCATCTGCGCTACCCGTGCCTTCAATTCGTTCTCGGACAATTCTCCCTCACGGAAAGCCAGCGCCAGCGCCGGATTCGCCAGCAGCCCGCGGCCCAGCATCACCCCTTTCAGCCGGGGAAACGCTTCCAGTACCTCCCGGATGTCGGCCACCGTCAGCAAATCACCGTTGTACACCAGCGGCCGCTCACACGCCTCATAGAACGCTCGGAACGCCTCCCGGTCCACCGTCCCCTTGTACTGCTGCTTCCCGATGCGCGGATGAAGCGTCACCTGCGTCACACACGAACAGTTGAGTAACGGCACGAGCGCCTTCCACTCCTCCGCATCCTGGCCGCCTAACCTCATCTTCACCGAAAAGCGAATCTCCGGAAACACCTTCATCGTCTCCAACAGCGCCTCCACCTTCTCCGGAGAAGACAAGATACCCGCTCCCTTCCCACGACGTACAATCAGCGGAAACGGGCAGCCCATGTTCACATCTATCTCCCGATAGCCCTGCGAAGCCAAAAAGTCCGTCAGCACCTTCAGCTCCTCCGGAGCCAAGGCAATCACTTGCGGAACCAGCCGGGGCACCGTGTTCTCTTCAGGCGACACGTCGCGCCTGTCCTTGTTACGAATCTCCCCCTTCTCCAACCGGACAAAAGGAGTATAATACGCGTCCACACCTCCCAGGCACTGCGCATGTGCATTGCGCCACGCCACTTCCGTAAAGCCCTGCAAAGGGGCTGCATAAATTACTGGTACATTCTCTTTCATATCCCGCAAATATAGGAATAATTCGCTATCTTTGTGAAAATACATAAACTTCACTCTCATGGAGAAATACATCTTTGAACTGAAAATGAAGGTCCGCGACTATGAATGCGACCTGCAGGGAATCGTCAACAATGCCAATTACCAGCACTATATCGAGCACACCCGCCACGAGTTTCTCTCCTCCGTCGGTGTCAGCTTCGCCCAGCTTCACCAGCAGGGCATCGACCCCGTGGTAGCCCGCCTGAACATGGCTTTCAAAACCCCGCTGACCAGCGGCGACGAGTTCATCTCCCGTCTGGCACTCCGCAAGGAAGGCATCAAATACGTCTTTGTGCAGGACATCTACCGCCTTCCCGACCTGAAACCCGTCATCAAATCGACCGTAGAAACCGTGTGCGTAGTCAACGGACGCCTGAGCGACAGCGCCCTCTTCAATGAAATCTTTGCTCCCTACCTGAACCAATGAACGAAAAAGAACTCCTCTGCCGCATGGCCCTTCCCCTTCTGCCCGGCATCGGTCTGGTAGGAGCCCGCCACCTGATTCAGGCTGCCGGAAGTGCGACCATGCTTTTCGAACACGCCCGCGAGCTGCCGGCCCTTCTTCCCGGAGTCACTCCGAAAGTAGCCACCGCCTTTCAGCACACGGAAGTATTCCGCCTGTGCGAAGCCGAACTCTCGTTTGCCCAGAAGCACCAGATTCAGTGCCTGACCGAAGACGACGAAGCCTACCCTTCCCGCCTCCGCGAATGTCCCGATGCCCCACTCGTGTTGTTCTACAAAGGCTCGGCCAACCTGAACAGCCGTCACATCCTGAGCATCGTAGGCACACGCAATGCCACCGACTACGGCAAAGGCCTCTGCCAGCGTTTCATGCAGGAACTCAGCACCCTGATTCCCGACGTGCTGATAGTGAGCGGGCTGGCTTACGGCATCGACATCCATGCCCACCGTGAGGCACTGACCCACGGATTCGACACCGTGGGCGTACTGGCTCACGGCCTGGACCGCATCTACCCAGCCGTACACCGCCGTACCGCTACAGAGATGCTGACACAGGGCGGACTGCTCACCGAGTTCATGAGCGGCACCAACCCCGACCGGCAAAACTTCGTGAAGCGAAACCGCATCGTAGCCGGCATCAGCGACGCCACCCTCGTGGTAGAATCCGGCCCCAAAGGAGGCTCCCTCATTACCGCCGAGATAGCCGAAAGCTACCAGCGCGACTGCTTCGCCTTTCCGGGCCGCGTAGGCGACACCTACTCCACCGGCTGCAACCTGCTGATACAAAAAAACCGCGCTGCCTTGATACAGAGCGCGGAAGATGTGGTAAAAGCCATGAACTGGGACCATGTGCCCGTTTCCCCTCAGGTAGTCCAGCGCCAGCTGTTCCCGGAACTGACACCCGAAGAAGAACAAGTCATCACCCATTTACAGAAGCATCCCGACGGGATACAAATCAATACGTTGGTAGTGGAAAGCAACATCGCCATCAACCGCATGACCAGCCTGCTGCTTAATTTAGAGATGAAAGGCGTGGTCCGTGCACTGGCAGGAGGAGTTTACAAAATGGCATAAAAAATGGGAGAACGCTTTCTCCCAACCTTGTTAACCTTAAATCTAATACTATGAAAAAAATCACGTGACAAATGTATGAATAACACTTATTCTGTACAAATATTTGGCTTCTGATTTTCAGCTTTTTAAAAGTTTTTAAAAGACAAAAAGAATTCGCCCCGAAACAGCGTGTGCTTCGGGGCGAATCGTTATCTGTCTGTAAAGAAGATTAGTCTTTCAGTTTTGCTTTGATGAAGTCGCGGTTCAAACGAGCGATATTGCTGATTGAAACGCATTTCGGACATTCTGCTTCACAAGCACGGGTATTGGTACAGTTACCGAAGCCCAGTTCGTCCATCTTGGCAATCATAGCCTTTGCACGACGCAATGCTTCCGGTTTTCCCTGAGGCAACAGGTTCAACTGGCTTACCTTAGCAGAAACGAACAGCATGGCTGAACCGTTCTTACAAGCAGCTACACAAGCACCACAACCGATACAAGAAGCAGCATCCATTGCTTCATCAGCTACCGGTTTCGGAATCAGAATAGCATTGGCATCCTGAGGAGCACCTGTACGTACGCTGATGAAACCACCTGCCTGCATAATCTTGTCGTAAGCAGTACGGTCTACCATCAAGTCCTTGATAACCGGGAATCCGGCTGAACGCCACGGTTCTACAGTGATTACATCACCGTCTTTGAAACGACGCATGTAGATCTGGCAGGTAGTAGCACCTGTAGCAGGTCCGTGCGGATGTCCGTTGATGTACAAAGAACACATACCGCAGATACCTTCACGACAGTCGTGGTCGAACACTACCGGTTCTTTTCCGTCTTCAATCAACTGTTCGTTCAAGATATCCAGCATTTCCAGGAAGGAAGTATCGCCCGGAATGTCCTTCATCTGGAATGTATCGAAATGACCTTTTTCCTTAGGTCCGTTCTGACGCCAAACTTTCAGCGTAAATGATATATTTTTATCCATTTTACTTAGATTCTTTAATTGTTTAACTTCACTGATTAGCTCTTGTAGTTACGAGTCTGTACCTTGATAGCTTCGTAAACCAGCGGTTCTTTGTACAATACCGGAGCCTTGTCGTCGCTTCCCTGGTATTCCCAGCAAGCTACATAGAAGAAGTTTTCGTCATCACGTTTTGCTTCACCTTCTTCTGTCTGGTATTCTTCACGGAAGTGACCACCGCAAGATTCGTTACGGTTCAATGCATCGTAAGCAATCAGCTCGCCCATTGTGATGAAGTCGTTCAGACGGAAAGCCTTATCCAGCTCTACGTTCAAACCTTCCTTAGAACCCGGGATGAACAGTTCTGTTTCGAATTCCTTACGGATGTCTTTCAGCTTAGCCAGACCGGTCTTCAAACCTTCAGCTGTACGGCCCATACCTACGTATTCCCACATTACGCGACCCAGTTCCTTGTGGATAGAGTCTACAGACTTCTTACCCTTGATGTTCATCAGGTGGTCAATCTTGTCCTGAACAGCCTTTTCTGCTTCTGCAAATTCAGGCAGGTCAGTAGAGAAGCGAGGAACAGTAATCTGGTCGGCCAGGTAGTTCTGGATAGTGTAAGGCAATACGAAGTATCCGTCGGCCAGACCCTGCATCAATGCAGAAGCACCCAGACGGTTAGCTCCGTGGTCAGAGAAGTTACATTCACCGATAGCGAACAGACCCTTGATAGAAGTCTGGAGTTCGTAGTCTACCCAGATACCACCCATTGTGTAGTGGATAGCCGGATAAATCATCATCGGGTTGTAGTATTTCACACCGTTGATTTCGCGAGCCAATTCGCCCGGATTTACGTCGGTGATTTCTTCGTACATATCGAACAAGTTACCGTAACGCTGGCGAACTACGTCCAAGCCCAGACGTTCGATACTTTCAGAGAAGTCAAGGAATACGGCCAGACCAGTGTTGTTTACACCGAAACCGTGGTCGCAACGTTCTTTAGCGGCACGTGAAGCCACGTCACGCGGAACCAGGTTACCGAATGCCGGATAACGGCGTTCCAGATAGTAGTCACGGTCTTCTTCAGGAATATCGCTACCTTTCTTTGTTCCAGCCTGCAATGCTTTGGCATCTTCCAGTTTCTTCGGAACCCAGATACGACCGTCGTTACGCAGAGATTCTGACATCAAAGTCAGCTTAGACTGCTTGTCACCGTGTACCGGAATACAAGTCGGGTGAATCTGTACGTAAGCCGGGTTAGCGAACATAGCTCCCTTACGGTAGCAAGACATGGCAGCAGTTACGTTACATGCCATGGCGTTAGTTGACAGGAAGTAAGTGTTTCCGTAACCACCGGTTGCGATAACTACTGCGTGAGCAGCGAAGCGTTCCAACTTACCGGTTACCAGGTTCTTAGCGATGATACCACGTGCACGACCGTCAACCAATACTACGTCGAGCATTTCGTAACGAGTGTACAGTTTTACAGTACCGGCACCAACCTGACGGCTCAATGCAGAGTAAGCACCCAGCAGCAGCTGCTGACCTGTCTGACCTTTAGCGTAGAATGTACGAGATACCTGTGCACCACCGAATGAACGGTTAGCCAGTGTACCACCGTATTCACGAGCGAAAGGAACACCCTGTGCCACGCACTGGTCGATGATGTTGTTTGATACTTCAGCCAGACGGTAAACGTTAGCTTCACGAGCACGGTAGTCACCACCTTTCACTGTATCGTAGAACAGACGATAGATAGAGTCACCGTCGTTCTGGTAGTTCTTGGCAGCGTTGATACCACCCTGTGCAGCGATAGAGTGTGCACGGCGAGGAGAGTCCTGGATACAGAAGTTGAACACACGGAATCCCATTTCACCTAAAGAAGCAGCTGCAGAAGCACCTGCCAGACCTGTACCTACCACGATGATGTCCAGACGACGTTTGTTAGCCGGGTTCACCAGTTTCTGGTGAGCTTTATAATTGGTCCATTTCTCAGCTATCGGGCCTTCAGGAATCTTAGAATCGATTATCTTAGTCATAATGTTTTTTCAATTTAATCAGTTACACTTAAATTAGCAAGCACCGCAACCCATCATGTTTTTCAGGAAGAACACAACGGCTACCAGCATGAAGCCAAGTACGATGATGGTAGAATAGATGTTAGAGATGCATTTCCAACGGTTAATCCAGATGGTGTTGTTCCAACCCAAAGTCTGCATAGAGCTCCAGAATCCGTGAGTCAGGTGGAACCACAAGGCAATCAGCCAGATGATATACAACACGAAGAACACCGGATTAGAGAATGTCTGCATGATGTAGCCGTAACCGTCGGCTGCATGAAGACCACCCATCATCGGGTTGCCGATGATTTCAGCGAACTGCATTTTGTACCAGAAGTTAACGAAGTGAAGAGCCAGACCCAGGATTACGATGATACCCAGTACCAGCATGTTCTGAGATGCCCATTCCACGTTTTTCGGTTTTGCTGTCACTGCATAGCGTTCGTGACCGCGAGCTGCACGGTTCTGCATCGTCAGCCAGAAAGCGTAGATGATGTGAATTACAAACAGGGCAGCCAGTCCGACAGTAGCTACCAGCGCATACCAGTTGGCACCGAGGAACTCACAAACCATGTTGTACGCCTCGCCCGAGAACAATGCAACAAGGTTCATCGCCATGTGAAATGTCAGAAACAGGACAAGGGCGATACCAGTAACACTCATCACCACTTTCCTTCCAATAGATGAATTACTTAACCACATAAATGATTGAATTTAAATTATTTAATTGTTAGAACTATAAATTCGCACTCGAAGGTCCAAATTATGATGCAAAATTAGAAGATTTATTGAGATAACACAACAGATTATGGAAAAAATTCTGTAATCGGAGGCCGTGAGCCACACGTAAAAAAACGCAAGTGCGTTTGAATCAAAACGCCGAAGAGTTTCAATTCAAACGCACTTGCGTTTTAGGTAAAACGTACTTGTGTTTTAAATCAAACGCAAGTACGTTTTCCGAAGCCTATCTTTTGGGGAAATTCATACCGGGCTCGCGCAGCAGTTCGATGGCCTTTTTCATGCTGTCGTTCAGCGTGTTAATCACCTGGAAGTATTCGTTCATGTCCCAGATGTCGCGGGCCAGCAGGGCTTTCAGCTGGGTCTTGACCAGCGGAAGTGCCGTGCGGAACTGGGCCTCGTTGTAGGTGATGCCCATGGAGGTGCCTTGTGCCACCAGCTCGTCGAGCATGGCCTGGCTCACCTCGAACTCGCGGTTGAAGCGGTCGAACGTCTTGTACTGCTGGAGCCATTCTTTCCGGTGGCGGTCAATCAGCTTGATGTTCAGCTGCACCATGGCGCCTTTGTCGCGCAATGACAGGTAATAGTCGGTGTACATCGTGGTATCGATGGGCACGAAATAGTCGGGCATGATGCCTCCGCCGCCGTACACGGTGCGTCCCAGTTTCAGGGTCTTGGCCTTGAGCGAGTCGGGGAAGTGGATACTGTCGGCACTCATCATCTCGCCCCGGTTGTAGCGGTCTATCAGGTCTTTATTGTATTGCTCGATGCTTTCGTAAGGTTTCTGGATACAACGGCCCGAAGGGGTGTAGTAACGGGCAATGGTCAGACGGATCATGGAACCGTCGGGCAAATCGATGGGGCGCTGCACGAGTCCTTTTCCGAAGGTGCGGCGGCCTACTACGATACCTCTGTCCCAGTCCTGAATGGCTCCGGTGACAATCTCACTGGCGGAAGCCGAGAATTCATCGACGAGCACCACCAGACGGCCTTTCTGGAAATCGCCGTCGCCCTTGGCTTCAAATTCCGAACGGGGGTTGCGGCGGCCTTCGGTATAGACGATGAGTTCTTTCTTACCCAAAATCTGGTCGCACAGGCTGATGGCGGCATTCAGGTAACCACCTCCGTTTCCTTGTAAATCGAGAATAAGGTCTTTCATGCCTTGTTTCTGCAACTTGTGGAGGGCATCGGTAAACTCCTGTCCGGTGGTAGCAGCAAAGCGGTTCACACGGATGTAGCCGATTTTTCCTTCTACCATGTACGAAGCGTCGAGGCTGTACACGGGAATCTTGTCGCGCTTGATGGTGAAGGGCAACAGCTCCTTCACACCGGCACGCAGCACTTTTACCGTCACCGTGGAGCCTTTCGGTCCGCGCAAGCGGCGCATCACTTCGTCCGTATTCATCTTCACACCGGCAATCACCGTGTCGTTCACTTCGATGATGCGGTCGCCGGCCAGGATGCCGACTTTCTCGGAAGGTCCTCCCGATACGGGCTGAATGACAAAGAGGGTATCGGTGGCCATATTAAACTGGATACCGATGCCGTCGAAATTTCCCTGAAGGGGTTCGTTGAGCCGCTTCACTTCTTCCGGGTCGGAATAGGTGGAGTGCGGGTCGAGTTCTTCCAGCATGCTGACAATGGCGGTTTCCACCAATTTGTCTTCGTCTACCTTATCTACATAGAGATTGGAGATGGCGAACTCGGCCAGCTGCAGTTTGCGCGAAGGCGAATCGAGCAGCTTGTTCTGGGCAGGCAGGGCAGTCCATGCCGACCATCCTGCCAATAAAGCAAATACGTATTTTCTGATTTTCATGTGCATTCTTTCATTTTATTCCACTTCCATGCCTTCGGGCAGAAAGTCGGATACATCCTTGCCATACTGCAAGAGTTCACGGACGATGGTGGAACTGATGGAGGTCAGTTCGGGCTCGGTAAAGAGCAGGATAGTTTCTACGCCAGCCAGCTTGCGGTTGATGTCGGCAATGGTTTCTTCGTATTCAAAGTCGTGTACGGTACGGATGCCACGGATAATGAACCCGGCCTCGTGCTCGCGGGCAAAATCAACGGTAAGGTTGTCGTATGCCTCGACCTTGATACGTGGCTCGTCGGCATAAAGCTTGCGAATCATCTCTACACGCTTTTCGGTGGGAAACCACGTTTTCTTTTTGTCGTTTATCCCGATACCAATAATGATTTCGTCCATAAAGGTCAGGGCACGCTTCACCACGGAATAGTGCCCGATAGTAAACGGGTCGAATGTGCCCGGAAATATCGCTCTTTTCATCACTGATGACTGGCAGTTATTAGTTATTAATTCTTCATTCCTCATTCTTAATCAGGTCTTCCTCTACCACCAGGTTATCGATGATGAAGTTCTGGCGCTCCATGGTATTCTTTCCCATGTAGAACTCCAGCAGTTCCTTCACGGCATCGGTCTTGCGAAGGGTGACCTGCTCCAGACGCATGTCCTTGCCGATAAAATGGCGGAACTCGTCGGGCGAGATTTCTCCCAATCCTTTGAATCGGGTGATTTCGGGGTTGGGACTCAGCTTCTCGATGGCAGCCACGCGCTCTTCTTCCGAATAGCAGTAGATGGTTTCGTACACCCCTTTCTTGCGATTACGCACGCGGAACAGGGGGGTCTGCAGGATGTACACATGACCTTTCTTTATCAGGTCGGGGAAGAACTGGAGGAAGAAGGTAATCATCAGCAGACGGATGTGCATACCGTCCACATCGGCATCGGTGGCCACGATTACCTTATTATATCGGAGTCCGTCGAGCCCTTCTTCAATGTTCAGGGCAGCCTGCAGGAGGTTGAACTCTTCGTTCTCGTAGACTACCTTCTTGGTGAGTCCGAAAGAATTCAGCGGCTTACCGCGCAAACTGAACACGGCCTGCGTATTGACATCGCGGCTTTTCGTGATGGAACCGCTGGCGGAGTCTCCCTCGGTGATGAAGATGGAACTTTCCAGGCGGGGGTCGTCTTCTTCTTTCTTTCCGCCTTTCTGATCGTTCAGGTGGATGCGGCAGTCACGCAACTTACGGTTGTGCAAGTTAGCTTTCTTGGCACGCTCACGGGCTATCTTCGTGACGCCGGCAATGGCCTTACGTTCTTTTTCGGATTCCTGGATTTTCTGCAGCAGGACTTCGGCCACATCGGGATGCTTGTGGAGGTAGTTGTCTACCTGCTCTTTTACGAAATCGCCCACAAACTTGTTGACGCTGACGCCCGACAAAGGATAGGGGTTGCCTTCGGAATCTTTCTCCGGTGCCATGGACAGTGAGCCCAACTTGATTTTGGTCTGGCTCTCGAACGTAGGTTCAATTACGTTGATGGCAATGGCAGCCACCAGTCCGTTACGGATGTCCTGAAACTCCAGGTTCTTTCCATAGAACTCCTTGATGGCACGGGCAATGTGTTCCTTGAACGCGCTCTGGTGGGTTCCTCCCTGCGTGGTGTGCTGACCGTTGACAAAAGAATAGTATTCCTCGCCATACTGCGCACTGTGGGTAAAGGCTATCTCAATGTCTTCGCCCGTCAGGTGCACAATGGGATACAGTCCCGGCGCAGTCATGTTGTCGTTCAGCAGGTCTTCCAGTCCGTTACGGCTCACAATGCGGTGTCCGTTATAATAGATGGAAAGGCCCGTATTTAAATAGGTATAGTTGCGGAGCATGGTCTCAATGAACTCCGGACGGAAGTGGTAGTTCTGGAACAGGGTATCGTCGGGCTCAAAGAAGATGTAGGTTCCGTTTTCTTCGTCCGTGGCGCAGGTCTCGTCGCTGACCAGTTCTCCACGTTCGAACACGGCCTTGCGCATCTGTCCGTCGCGGGCACTCCAGGCCACGAAACGGCTGCTCAATGCATTGACTGCCTTGGCTCCCACTCCGTTCAGACCGACACTTTTCTTAAAGGCCTTGGTATCGTATTTACCTCCGGTGTTCAGCATGGAAACGGCATCGACCAGACTTCCCAAAGGAATGCCTCGTCCATAGTCGCGCACGGACACCCGCAGGTTATCTTCCATCTGGATTTCAATGCGCTTTCCGGCTCCCATCTTGAACTCGTCGATACTGTTGTCGACGACTTCTTTCAACAGCACATAAATTCCGTCTTCCACCTGCGAACCGTCGCCCAGGCGACCGATGTACATACCGGGACGGGTACGTACGTGCTCCATGTCGCTCAGGTGGCGAATGTTCTCTTCGGTATAAGCTACAGAGGAAACGGTTTGTTCATTGAGTTCTTCCATATCTATTCCCCCTCTGTTTTTTAAATCATTTTCTTATAAGCACGGCGGCGTTTGTGTTGCACGGATTCAAATGCGCTCCACTGTGCCTGTACTTTCTTGTTGAGCTCAAGCTCCGGATTACTTTCTCCATACTCAAATCCCATCTGCTGGAAAATGGGCACGAGGTCGTAGAACAGGAGGGCATTGACTCCCTTGCTCTGGTATTCGGGCTTCACTCCTACCAGCAGCAAATCGAGCACACGCGGACGCTTGATGAACAGGGCCTTCAACAGGTGGTACCAGCCGAAAGGAAGCATCTTTCCCTTGGCTTTCTGCAAGGCTTTCGACAAGGACGGCATGGCGATTCCCACTGCCACCAGGTTGCCTTCCGCATCTTCTACCAACGACACCATGCGCAGGTCGATGAGCGGCAGATACATCTTTATATATTGGTTAATCTGTCCCTGCGTCATCTGCGAATATCCGTAAAGAGGCGCATAGGCTTCGTTAATCAAATCGAAGATTTTCTGCCCGTAGTTCTGCTTCTTGATTTCGCTCCGCTTGAGCTTCTTAATTTTCAGGTTGTACTTCTGAAGAATGATTTCGGAGATGCGCACAAACTTGTCCGGAAGCTGGTGCGGCACACTCAGTTTGTATTCCACCCAGTCGGCTTCTTTCTCAAAGCCTAACTGCTCCATGTGTTCCGGATAATAGGAATAGTTATAGATGGTGGCCATCGTACTCAACTGGTCGAATCCTTCAACCAGCATTCCTTCGGCATCCATATCCGTAAATCCCAACGGACCGACAATGGCTTCCATACCTTTTTCTTTTCCCCATTGCTCTACGGCTTTCAGCAAGGCTGAAGACACTTCTTCTTCATCGATGAAGTCCAGCCAGCCGAAGCGGACTTCTTTCTTGTTCCAGGTGTCATTTGCACGGTGGTTGATGATGCCAGCCACACGCCCTACTATCTCCTCGCCTTTGTAGGCCAGAAAATACTCTGCCTCACAAAATTCAAATGCCGGATTCTTCTCGGGATTGAAGGTATTCAGCATGTCATCGTACAAATCGGGAACGGAATAGGGATTATCTTTATAAAGTTCGTAATTAAAACGAATGAACTTCTTCAGTTCTTTTTTCGTAGTGACTTTTTTAATCGTGATAGTCATTGTGATATAATTTTCTTTCGTTCGCTTTGAGTTTAGAAAAATTAAGGCTGTAAAGATACACTTTTTCTACGAAGACTCCTGAAATTTTACTGAAAATCATCTTTGTTTTACATTCGCTATACATAAAAGAACATTGAATGACAACCATATAGGTTTTCAACGCCCCACTCAAAAGGTAATTATAAATAAAAACGAGACACCTTCCAGAAGGAAAGTGTCTCGCCCAATAAACAAATATATTTGTTATAAACTACAATCTATCATTCTTTATCCTTGGTGATATGAATAGATACCTTGATGTACGGAGTATCAGCATGTCCAGACAAGCCTTTATATACATTCTTGCGTAAAGTATACCCCTTAGGACCTACAATCGTACAAGCTTCAGTAATATCTGTACCAGCACCATCACCGCTTACCCAAGCAGCTCTATCAGCATCCGTGAAGGTTTCCAACCAGGTATTTTCATCAATCCAAAGCCATACCTCGTAAGTGTAGTCCTTGTCAGCCTCCAAATTGGCCACACCTTTAACTGCAACTTTCAAATCTTCTTCAGTCAACCGGATGTCTTCCAAAGCTGTTACACCATCTTTCACCTGAATCACATCCTGATATTGGCCGTCTACGCGGATAGCGAAATCATCTGCTTTCAAGAACCATTCTTCCGCAGCAATTTCTGTAGGAATAGTCAAGACTACATCTGCATCTGTATATGACGGAGTTTCAGCCGGAACTTTAAAGTTTAAGTGACAATCCTTAACTCCACCTATATATACCACGCCTTCTGCATTAATATATTCACCGCTCAAGTCAATTGGCTCATAATTATAGGCCAAACAAGCCGTGTTGTAATTCAAATAAACATCTTCACCAAGAGTTAATTCTTTTACAGCATCTGTCTTGTAAAAACGGAACTCATCACATACTACCAATGCCACCTGCGTGCCACTTGTCACATTATTACCTGCAACATTTTCAAATTTCAGATAATTACTTGTTGTAGCGTCATAATTCACAAAGTCAAGGGTAGTAAATTTAGCACATCCCGCAGCCGGAAGGGCAATGGTAGCCTGACAAAGCTTAGCATTCTTATTCAAGATAGAAAGTGCTGTCACCTTGGAGGCTGTAACTTTCATTTCAGAATTAACTTTCAGCAAACAGTTCACGTATAATTCAGAACCATCAGTCAGATTCAAATGATCAAGAGTCAGTGCACCGTCTACATAAATGCCAGTCTTCTTAAACTCACTCAAAGAGTCTGAATATGACAATTGACCGTCTACACGCAACACAGCATTATTAGTAGTAAGTTTCTTACAAGCAAAATCACCACCAGAATAAACAGAAGCGTCCTCAAGAGCTACATCTACATTCTTACCAGAAATGCCAAATGCAGCAAAGACTTTAGACTTATACAACTTTACGTCTTTACTCAGATTCAAAACACCCCAGCACTGAATTTCAATATTAGAAAGTCTTTCTGCATTCACATTCAATGCTCCATCCACAAACAAGATTAGAGATGATTCCAAATTCTGATTAATAGTCAATGTATAACCAGCCGGTACATAAACATACTTCTTATTGTCCAAATTAGGAGCAACAACTTCTGAGTAATTTCCACTGGCTGAAAGAATAAAGCAGTCAGCACGTGTAATTCCCTTCTCAGCCAAAGCTTCATCAAAAGAAGCACACATACCAAGCCCGTATGCGGGATTTTCTGTAGCCGGGTTAGCTGCACGTGATACTGCTGCCTTGACATCCGCCTGTCCTTCACCAATTACAAGCGAAGTATTATTAGTAAACGAAACCGTATTCACTCCAAGTAAAGATTCAGTTGGAGGAACCCCTACCATCTCATCACTTGTGTTACATCCGACCAAAGCCATCGCCAGGAACGGAACAAAAAGTAAATTTTTCTTCTTCATAATAAATATTAAATTAATCTTTCAGAAATACGAAGTCACATCGTGACTTAAATCAATAATGATTCCAGCATACCTGGCACTTGTTCAAGCAGCCGTCCCCACATAATACTCAGCCCGATAGCTGTTTCCCCACATCTCGACGAACTAGAATATCCCGCTACAAAAACAAATCTTTCACTAGTCGCAGAGCACATCATATCATATTATATTATCACACAATCACTTAAATTTTTGTTTTTCAAATTTCATTCCTCTTCACGCCATGGATAAGGATTCTGCTCCCGACTATCATGCGACGGAGAATCTACATAATACCCTTTTTCTGTTTCATCACCATCCACAAGTCCACGTATCATAGCATTACGTTCTACTGCCTCTTTATACAACTCCTCATAGTCACGTGTATAATCAGCATGAGGAACCACATTGGTATCAAATACGAGCTTGATAATTCCTGTTGGCTTCACATTGCAATGAATACGTATAACATGTTCCACAAATCCTATGTTCTTAGCGCTTTCGTACTTAAACAAAAGCCTCTTAGACTTACCCGGCATCACCATCCGAGAAGTTAGCTTGGGAACTATACAACCACAAGAAGGCTGAATTTCACGAATAATCAGCGGTTCCTCCCCAGTATTCTCAATCTCATAAGATAAATTGAGAATATCCCCTGCAATAATCGGGTAATAGTGACGCACAGAATCTGCCACAGACACTGTTGTCCAACCAATTTTTTGCTTACAACTAGAGAACAGCGCAAAAACTGATATAAGCCCCCAAAAGATAACACTAAACCTTTTCATATCAATATAACTCTATTTCTTCACAAGCTATAGTCGGACGACGGCCTTTTCCTTGTAACACATGTAACTCCAAAGCCTGTGACGCATCAATATCCTTTAAACTGAACTGTATACGATGCTTGGTAAACGGCTCTTTAGCAGCACTAGCTTTCAAGGGCACTTTATACAAGCACTTTCCTGACTGCCAGACTTCTATAGATTCTGGCAGATAAATCCGCCAAGAAGGAGCATATAGAAATGAAAGCCCCATCTGCAACTCATTCCGAATTTTTCCGGCTGGCACTTCTATGTTTACCATCTCTGCAGAAGCAATGAGCCATCCCGTATGGTAATCGGACGGCAACGCATAGAGCCCATCAGTTAATATAGATAAGTCCGTATAGCCAGCATCCATCTTATATTTCGCTTTCAGTCCGACTCCTTTCAACAAACTATGGGAATCTTCATTCTCTGATTTCAATGTTTTCCATTCCTCAATATATCGGGAAAGACTTCCATTTGCCTCACGATAATTGTGCATACAATCGAAAGCTGTATGCCCTTTTAAAGACTCCAGACAAGTCTCTACAATAGAAGGATTATAATTCCCATGAGGCATACGCTGTAACTCAAGTCGGGTAAACTGTAAAGCAGTAAGCAGTTTATTGAGTCTCACTCGTTCTTCATCGGTTATATCCTTTGATTTCTTATCAAGAGTATCACAAAATGCTTCAAAGTCTTCAGGATTCAGCCAAATGTTCACAGCATCTTCAATCCCTCCATAAAAAGGTAATATCTTTTCTCTTTCACAAGCTTTTGTTTCCCAATCACGATAAATTCTCTCTAAAATATCTCCCGAAACCGGATAATAACGATGAATGCAACTGGCAGCATAACTCTTCACATGTAAATCTGGATTAATAAGCATAGCAGCAATAGCTGCAGTCTGTATATCATCGAACGAAGCATAGTCTGTACCACTTCCATTATAGATTATACCAGAAACACCTAAAGAACGAAAATAGCGCAAACGTTCACCAATCATTGAAAGACAGGGATACGGAGTAAGATAATCATCAAAATTACGCATGTAGTCCCATACATATACTTTATTCGTCACTTTCCTCCATTGTTCCACCATCCGTGAAAAGTTCTTGATTTTTGCTGATTTCACAGACAGTCCAGCCTGCATCGGAAGCTCCATCGCACTGATTATTACACCTACATTGGAAGGCAAAGAACCTGTTGGAGGCGTATAAGTGGAAAGATAGGCCGATGTAAAGAACTGATGATTCGGAAATCTTGCTGCTAACCGTCGTAAAAGATTGCTGACTGCCGGTGTCGCTGATTTAGACGTATTCCCAGCTTTCATACAAAGATCACAAGAGCAAATAGTTTCGTCATCCTCAGGCATAATCACAAAACGGGCAGCTCCTTTTTCATTCTCTCCTTCTCCGAAGTTATCCACCACATACGATTCAATCGCCTTATAAAGGTCGTTTGATGAAAAACAAAACTGCCCCGGAATACGTTTTCCATCCACCTGCGCCCAAGCATCTTCAGGAATATCATCGTAAAAAACACGGCGCAGATTATGCCCCCATAGTCCCCAGTCATAATCAATATTGTGGGAAGCTGTGATAGGCATCAATTCCGGATTTGAATTGGCAGAAGAATATATACCACGGTATTCAAAAGCAAAATCGCCTTCACATCCCTTCAGATTAATTATAGCAGGAGGAAGATCTGAAACATTTACACGTTCGTCTCCAAGGGCAGAAATAAACTGATAAATCAACCAGAGCATTTTCTCATCATTTCGTGCTATAAGACGCACCGTGCCACCATCACGAAATAAAGAATAATCATAGTCATGCAAACTATCTATATGCACCATCACCTGTAAGCAATCGTCAGTCAATGGATTATCAGACACAGCAATATTCTTATTCCCTGAACGACGGTTCAAATGATCCCTCAAATAATTCTCCCAGCGAACATCGACAGGATTATCTGTACCTGATACTACCCAATACACATCATAAGCGTCCGCAGACTGAGAGCATGCAGAACATTGAAATAAAAGGAATAAGAGGTACAAAAATACCCTGAACGACTGTTTACTAAAAATAAATATGGAGTTGCACATGTACATTATATAAATTTCTATATTTTGTTTCTATTTGTTCATAAGGATTATCCAAAGTTCCATACCGCTGATTTAACTGGCTATAAAACGTATGCCATGTACCCATTACACTTAACGACAGGTTCTTATTAAACATATACGTTCCCCCTAATCCAACCATCGTATTAAGTTTATCAAAAGTAGCCGGCATAGCATAATCTATCATATTTGCTTCCGGAGCAGTACCTAAGCCACCCGTAATCGTAACACTTGTACGTTCATCATCGAGCATAAAATATTTAAGTTGGGCAGAAGCATTGAAATATAGATTTGACGATAACAGGAAGCCGTCCACCTTGCCACCCATATAAAGTTGCCCGTAGGTTTTAGACACACCTGCCCCTGCACTAATAAGGTCACGGTCATATTTCTTCCACCCATCAAAAATCCAAGCTGGAGCTTCATCCTCACTCCAACGATACGCTTTAGAATATGTACTGATACGCCTGTAATTGGCATGCACATCAAGTGTCCAATCATTCTTAAATTCATGGGTAATTTTTACATCAGCCATCAATTTAGGGAAATACTTGCTTGCCCAAGCTGCAGAAAGTGTCGCAGCCCAGTCGGACGAGAACCGGTGTTCCCATTCTGCCTGCAACTGTATTCCCTGCCCTCCAGGAACCTGATCTTCTGGATCGTTTCCTGTAGCACTACCGTCACGTCCCGCATAATTAATACGCCCAGTATAAGCGTTTTTTTCACCCCGACGCGTATAAGACAAAGTACCTACTGCTGTTATAACATCAGCTTCCCCATAACGTCCTTGCAAATATTCCGCAACCAGTTCATTATTAAATGATTTACTTTGCAATCCTTTCAGGTGACGTTCAAAATCAGCCGCTTCTGTTATTCCTGGCACATAGTATTTTTGATAGTAATGAGCAGAATCATATTGCTTCAGTGCTTCGTATGCCACACCTTTCGCCAACAGCAATGACCGGTTTTCTGAATCAAACGTCAATGCTGCATCTACAACTGCCAAAGCCGAATCGGCCCTATGTGCTTTTATCAACTGATAAGCCTTTCTTTCACTATTTTCAGAGAAAGCCCCTACCAGTCCCTGATTATTCGGATAATCATTGAGCCAAGGACGTATCATATCTATCGAACGGTCATATTCCTCCTCCCGAAGATAGGAAGCAGCCTGCTTTACCACATAAACTGTTTCTTCCGGATAAATTGAACGAGCCTGTGCTACATAATAATCATAAGCATCATAACGCTTGAGCATATCTGACGTAGTCAAAGCATATTGTAAAATGAATGTCCGCAAACATCCAATTAGTAAATTCGATGTTTAAACTCAGCTCT